>Ga0163151_10001672_pt1 | contig 36763 bp, 36 predicted proteins | sample OliLakLV19MP5IB2_FD_145596 | JGI IMG/M metagenome (GOLD analysis project Ga0163151, IMG submission 145596) | Freshwater microbial mat bacterial communities from Lake Vanda, McMurdo Dry Valleys, Antarctica - Oligotrophic Lake LV.19.MP5.IB-2 | ecosystem: Environmental > Aquatic > Freshwater >... | reverse complement strand
GCGGCGCTCGGCGTCGGTCATCGAGGCGCGCGCCGCAACGAGATGGGGGCGCGCGGCCGTCAGGGCGCCGGTGAGCCGCGCGACGGCCATGGACAAAGCGGGTGCGAGCCGACTGGACGGCGCGGCCGGGGCCGAGGACACGGGGGCGGCGGGGGTGCCAAGGATGCCCGCACCGACGGCATGCAGCTCCGCCAGGCCGGCGGCGTTGTCCACGGCGTCCAGCCATCCCGAGGCCGCGCCGGGAAACGCGGTGGGCGTCGAAAAAAAGGCCTCGACCGAGGCGAGCGGATAATAGGGAGGGGGCGTAGCGGCAATCGCGAGGTCCGCCTCTTCGATGCGCAGGCCGGGCAGTTCTGCGCGCCAGGCCGAAAGTGCATCCTCGACCGGCCGGGCCGACCACGCCGGGCTTGCCGACAGGCCAAGGATCAGCGCGAGGGCGGAGAGACGGTCAGGTCGCATGGTCGCCATATAAGCAAGCGCTCCGGCGGAGCGCAACCCGTGAAATCCCGTCGAAAAACGGGTCGAAAATCGTTGCCCGGCGGCCCTTGCGGGCAGGCGGGACCCCGCCTACACTTTTGTGTAGTTTCCACCGGAGGTTTATGGCAGAGCCAACCCCATCGCCGGCCGGCAGCGTCATGCTGGTCGAGAACGATAGCGCGATCATCACGTCGGTCAGCGACGCGCTGGCCAAGGCCCATTTCCGCGTCCAGTCGGCGATGTCCGCGCGGGCCGCCTTCCCCCTGATTTTCAAGTCGCCGCCGGAAGCGATCATCCTCGACATCAACCTGCCGGACCTGGACGGCTTCCACCTCGCCAAGGAGCTCAAGCGAAACATGATGCTCCGGCACATCCCGGTCATCCTGCTGACCTCGGGAATGGATTTCCTCGACAAGATGCGCAGCCTCGAAGTGATCGTGGACGAATACATCGTCAAGCCGATCGACCTGAAAGACCTGGTCCTTCGCACGCAGCTCGCCATCCAGCGCTCGCAGTCGAACCTCGACGCGAACCCGCTCACGCGCCTGCCCGGAAACATCGCGATCGTCAAATGCCTCAAGAGCAAGATCGGCGCCGGCAAACCCTACGCGGTGGGCTACGCGGACCTCAACAATTTCAAGGCGTACAACGACAAGTACGGCTTTTCCAACGGCGACAAGGTGATTCGCTTCGGCGCCCAGGTGATCGTGCAGGCGGTGAGCAAGCTGTCGCCGCAGGAAAACTTCGTGGGCCACGTCGGCGGCGACGACTTCATTTTCGTTTGCGGCTACGACAAGGCCAACGAGATCTGCCAGATGATCACCGAGTCCTTCGATCGCGAGGCTCCGAAGTTCTATAGCGACGAGGACAAGCAGAAGGGCTTCATCGTGGTCGAAGACCGCCGCGGCATCGTGTCGCAGTTCCCTCTGGTTTCGATCGCCGTCGGCATGGTGTCCGACGAAGGCGACAAGTTTCAGAACCTCGGCCAGATCAACCACTCGCTCACCCAACTCAAGAAATACGCGAAGTCGTTTCAGGGCAGCGCCTACGTGCGCGACCGCCGCAGCCTGGCCGCCCAGCTCGCCGAGTTCACGTGGGGCCCGGGCTCGTCGGCCGGTTCCTCGAAGGTGCTCGACAGCATCGCCAGCGCGCTCGGAAGCTACCTGCCGACGCAGTTAAACGACATCATCAAGAACCAGACCATCACCGTTCTCTTCCAGCCCATCATCGACATGCGAAACGATGACGTCGTGGGCCACGAAAGCCTCGTGCGCGGGCCCTCGGGCACGCCGCTGGAGTTCCCTGACGCGCTCTTTCAGACCGCACGCACCAACAACCAGACCATCGACCTCGACATCCTGTGCATGAAGCGCGTGCTGGCCGCTTCCCAGGAATTTCACAAAGGCATGAAGCTTTTCATGAACATTTTTCCCGAGACACTGCTTGAGGAGAAGCGCTTTCACGCTGAGATCCTGTCCGACGAACGCGCCAGGGACGTGGATATCATCATCGAAGTGGCGGGCTCCAGCCGCGCCAACGACGCGGGCAACCTTTACAAGACCCTCTCCCGCCTGAAGGAGCGGGGCCTCAAGATCTGCCTCGACGCGCAGGTGGCGCTGGTGGGCAACGGCCTGCGGCTCCTGCCGGAGCTCAAGCCGGACTACATCAAGCTCAACATGATGCAGTACAAAGAGATGTTCAACGATTTCCAGAAGCAGGAAGAGTTTTTCCGCACGGTCCAGCTCATTCGCCACTCCGGCTCCGAGGTGATCTGTACGAAGCTCGAGTCCCGCGCGGACAGCTTCCTGGCCATGCGGGCCGGGGTCGCTCTCGGCCAGGGCTTCCTGTTTGCCCGTCCGGCCATGGTTCCCCAGAAGATCGCGCCGTAATCCCGCCTTCTCTCCTCCGCCCCAAGGCGGCTTCGGAGAGGTACAATACCGTCCACATCGTCACCCCCGCGAAAGCGGGGGTCCACGCGTGGATTCCCGCTTTCGCGGGAATGACGTTCTATCCACGGAGGTCTGTCCTTGAAAGCGTCCCCGATTTACCGTTTCAACGGTCCCGATGGCCAGTTTCGCGCGGAAGCCGCCGACCAGCTCGGCTCCGTTTACTTCCCGATCGCCAACGAACTCGGCCTTCTCTCGGCCATCACGCCCGACCTGGCCGGCGACATCAAGCTCGACCAGCACACCTTCTTCAACCAGCCCGTCGCCTTCGAGGACCTTCACCTGAGCCGCGCGACGCGGAACTTCTGGCTTAACTTCAAGGGCCCAAAAGCGACGCCGTGGTCGGTGAGCGGCCGCTCCGTGTGGCAGCGCGCGGGCGCGGGCGAGACCGTGGAGCTCGAGGCGGGCTTCCTGTGGCAGCGCGTGACGCGCACCAACCGCAAGCTCGGCGTGAAAACTTCGGTCCTCAGTTTCGTTCCGTCGACGGGTGGAACGTTTGAAATCATGCGCGTCGAGATCACCAACATCTCGAGAAAGCCGCTGGCCTTCACTCCGGTGGCCGCGATCCCGATGTACGGCCGCTCCGCCGACAATCTGCGCGACCACCGGCACGTGACATCGCTTCTCAACCGCGTTGAGCGCGAGCCCCACGGCCTGAAGCTCAAACCAACGATGACTTTCAACGAGCGCGGCCACCTCATCAACCACACCGAGTATTTCGTCATCGGCGCCGACGACGCGGGCAAGGCGCCCACGGGCATCTACCCGACCACGGAATCGTTCATCGGTCTCGGCGGCGACCTCGAGCGCCCCGCGGCTCTCCTCGATCGCCTGCCCGCGAGCAAGAATACCGGGCCGGACGACAGCGGCAAGGAATCGTTCGGCGGGCTGGCGTTTGCTGACCGGACCCTGAAGGCGGGGGAGACGGCGGCTTACACGCTGCTTCTGGGCGTCGACCGCGAACCCGCCGCGGCGGGCGACCACGCGCGCCTGATCCGGGAGTTCACCGGCGCGAAGAAAGTGACCGAACGCCTCGAAGAAACCAGGGCCTTCTGGGAAGGAAAGCTTTCGCGCATCCGTTTTGAGACGGGCGACGCCGACTTTTCGCGCTGGGTCCGGTGGGTCCAGCTTCAGCCGACGCTCCGCCGAATTTACGGCTGCTCGTTCCTGCCTGACTTCGACTACGGGCGGGGCGGCCGCGGCTGGCGCGACCTCTGGCAGGACTGCCTCGCGCTTCTGCTCGCCGATCCGCAGGACGTTCGCGACGACATGCTCCACAACTTCGGTGGCGTGCGCATTGATGGTTCGAACGCCACCATCATCGGTCGGCGCAAGGTTCCGGCGCCGGGTCATCCGGGATTCAAATTCCTCCCGGAGTTCATCGCGGACCGCAACAACATCGTCCGCACCTGGATGGACCACGGCATCTGGCCGCAGCTCACGGCTCTCCTCTACGTGCACCAGACCGGCGACTGGGATTTCCTTCTCGAACAGGCGCCTTACTTTCAGGACGCCCTGCGCAACCGCGGCCGAACCGTCGACCCGACCTGGAAGCACGCGGGCGACGAGGACGCGACGAAGCTCAAGACCTACGGCCGCCTGGTTTACACCGGCACCGTTCTCGAGCACATGCTCGTTCAGAATCTCGTGCAGTTCTTCAACGTGGGCGAGCACAACGTGATCAAGCTCGAAGACGCCGACTGGAACGACGGCCTGGACATGGCGCATGAGCGCGGAGAGAGTGTGGCGTTCACCGCCCTCTACGCGGGCAACCTCGAGGCACTGGCCGAGGCGCTGGAAGTGGCCGCGGCCAAGGCCGGCTGGGAATCGGTCACGGTGGCCGAGGAGCTGGTGCTGCTGCTCGACACCACGCGCGACCGGGTGGATTACGACAGCATCGAGGCCAAGCGAAAGCGCCTGGCGGATTATTTCGAACTCGTTTTCCGCGGCGTGAAGGGCGATTACGAGGCCGTGCCGATCGCGAGCCTGGCGTCGGACCTCCGTGAGAAAGCCGCGTGGATCAAGAAGCAGATCAACGCCCAGGAATGGGTGGAGACCGGCGGCAGCGGCTTCTACAACGGCTATTACGATAATCAGGGGCGCCGCGTGGAGGGCAAAGAGAAGGGCGGCCGCCTGCGCATGACGCTCTCGGGCCAGGTGTACCCGGTGATGGCCGGCATCGCCGACGAGAAGCGGGTGAAGGCGATCGTGGCATCGGTGAACAAGCACCTGCGCGACCCCCGGCTCGGCGCCGTGCGGCTCAACACCGATTTCGGCGCGAGCCAGCCGGACCTCGGGCGCGCGTTTTCATTTTCGTTCGGCGAAAAGGAGAACGGTGCCGTGTTCAGCCACATGGCGGTGATGTACGCCAACGCGCTGTACCAGCGCCAATTTTCGGCCGAGGGGTTTGAGGTGCTCGAGTCTCTCCACAAGCTCGCTAAAAACTCCGCATGCTCTAGAATTTTCCCTGGACTGCCTGAATACTTCAATAACCAGGGCCGGGGCCGGTACGCCTATCTCACCGGGTCCGCCAGTTGGTACGTGCTGACGCTCCTGACACAGGCCTTCGGCGTCCGCGGATGGGGGGGAGACCTCCTGATCGCGCCGCAGCTCACCGCGGCGCAGTACGACGCGAAGGGCCGGGCGCGGGTGCACCTGTACTTCGCGGGAGCCCGCTTAAGCGTGACGCTCGTCAACCCGAAGCGGCTGGCACCGAAAGGCGCCGGCGTGGTGGCGATCCGTGACGCGAACGGATCGGTGCCTTTCACGAGCCGCGCGCGCGGGCAGGCGCTGATCCAGCGCGAACTGGTCGCGTCGCACGATGAATGGTCGATCGAAGTGGAGCTGGGAAAAGCGAAATAAAATGCAAACGCCGATGATGCCGCGCTGGTTGAGACGGATCTTCAAGAACGAACAGCATTCGGAAACGCTGGCGTTCTTCCGGAACATCTCCATCTTTCACGGCCTCTCCTCGCGCCAGCTCGGGCGCGTCATGCTGGCCATGCAGCGCCGCGCCTACCAGGCGGGCGAGAAGCTTTTCGAGGAAGGGCACGCCGGCAAGGCCGTGTTCATCATCAAGTCGGGCAAGGTGGAGCTCTCGCGCCTGACGGCCGAAGGCTCGCGCAAGCTGGGCATCCTCGGCCCGGGCCAGATGTTCGGCGAGATGGCGCTTCTCGAGCAGATGAACCGCACCGCCACCGCCACCGTCATCGAGGACGGCGAAATTTATCTCCTCTACACCGCGAGCTTGGAAGCGCTCGTTCGCCATCACCCGCGCATCGGCGTGCGGCTTCTGCGCAACATGGCCATCATGCTTTCGGCGCTGCTCCGCCGCACCAACAAGGAGCTTGACCGCCTCACCCGGACGCCCGTTTGAACCAGGGCCGGTTCTGGAAATCGGTCTTCTCGCTTCTGGGCCTCGCCGTCGCGGTCTTCTTCATCACGCGCGTGTGGGCCGTCTTCATCCCGTTCTTCCTCGGCTTCATCCTCGCCTATCTCGTTCAGCCGCTCATCGGGCGTTTTGAAGCGGCGGGCCTGCGCCGCGACCGCGTCGTCATCGTCGTTTATCTCGGCCTCATCGCCGCTCTGGCCTTGCTCGTCGCCCTGCTGCTGCCGGGGTTTCTGCGCGAGGCGCAACAGATCCTGGCCGAGCTGCCGCGTTACGCGCAGTCGTTCGACGAAATGGTGGCGCGGCTCAATGCCGACCTCACCGGGTCGCTTCAGAAAATTCTGGGCCACCGGGCGGCGGCGTTCCAGATTCCCTTCCGCGCCGAGCGAATGATCGACGCGTTCGTCGAGACCGTGCCGAGCAACATTCTGAGCGTCGCCCATTTCGCGCTCTGGATCATCATCATCCCGTTCGTCGCCTTCTTCGCGCTCACCCAGGGCCGCCGCTGGATCGACGCCATTTTCGACCTTACGCCGGCCATGTATGTGGAGAGCCTGCTCGGCATGATGGCCGAGATCAACGCCACGCTGGGCGCGTACATCCGCGGGCAGATGCTGGAGGGCGGCTGCGTGGCGCTCGTCACCATGGCGGGCCTGGGCGCGTTGGGTTTCGACGGCGCCATCCTGTTCGGGGCGCTCACCGGCCTCATGAACCTGGTGCCCATGATGGCCCCGATCGTGGGGGGAGGGCTGGCGCTTCTCGTCGGCTATTTTCAGGGCATGCCGGCTTCGTCGCTGTTCGGCATCTTCATGCTCTTCCTTCTCGTTCGCCTGCTCGACGACTTCATTTTCATCCCTTTCGTTCTCGGCCACAGTGTCCGCCTGCATCCCGTGCTGATCGTTTTTGCCGTTCTGGCGGGTTTTGAGCTGGGCGGGTTCCTGGGCCTGGTGTTCGCGGTGCCCGTGGCCGCGGTCATCAAGGTCATTCTCTCGCTGACCGTCGGCGAGCGGCGATTCGTGCCGCTGGTCGACGAACGCCACATCGTTTCCTGATCGCCAAGGAGGTCCTTATGATGCCGTGTCCCATGCCGTCGGGCGGCCAAGCCGCTCCGCTTCTGGTTTCACTCGCCTTCGGTTATGCCGCGCTGATTCTCGCCAAGCGGGAAACCAAAGCGCTCAACCTTCTCGGACGGGTCATTGGATGGACAATCATCGCCGTCTCGGCCATCGGCCTGGTCTGCATTGCCGCCTGCGGGATTTACCGGATGTGCCCCAAGAACCGCGCGGCCTGCGACACGGCGATGTCGTGTCCCTACGCGGGTGCCCGCACCGCCTGCGCCATGCCTGAGCAGTCGCCCGCCGTGAACGAGCCGGGAGACATGAAGAAATGAAACGCGGCCTGACGCTTCTCATCCTGTCCGCGCTCGTCGCGCCGGCGGCTCGCGCGAGCTGGGGCGATGCGCGCCTGTGGGACGATGGCCGGGCTGAAGTCGCGTTCTATGATTCGGAACGCGTCGACGGCGGGAAGCCGCGGACGTTCCGTGAGCAGATCATCATTTCCCAGGAAGACCTTCGGGCCGATACGCTGGTGAAGGCCGACAACAAGAAAGCGCAGAAAACGCTTCGGGCCTTCAAGATGAGCCAGGTGGTTCGCTATGACACGGACAATTACCCCGTGTCGTTCATGACGACGACGTTCTCGCCGGAGGACCACCCGGAGCGCCCGCTGAAGATCACCGTGGGCGCGCAGGACTGGGAGGGCACCACCTTCAAAATGCTCACCGTTCGAGAGGCGGAGAAAGCGACGCTCGAGTGGAACTCGCGCTTCGACGGAGAGGCCGACAAGAGCGTCGAACTGCTGATGGAACCCAAAGACGTTTTCGAAGACCAGCTTCCGCTGGCGCTTCGGGCGATGCCGCTCAAGGACGGCTTTGTGGCCGAGTTCCGTCTGTGGGACAACCTCACCTCGATTCGTGCCCAGGAGCCCCGGGTGTCCACGGCCGTGGTTACCGTGGAGGGGGAGGAACTGGTCCGGTGCCGCGCCGGCAGCCTCCCATCGTGGAAGGTGACGGTCGCCCGCCCGACGGGAGTCGACACCTACTGGTTCGAGAAGGCCGCGCCCCGGATTCTCACCAAAATGGAAACTTCCGACGGGCGCAAGCGCTTGCTCCATGGCCGCGCCCGATGGTCGTTCTGGGACCGCCGACTGCCCCGGCCGAACATCCTCAACTGACGCGGAACGTGTAGAATCTCCGCCGGAGGAATTTCTTTATGATTACCGATCTGGAAAAGACCCGCGTCCTGGTTGAAAAGGCGCTCAATCGCGTCCGTCCCGCCCTTCAGGCCGATGGCGGCGATGCTGAAATCGTGGAAATCTCGCCGGAAGGCGTGGTGACGCTCAAACTGGTGGGAGCCTGCGGCGGCTGCGCCATGTCGACCATGACGCTCAAACAGGGCATAGAGCGCGTGATCCGCATGGAAGTGCCTGAAATTGTGTCAGTTCAGGCGACCCCCTACTCGGAGTAGTTGATGATTTGTTATGCGCCGAGCCCCTTGAACCCACTTCTTCCTCATGGTACTTTGATCTGGATGCCTTTATTCTGTCCGGGAGGACAAAACCGATGAAGAAACTAGCGCTGATTCTTTCAACCGCTTTATTCCTTGGTGCCTGTGGCGGTAACCATTCCTACGTGAAGAAGGGTGAGCTCGAGCGGACGCTCGATCAGGAAGCCATCAATAAAAGGTACCTCGAGGCCCTGGGCATCGGCGCCGCCGATTCGACCCTCACCAACGGAACCCAGCGCAAAGCCACCTCCCGCAACGCCGCCATCGTGGCCGCCCAGTATGAAATGCTCTCCATGGTCAAAGGCGTCGAGCTCGAAGGCGGCATCCGCGTCGAACGCGCCATCGAGACCGATTCCGTCCTCCAGACCAAGATCGACGCGGCCATCAAGGGCGCCGAGATCATCAAATCCGAGTGGACCAACGACGACGGCTGCGTCGTCACTCTCCGCCTCGACAAGAAGCGCCTGGCCGACATGATGGGCGTGAAGTTCAAATAGTGTCCCGCCCCCGTCTCGTCTGGGCGGCGCTCCTCATGGTCGCCCTCTCCGCGTGCGCCTCCGGCAAGAGCCGGTTGAAGGTTGGCGACAGGAGCGGTGAGGGTGAAGTCGTCGAGGCCGAAGGTCTCGCTCCCCACAATCAAAAAGACATGATCTCCACCAAGCGAGGCGCCCTCGTGGACGCCCAGCGCAACGCCGTCGAGAAAGCGGTGGGGGTTTACGTTTCCGCCCGCACGATGGTGGAGAAAGCCGTGGCGATCGAGAACAACATCCTCGCCAAGACCAGCGGCTACGTGAAGAAGTACGACATCATCCAGGAAGGGCCGAAAGACGATCTCTATTACGTCCGCATTCGGGCGCTTGTGGCCCTCAAGGAACTCGAGAAAGACCTTCAGCAGATTTCACTCTCCTCCATGCCCGACCTCAAGAAGCCCCGCGTGATCGTCGATATCAAGGAAGAGATCGACCGCGAGAAGTTCGACGACCAGCCCGCCACGGAAGCGTTGTCGCGCGCGCTGTCCCAGGCCGGTTTTACCGTCGTCGGCGCTGATCGGACCAAGGACGCGGATATCATCATCCGGGGCAAGGCGTCATCCTTCAATTTCCAGGGCAAGGGCCTCGGCGGGTTTCTCTCCTATCGCGCGCGTCTGTCCGTTGAGGCCATCCGGTCGGGGACGCAGGACGTCGTCACCTCCGTGACGCAGGAAGCCAGCGGGCTCGGCGGAAACGCCGACCTGGCGGGCATGAAGTCTCTTGAGACCGTCGGCGAAATGGTGGGGCGCGACCTCTCCATGTCGCTCGCGGCGGCATGGTCCAAGAACAAGCGCGTCCTGGTATTTGTGGAGAACCTCCCGACATTTTCCGACGTGGAGCGCGTCCGCAAACATCTGCAGTCCCAGCCCGGCGTGAACGACCTCATGATGCGCCTCTACGACGAGCGCATGGCGCAGTTTGAGGTGGAACTCGGCAACACGGACGCGGCCTCACTCGGCGCCTCCCTTGAAGCCAGCAGAACGCTGCCCCTGCAGGTCCTCGAAGCGCAGGGCCAGAGCCTCCGGCTGCACCTGCCGTGAAGCGGCGCCGGCCGGTCGCGGCCGCGCCGTCATGGGCGCTCGCCGTTCTCATCCCGTTCTTCTCCTCCTGCGTGAAGGTAGAGCCGCCCAGGCCGCCGCTCGTTGAGACCGTCGCCGTCCTCATGTTCGACAACGAATCGAACGACCTCAACGCCCCCGAGGTCCTTCAGGAATACGTCTACCGGGCGCTGCTCCGCTCGCCGTACCGGCCGGTCGACATCAAGGTCGTGAACGACAAGTTGATTTCCGTCGGAATCCTGGACGGGGGCCAGCTCGCCGCGGTGGACCCGGTGAAGCTGGGCAAGGACCTGGGCGTGCACGCGCTTGTTTTCGGCAACGTGGAGACCTATGGATACACGAACATCGGCTACTTCACTTCCCGCAAGGTGACGGTGGAGCTTCAGATGGTGAGCGTCGACAACGGCCAGGTGATCTGGGAAGGCTCCGGCACCGGCGCGGACCGCAACGTCACGCTCGACCCGGCGGAGGCCAAGCGGAACCTGGCCGCGGGCCTGGCCCAGCAGGTGATCGACAAGGCCACCAAGAGCGTCCTCGACCCGGAATCCCGCCAGGCCGTGGCCCATGCTTTGTCGTCGCTGCCGGGCTTCAAGTTCAATGGCTTCGAAGGCGCGAAGGAGAAGCCGAATATCCGCGTCGACCAGAATCCCCACGGCACGACCAAGACATTCAGGCGCCAGAAGAATTAGTATCCCGCACACCCCTCTGGAGGAAACACCATGAAAAGATTCACCGGCGCTCTCGCCGCCATGCTCATTCTCGCGTCGTGCGCCCCCGGCACGAAGATACGGCAGAAGAACTCAACCACCGTCAAAGAGACGGAAAAGACCGAGTCGAAGTTCACCGCACCCCGCCGACGCATCGGCGTGATCGCTTTCGACAACAAGGCGCCGTACGCGCAGCAGCGCATCGGCGACACCGCCACCGACATCCTGATCACTGAGCTCGTGAAGTCGGGCAAGTTCATCGTCGTGGAGCGTCAGAAGATGGACAAGCTGATGGACGAGCAGAAACTCGGCCAGACCGGCGCCATTGATCCGAACACCGCGGCCAAGGTCGGCAAGATTCTCGGCCTCAACGCCATCGTCACCGGCTCGATCTCCCAGTTCGGCGTGAAGAAGGAAGGCAAAGACTTCCTGGTCACGCAGAGCAAGCAGCAGATCGTGGAGTGCACCGTCGACATCCGCGTGGTCGACACCGAGACCGGCCAGGTTATCCTCGCCGACTCGGGCAAGGGTGTCGTGCGCAAGGCGTCGGGGAAGGTGCTTGGCATGGGCAACTCATCGAAATATGACGAGACGCTCGAAGGCGAGGCGCTTCGCGCCGCCATCGTAAAGTTCACCGACAACATCATCTCGCAGGTCAACCAGAAGCCGTGGTCGTGCCGCGTGGCCGCCGTGAGCAATGGCCGCGTGTACCTCAACGCCGGGCTCGAAGCCGGCGTGCAGGTCGGACAGAAACTGAAGGTGTTCTCGCAGGGCACCGCGATCATGGACCCGACGACGGGCCTGCTCCTCGGCTATGAAGAAACGGAGCTCGGCATGCTGAAGATCGCGTCGTACTTCGGCGACAACGGCGCGATCGCCGATGTCGTGTCCGGCGCCGTTCCGCAGCCCAAGGCGCTCTGCCGCCTGGTCGACTAGCGTCCTCCGTCATTCCCGCGAACGCGGGAATCCAGCCCTGGATCCTTAGAGCCCCGGTTTCGCTCAGCGAGACCGGGGCTTTTTTTTCGCCTTTGGAGGGGCCGCTCCGTTGCACGCAGGTCGGGGATGATAAGGAATCGCGCTATTTCCATGATTTTGGCCCTGTTTCTGGGCCTCGGCATGCGTGCATCGGGACGGGCCGCCACGGCGGGGAACACGCTCCTTGAGCCGGCCAGCGCCCGCTCCGCGGGTCTCGCCGACGCTCTGAGCGCCGCTTCCGCCGACCTGGATGCGATGGATGCCAATCCCGCCTCGCTGGCCGGCCTCGCCGGCACCCATATCTCATTTCAGTACCAGCGGGGCCTGTCCGACGATGCCTTCGGGTCCATCCACCTGGGCCGCTCGATGGGTGGCCTGACGCTCGGCCTGTCGGCCGGCGCTTTCGACGCGGGCGACGCGGTGATTTTCGACGGCATCTCTGAACGCTCAGTGAAGGCGCAGAAAGACTGGATGGCATCGCTCTCCGGGGCGGGCCGCCTTGGCCGCTCGGCGATGGGCGTGAGCGTGAAATATCTTTCGTCGGACATCGCGGAGACCGCGTTCGCATCGGCCATCGCGGCCGACCTGGGAATTCAGGTGTCGATGGGACGCTTTTCGCTCGGTGCCGCCGCCCAGAACATTGGAGAGGAGCTGAAGTACGTGGAACGCTCGCACCCGCTTCCGCGTCTCGCGCGCGCGGGTGGCGCCTACCACTGGGGCAATACCCTTCGCGGGGCCGGCCTCTATGCGGACGCCCGATACCGTTTTGAAGAATCAGACGTCGTGCCGGCGGCCGGCGTGGAGCTTCTCCGCGCACCGCTCGCGCTGCGCGTGGGCTATCAGTTCTCTGCCCGCGTGGATACGTTGACGGCTGGCGCGGGTGTTCAGTTCGGCCGCCTGCGGCTCGACTACGCTTTCGGAATGGCTTCGGAATTCGATGACCGCCACCGCGTCAGCTTCTCCGCCGCGTTCGGCGGTGAGGAACGCCCATGAACAGCGCCTGGCGGCAGTCGACGATCGCGGTCCTGGTTCTCTCGCTCGTCATTCCCCCGGCCCCCGCGCGCGCGGCCGACAGCGGACGGGCCAAAAACATCATCATTTTCGTGGGCGACGGAATGGGCCTGGAGCACATCAAGGCGGGCGGCCTGTTCCTCAACGGAGCGTCGGGCACCATGCTCTTCGAATCGTTTCCCCACAAGGGAACGATGGGCACGAACAACTATCAGGGCGCGGTGACCGACTCCGCGGCCAGCGCCACGGCGATGGCGTGCGGTATCAAGGTGTCGAACGGCGTGGTGAGCAAGCGCATTCCCGGAGATAGCTCTGACATGGAGACCGTTCTGGAGGTCTACAAAGCGCGGGGCAAACGCACGGGCCTCGTGACAACCGCGGAGTTCGTGGACGCCACCCCCGCTGGCTTCGGCGCGCACGACGCGAGCCGCAACAACAAGGCCGCCATTTTCAACGACTATGTCACGTCTTCGCGGCCGAACGTCCTGTTCGGCGCGTGGACGGCCATCTCTTCCATGACGGCGGCGGCCGCGGGCTATCCGATCGTCACCGACCGCGCCTCTCTGAACGCTCTCGACAAAAATGCGACCACCGAGGTGGCGGGATTCTTCCGGAACAGTTCTCTCCTTCAATGGGAAGTTCGGCGCGTGGTTGACATGGCCGCGTCGTCGCTCAATCAACCGGGCCTCACCGAGCTCACGGTGGCGGCGCTCGACATTCTCGACAACGACCCCGACGGCTTCTTCCTTCTCGTGGAAAACGAGAACATCGACGAGGTCGGCCACGGCGGGGCCGCGACCGGACGCAGCCGGATGGAAACGCTCGTGTGGGAAATGAAAGTTTTTGAAGCTTCTATTCAGGCGGCGCTCACGTGGGCGCAGGCGCGCCCCGAACAGGACACGCTCATCGTGGTCGTGGCCGACCATGAGTGCGGCAACCTCACGGTCACCGACACGTCGGTGACGCCGGGCACCGTTCCCGCGGGCGCGTTCGCCAGCACGGGGCACACGGCCAAGCCCGTGGGCGTGTTCGCCTGGGGGCCCGGCGCCGCGCAGGTCGCCCTGGTTTCCGAAAACACCGATATCAGGACCCTCCTTTTGCCGGCCACGCCGGAGATCACCCTCGAACCTGCCGACCGGGCCGTCGAAGCGGGGCAGAGCGCGTCGTTCTCGGTCGCCGCTGCGGGAACGACCGGCCTGACCTACCAGTGGCAGCGAAACGGCTCGGCCGTCATTGGCGCGACGGGCACGACGTTGACCGTGTCGGCCGCGGCGTCGGACGACGGCGCGCGCTTCCGGTGCGTGGTCACCAACGCTCTCGGCGAGGCCCTATCTCGTGAAGCGACGCTCAGCGTCAGTACGCCGCCGCTCGATCCCGTGAACGTCCAGGCGGGAACGCGGGGATTTCTCGACCTCCGCGCCGGCGGCCAGGTGGGCGTGCCGTATGACACGGCGGCATCCGGCGGTGTAACGCTGGAAATCTATTCCTTGAGGGGGGAACGCCTCCGCGAACTGCATGGCGATACGCCCGGCGGTTCCCAGTCGATCGGATGGGACGGCCGCGATGACTCCGGCCGGCTCGTCGGACCCGGTGTTTATCTCTTCCGCCTGGCCGCGCCCGGCGTCAACCGGACCGGCAAGATCATCACCCTCGACTAATCACTGATTTTCACCGCCCGCCCCGGCGCCGCTCACGCGGAACCGGGGCTTTTTCTTTTCTGGTAGAAAGGGGCCATGGACGTCATCCTCGTACACGGCTACAACGTCACTTCGACCAAAACCTATGGCGTGCTTCCCCAGCGTTTGTCCAGCGCCGGCCACAACGTCAAGGACGTCTATCTCTCCCGCTACGTCACGCTCGACGACGACATCACCATGCCCGACCTCGTCCGCGCCTTCGACACGGCCCTGCGCGATCTTTATGGAAAGAAGTTCGGAAAAACAAAGTTCGCCTGCGTGACGCACTCGACCGGCGGCCTCGTGACGCGGGCCTGGGTCGACACGATGTACGGAGAATCCATCGCCAGTCTGCCGATGTCTCACCTGATCATGCTGGCCCCGCCCACCCACGGATCGCGCCTGGCGGAGCTCGGGAAGTCCCGGCTCTCGCGCCTGCGCAGCCTGATCGGCGTCGAGCCGGGCGTGAAGATCTTGGACGCCCTCGAGCTCGGCAGCAAGTTCCAGTGGGACCTCAATACGTCCTGGATGCGCCGCCGCCTTCACGCGGCCCCGAAATTTTTTCCCTTCGTCGTCGCCGGGCAGTGGATCGACCACAAGTTATGGGACGCGATCATCCCCGCCACCTACGAGCGTGGCTCGGACGGCGTCGTGCGGGCCTCCGCGGCCAACCTCAATCTTCAACGAATCACGATCGCGCCGGACGGAACATCGTCGCGTGAAGCGATGGAGGGCGTGGCGTTTCTGGTTACGCCCAAGACGTCGCACTCCGACACCACGTACGGCATCATGGGAAGCATCCCGCCCCACGGCGATCACCCCGTTCTCACCGCCATTCTTGCGGCGCTCGGCGTTCGCACGCGCCGGGCCTACGCCGCCGTCCGCGACGACTTCATCGCCCGGACCGACGCGCTGCAGAAAACCGAGACTTACTACGACAACAGCCCGCTTGACCGGTACTGCCAGCTTGTTTTCCGCGTGACCGACAATCGCGGGTGGGCCCTCGAGGACTACGCGATCGAGCTGCTCGACGGGTCCGAAAGCGGCGGAGCGCTGCCCGGCGGCTTTTTCGCCGACAAGCACCAGAACGAAAGGAACCTCGAACAGTTCTGCTACTACCTCAATTACAACCGACTGGCATCGGTGCAGGGGGGCAAGTTCGGCTTCCGTGTCCAGTCCGCGCCGAACACGCCGCTGGTGGAGTACAGCGAAGCTTTCTACCTGTCGCCGGCCGATGCGGCCGGCGTCCTTCAGCCCAATCAGACGACGCTGGTGGACGTGGTCCTCAATCGCCGGCTCAACAAGGCGATTTTTCAATTGAACGATCACTTCGGCGAGCAGAAAATCGACGGAAAACCCGGGCCGGACTGGATCTCGTGATGGGCCGCGGCGTCCTTCTTCTACTTCTCGCGGCTGGCCTGGCGCCCGCCGCGGCGCGCGCGGCTCGAACGTCGACGAGGACATTCCGATCCCGCTGGCGCTGACGATCCAGAACGGGCTCAAGGGCGCCATCAGCTACGGAACGTTCGGCCTTGATCCTTTGCCCTGGCATGGGGAAACATCCTCCCTCACCATCGTCGACGTTCACCGCGACGATCAGCCGGGCGGCCTGTTCATTGAGCGCCCGAAGATCGATCCGCCGTTGCAGATGCAGTCGCCGAGCCATTACGTGCTCAAGCCAGGTCAGAGCCTCGTCGTGAAGACCGACCTTTCCAAATGGAAGATCAAGGGCGGGTGGGCGCCCGGCAGCTATAAAGTCACCGTGCGCGTGGAAAATCTTTCCACGCAGGATGGCCGACATTCGGTGTCGGTCTTGAGTGCGCCGTTCTTTTTCGAGGTCACGCCGTGAAGAAAGAAAAAATCCGCTGCGGCTGGGGAATCGCGGAGCCCATGGTGAGCTATCACGACGACGAGTGGGGCGTTCCGCTGAAGGATGACCGGCTGATTTTTGAGTTCCTCACACTCGAGGCGTTCCAGGCGGGACTGTCGTGGCTGATCGTGCTTCGCAAACGCGACAACTTCAGGAAGGCCTTCGCGGGCTTCGACCCGCGGAAGGTGGCGACGTTTACCGCGCGCGACGTCGCCCGGCTTCTGCAGGACGCGGGCATCATCCGCAACCGCGCGAAGATCGAGGCCACCATCGAAAACGCGCGCCGCTTCCTCGACGTGCAGAAGGAATTCGGAACGTTCTCGAAATACATGTGGTCCTGGGTCGGCGGGAAAACGATCGAGCACCGCTTGAAATCCATGAAGGACATTCCCGTGACGACCGACGAGGCGGTGGCGTGGGCGAAGGATTTGAAGGCGCGCGGCTTCCGGTTCCTGGGCCCGACCGTCGTCTACGCCCACATGCAGGCCACGGGCATGGTCAACGATCACATCGCGGCGTGTTTCCGGCGGAAGAAGGGCCGATGACCGCGGCAAAAACCGGTCTCCGATTTCTCCTCGCCGCTCTGTTCATCTTCTCGGGCGTTAGCCACTTCATCCGGCCCGAGTATTTTGTCCCGATCGTCCCGCCCTACCTGCCGGCGCCCGAAGCGCTGGTGGCCGTCAGCGGCGCGGCCGAGATTGCCGGCGGCATCGGCCTGCTCATCCCCCGTTTTACGCGGATGGCGGCGTGGGGCCTGGTCGCCCTGTTGATCGCGGTGTTCCCCGCGAACCTTCACATGGCCTTCCACCCCGAGCAGTTCCCGCAGGTTCCGAGCGCGGCTCTCTGGGTGCGCCTGCCAATCCAGGGCGTGCTCATCGCCTGGGCGTGGTGGTTCACCCGCCCGGCCCCGCACAAAACCCCTCTCGCAACGTAATAGAAAGGCACCCATTTCCCATTTTTTCAGAGGAGGCCTTTCATGACCGCAACGTTGCCCAAAGCCAGCGAGACCCGCCAAGCCAGCCACCCCATCGACCGAATGTTCCTGGATCGATGGTCACCCCGCGCCCTGTCCGGACAGCCCATTTCCGAGAAGGACCTGATGATCCTGTTCGAGGCCGCGCGCTGGGCGCCGTCCTCGTTCAACAATCAACCATGGCGATTGATTTACGCCCGGCGCGACACGCCGGCCTGGGAAGCGCTCTTCGGCCTTCTTGGCGACTTCAACAAGGCGTGGTGCGTTGATGCGGCCGCACTGATCCTCTTCATCTCCAAGACGTCCTTCGACCATAGATGGAAAGCCCTGCCGAACACACTCGTTCGATGCGGGCGCGGCCTGGGTGAGCCTCGCGTTTCAGGCAAGTTTGAAAGGCTACGTGGCGCATGGGATGGAGGGATTCGACTACGACCGCGCCAAGACGGAGCTGTCGATTCCCGATGGTTACACGGTGGATGCGATGGTGGCGGTGGGGCTGCCGGGTGATCCGGAAAAGCTGTCACCCGCACTTAAGAAGAACGAGAAGCCCAGCGATCGGCGGCCGCTGGACAAAACCATCTGCGAAGGAAAGTTTAAGCTTTAGCGCGGACGCGCGTCAGGCGGGTTCGGCGGTGAATTCGTACGAATCGTAGGCGGTAAGGCGGGCCTGAACGAAGCGTCCGCCGCGGGCGGCGAGGCGGGGGAGCCGGATGATGGCGTCGATCTCGGGCGCTTCGCGGCGGGAGCGGCCGAGCAGCTCCGCTCCTTCCTCGCCCTCGATCACCACGGTTTCGGTTGAGCCGATGCGGGCGCGGCCCTTGGTGTCGGCGATGTCGAAATGCGCGTCGGTCACGGCTTCCTGCCGGGCTTTTTTCACGTCGTCGGGCACCTGGACCTGTATGAGGCCGGCCGGCGTCCCTTCTTCCTGCGAGTACGTGAAGGCGCCGAGATAGTCGAAGTGCCCTTCCTGCACGAAATTCACCAGGTTTTGAACCTGCGCGTCGGTCTCTTCCGGGAACCCCACGATGTAGGTCGTCCGAAGGGACAGCTTCGGCGCTTTCACCCGGATCTTCTCAATGAGGCGGCGGGTGTCGGCTTCGTTCATGTGGCGTTTCATGTTGGCCAGCACCGTGTTGTCGATGTGCTGAAGAGGCATGTCGAGGTAGGTGAACACGTCCGGGGATTCCGCCAGGACCTCGAGGACATCGTCGCCGAACGAATGCGGGTGCATGTACATCAGGCGCACCCATCGGACGCCCTTGATGGCGCGGATTTTGCGCAAAAGGGAGGGGAGGCGGCGCTCTTCCTTGAACAGGTCGCGGCCCCATTCGCCGGTGTCCTGGCCGATGATGACCAGCTCTTCCACGCCCGATTCGGCCAGAAGGCGGGCTTCATTCAAAATCGTCTCTTCGGTCCGGCTCTGGACGCCGCCCCGGAGCTTGGGGATGACGCAGAAGGAACAGGGATGGCTGCAGCCTTCCGACAGCCGGAGGTAGGCCATCGGGCCGGTGACGGCTCGCTGGATGTCGGCGCCGGGGTCCATGAATCCGCCGGCGTTGGTTCGGTCGAGGAAGCGGTCGCGGGGCTTTTCCAGCAAATCAGGGACCTGGGCGAGCTGGCCGGTGCCGAGGAAGGCATCGACCTCGGGGAGCTCGGTCATGAGGTCTTTTCCATGCTGCTGGACCATGCAGCCGGTCACGATCAGCTTGGCGTTGACGTTTTTCTGCCGGGCTGCCTGGAGGATGGCGTCGAGGGACTCCTTCTTGGCCGCCTCAATAAAGGAGCAGGTGTGGACGACCACGGCGTCGGCCGCCGAGGCGTCGGTGCCGATGTCGAAACCGCGCTTTTTGAGCAAAGCCTTGAGGTTATCGGTGTCGACCTCGTTCTTGGCGCAGCCGAGGGTCACGATGTTGATGGTTTTTCCGGACGACATGGGTAAGGGTGGGAGCCTACCATAGTTGGGGGTTTTCCGTCGACAGGAGGGGCTGGGGGGACCGGGCGTAAAACCTATTGGTTTGGCCACTTTTTGGTATGATCCCGCCATGTTTCGTCATCTCCATCGACGGTGCAGCTCCGAGGTCCTCTCATGCGCGGCATAATCCTCGCGGGAGGCTTCGGCACCCGCCTTCGTCCGCTCACCATCAATCTTCCCAAGCCCATGGCCCCCATCGTGAACCAGCCGATGATGGAGCACGTGGTGCGCCTTTGCGAGAAGCACGGCTTTCGAGATCTGCTGGCGATGCTTCACTACTCGCCCGAGGTCATCAAGCGCCATTTCGAGAGCGGCAAGAACTGGGACGTCCACATGAGCTATCTCCGCCCCGAGCTCGACCTCGGCACCGCGGGGTGCGTCCGCTTCGCGGCGGAATCGGACGAGAACAAAGACCTTTTGCATGAGCCATTCATCGTCGTGTCGGGCGACGTCATCACTGACATTGACCTGACCAAAGCCTGGCAGTACCATCACGAAAAGAAGGCGCACGCCACCCTCATTCTCACCCGAACGAAGAAGCCGCTGGCGTACGGCGTCGTGATCACCGACGAGGAAGGAAAGATCGTCCGGTTCCTCGAGAAGCCGACCTGGGGCGAAGTCTTCTCCGACACGATCAACACCGGCATGTACATCCTCAGCCCGGAAGTCGTGAAGATGATCCCGGAAGGACAGTCCTACGACTTCTCCAAGAATCTTTTTCCCAAACTCATGGCCGAAGGCATGCGCGTGTACGGCTACATCGCCAAGGGCTACTGGCGTGACGTCGGCGACCTCACCGAGTACCGTGTCGCCCACACCGATATCCTCGAGGGGAAGGCCTCGGTCAAGGTCATGGGCAACGAGTCGAAGGAATATCCCAATGTCCGCATGGGCGAGGCCTGCGAGATCGAGCCCGGCGTTCGCTTTGAGGGCAACGTCGTCCTTGGAAAGAATTGCCACATCGGCCGTGGCGCCGAGATCACGTCGTCGGTGATCGGAAACCACGTGCGCATCGGCGCGGGTGCCAGCATCCGTAAGTCCGTGGTTTGGGACCGCACGCTCATCGGCCCGGAAGCCGCGCTTCGCGAGGCCATCATCGGCCGCGGCGCGCGCATCGGGCGCAATGCGCGCATCGAAGTGGGCGCCGTGGTGGCGAGCCGCTGCGAAGTGGGCGCCGACGCGAACGTGAAGCCGTCGGTGAAGATGTGGCCCGAGAAGACGCTCGAGGAAGGGGCCGTTCTCTCCACCTCTCTCGTCTGGGGCGAGCGCTGGACCAAACAGCTTTTCGGCAACAACGGCATCACGGGCCTCGCCAATATCGAAGTGACCCCCGAATTTTGTGCGAAGTTGGGGGCGGCCTACGGCGCGATGCTCGGCCAGGGCGCTTATGTCATTACCTCGCGCGACGCGCACCGCACGAGCCGCATGCTCAAGCGCGCGCTCATCTCCGGTCTACTCTCGACGGGCGTGCGCGTGGGCGACCTGCGCATGGTCCCGGTCCCCATCGTCCGTTATGAAATGGGCAAGGAAGGCGAAGGCGGAGGCGTGCACATTCGCCTGTCTCCCTTCGACGCCCGCCAGGTGGACATCCGCATCTTTGACCGCGATGGCAACGACGTGTCGGTCTCGAAGGAAAAGGCCATTGAACAGCTTTTCATGCGTGAGGACTTCAAGCGCGCTTCGGTTCAGGACGTCGGAGAGCTCTCCGTTCCGCCCCGCGTGCAGGAGTATTACCGAACGGGCTTCATGAAAAACATCGATGCGTCCGTGCTTAAGCGCCGCAAGTTCAAAGTCGTCATCGACTACTCGCACTCGGCCGCCTCGCAGATCATGCCCGACCTTCTGGGCGAGCTGGGCGTGGAGAGCGTGGCTCTGAACGCGCACACCTCGACGACGCACGTGACCCGCACCGAGGCCGAGTTCCACCGCTCGCTCAACGAGCTCTCGAACATCGTGACCACGCTCAAGGCCGATGCCGGCTTCCTCCTCGACAACGGGGCTGAAAAACTTTTCATGGTGAACGAGGAAGGCAAGGTCCTCTCGACGGAAGAGGCGCTCGTGCTCGTCGGCCTGCTCGTGCTCCAGGGGAGCAAGCAGGACGTCATCGCCTACCCCGTGCGCGGCACGTCCGTGCTCGAGCAGCTCGCGACCAAAAAGGGCGCCACCGTGGTCCGAACGCCGATCAGCCCGCGTCACCTGCTCGACTACGCCCGCCGCCCGAACGTGAGTTTCGTGGGCGACGCCGAAGGCGGATTCATTTTCCCGCGGTTCCAGCCGGCTTTCGACGCGATGTACGCCGTGGCGCACATCCTTGAGATGCTGGCGCGCCATAACACCTCGCTCGCCCAGTTCTGGGCCAACAACGCGCAGCCCATCCACGTGGTCCACAAACGCGTGCCGTGCCCGTGGGGGAAGAAGGGCCAGGTGATGCGGCTGGCGCAGAACATAGACGAAGGGCAGCGCCTCGAGCTCCTCGACGGCGTGAAGATTCATTTGCAGGACGGATGGGTGCTCGTGCTTCCCGATGGCAGCGAGGCCTATTGCCACCTCTGGGCGGAAGCCCGGACCGACAAGGGCGCCAAAGAATACCTCGAAACTTACGCCGCGAAGGTCCTGGAGTGGCAGCGCTCAAGCGAAGACGGCGCCGAGAAAGCCAAGGAAGAAGAAAAGCTCCCTCGAGCCTGACCGCTTTATGAAGAAAATCGCGGTGGCCAATCAGAAAGGCGGCGTGGGTAAGACCACGACCTCCGTGAACCTCGCGGCGTCCATCGCGATCGCCGGAATCAAGACGCTCCTGGTTGACCTCGACCCGCAGGCCAACGTCACCTCGGGCCTCGGCATCTCCAAGCAGGGCCTCGACAATAACGTCTACGCGGCCATCATCGGCGGCCGCCCGATCGGCGAGATTCTCACGCCGACCGAGATCGAGAATTTGACATTGTTGCCCTCCGGCATCGACCTGGTCGGCGCCGAGCTCGAGCTCGCCTCTCTCGACGGAAGGGAAGCTCGGTTGAAGAATGCCCTGGGCCCGATCGGCAACGATTTTCGCTTCGCCATTTTCGACTGCCCTCCCTCGCTCGGCCTGATCACGCTCAATGCGCTCACCGCCTGCGACACCGTGCTCATCCCGATCCAGTGCGAGTACTATGCGCTCGAGGGCCTCACGCAACTTATCCGAACCATCGAGTTTGTCCGCGAGCGATACAACCCCAACCTCCAGGTGGAAGGCATTCTCTTCACCATGTACGACGGCCGTTCGAACCTGACGCGCCAGGTGCGCGAGGAAGTGGAGAAGCATTTCGGAAACAAGGTGTTCCGCACGTGGATCCCGCGCAACATCAAGCTCGCGGAGGCCCCCGGTTTCGGCAAGCCCGGCGTCATTTATGATTCCCAGTCGGTGGGAGCGCGTGCCTACAAGCTGCTGGCCGATGAATTTCTTCAGAACAACGACATCCGACTTTACGGGGACCAGCCGGCCGCCGAGCAGCCGCAGGACCAACCGGAAAGACAGGATGCGCCGCCGGAAGCACCGGTGAGCGAACCGGCGGGGGTGGTGTAATGGCAGGACAGCACAAAGCTTTGGGACGGGGCCTCGACGCCCTGTTCGGATCCAATCCTCAGCGCGCGACGGGAACCACCGCCGCCACGCCGGCCGCGCCCGGCTCGGAGGTTCGAGAGATTCCCGTCGCGAACATCAAACCGAACCGCCACCAGCCACGGACGAATTTCGACGCCGCCGCGCTCGAGGAACTGGCGTCTTCCATCAAGACCCACGGCCTCGCGCAGGCCCTTCTCGTGACCGAGACCGCTCTGCCGGGCGAGTACGAGCTGGTCGCGGGCGAGCGCCGCCTTCGCGCGTCCAAAATGGCGGGCCTCGCGGTCGTGCCGTGCGTGGTCAAGAAGCTTTCCAACCGCGAGCGTTTTGAAGTGGCCCTCATCGAAAACATTCAGCGCGAGGACCTGAACGCGCTGGAGGAAGCCGTTGCCCTCGACGGACTGATGCGTGAGTACGGCCTGACTCAGGAAGACGCCGCCAACGCCATCGGCAAGAGCCGGTCCGCCGTGGCGAACACCCTTCGCCTGCTCCGTCTCCATGAGGCCGTCCAGGACGAGCTTCGCTCGGGCGCGATCACCGAGGGCCATGCCAAGGTGCTGGCCGGCATCACTGAACACGCTGAACAGCTTCGCCTCCTCGACCTCGTCGTCTCGCAGTCGCTCAGCGTGAGAGAGCTTGAGTCGCTCATCGCCCGTGATCGCCCCGCCAAGAACGCGGGGCCCAAGGCGGAGCGCCCGGTTCAGCCGGAAGTGCGCCGCTACGAAGAGTCGCTTCAACACGCGCTGGGCCGCAAGGTGGAGCTCAAGACCAACGGAACCAAGGGCCAGCTTCGCATCGACTTCTACTCACCCACGGACCTCGACGAGCTCTGCCAGCGTCTCGGGTTGGCCGTCAGCAAAACCGAAAGTTAAATGTCTTTCCCGAATGTTTTTATCGGGAATCATCGATGATTCCCGCTGAAGACCTGCGGGGATGACGAGAACGATGGAAACCCTCCTCCAGAGCGGGCCGCAGAAAGATTTTCGCCGGCGGCTTCTGGCCTGGTACCGCAAAAGCGGTCGGCACAATATGCCCTGGCGCAAGACCACGGACCCGTATGCCGTTGTCGTGTCTGAATTCATGCTTCAGCAGACAACGGTGGCGACCGTCCTTCCTTACTATGCGCGCTTCCTGAAACGCTTCCCGACGCTCGAGGCCCTGGCGGCCGCCGATCTCGACGATGTTCTGGCCCAGTGGTCGGGCCTCGGGTATTACGCGCGGGCGCGCAACCTGTGGTCGTCCATGCGCGCGGTGGCCGCGGAGCACGCCGGGAAGATTCCGTCGGCGCCCGAGGATCTCGAGAAGCTCCCCGGCGTCGGCCCCTACACGGCCGGAGCGATCGCCTCGTTCGCCTTCAACAGGCCCGGCGCCGTGCTCGACGGCAACGTCATCCGCGTCCTCATGCGGGTTCTGGGGATCGAGGATGATCCCAAGCTGAAGGCCGTTCAGGTCCTGCTCAAGAAAGTCTCGCTCGATCTCTGCGCGCTCAGCCCGAAGGACTCGAAAGCCGCCGGTGGGTCGCGCGACCTGAACCTGGCGATGATGGACCTTGGCGCGACGCTATGCTCACCACAGGCGCCAGCCTGCTCGAAGTGTCCGGTCGCATCACTCTGCCTGGCGCGGGCCGCGGGAGAGCAGGAGCAGATCCCGATGAAGGCCGAGAAGATTTCTCGGCCGACCGTCCGCAAGCTTCACGCCATTATCGAATGGAAGGGAAAGTGGTTAATGGGGCAGCGCCCGGAAGGGGGCCTGTTCGGCGGCCTTTGGGAGTTTCCCGGCATCGACGTGCCTGAAAAGACGGAGCCCGTTCTGGCGCTTGAAGAGGCCATGAAAGAGGAAACAGGTCTGAAGGTGCGCGTCCGTCAAGCGCTTCCAGCGTTCGATCAGCAGCTTACGCACCGGGTATTCCTGGTTCGCTCGTTCCTGTGCGAACCCTACGCTGGCGACGGGCCGGTGGGCCTCCCCGTCAGAAGCGCGAACTACACGTTTTTTCGATGGGTTTCTCCCGCCGGCATGTCGTTACTGGGCATCTCGGCCATCACCAAACGGATGGCAGCGCAGGCCCGGCGGCCCGCCTTAAGTTAATTGTTGACGGTGCCGGTCCGGTAAAGTACGATACGAACCGGTTTTTAATCCCGGAATCAACGATCAAGCGGCCTCGCCCCCTTGTAGTTGGGCGCTTCAGCCGCTTGGTTTTTGTTTGTGGGCATTTATTTTGAAAAAAGAGAGTTCTGAACAATGGTTAAACTGAGATTCAAACGCGTGGGCCGTCCCCACGATCCCTATTTCCGATTGGTCGCCATCGACCGTCGTGAGGCCCGCGACGCGGCGCCGATCGAAATTCTCGGCACGTTCAACCCGCGCAAGAAAAGCACTCCGGACGGCATGAAAGTGGAACGCGTCCGCTATTGGGTTTCCGTCGGCGCGCAGCCGTCGCCGTCCGTTGTGTCCGCGCTGAAGGCCGCCGGTCTCTGGGACCAGGTGAAAATCGGCGCCGTCGCTACACCGAAGAGCTGACAATTAATCCTCTCGCCATCAGCGAGGGGATTTTTTTGTCCCCGGAGCACATGACGGACCAGAATAAATATCTCGTGAAGGATCTCGTTGGTTTCGAGGTCGTCACGGAAGCCGGAGAAGTCCTCGGAATTTTCAAGGACATCATTGAGACCGGCGCGAATGACATTTTCGTGGTGGGTGAAGGGGCGGCTGAGATTTTGGTGCCGGCGATCAAGAGCGTGGTGCTGAAGATTGAAATGGAACAGCGCCGCATTCTGGTGGACCTCCCGAAAGGCCTGAGGCCGGAAGAGAGGCCGGGATGGCCGGGCGCTCGAAAGAAAAAGTAAGCGTCGACATCCTCACGCTGTTCCCGTCGATGTTCGAGGCGGTGCTCGGTTCGAGTTTGTTGGGACGCGCGCAGGAAGCCGGAGTCGTGGCGATCAAGGTTCACGACCTTCGCCGCTGGTCGGATGATAAGCGGCATGCCAAGGTGGACGACCGGCCCTTTGGCGGCGGCGCCGGCATGGTGATAAGGCCCGAGCCGTTGTACCGGGCCATGAAAGATTTGGGCGCCCTGAAAAAGGGCGCGTCGAAGCCGTGGGTTGTTTTTTTGTCGCCGCAGGGCGCCACGCTTGATCAGAAGTTGGCGGTGTCGTTGTCCCAGAAGAAGCGCCTGGTCCTGGTTTGCGGGCATTATGAAGGGATCGATGAGCGCGTGATGGAGTGGGTCGATCAGGAAGTTTCGATCGGCGATTACGTGCTGACGGGAGGAGAGATCCCGGCAATGGTTTTGACGGACGCGGTCGTCCGTCTCGTTCCGGGAGTGGTGGGGGACCCGGAATCGATCGAGAAAGACTCGTTTTCGACGGGAATACTCGATTGTCCCCATTTTACCCGTCCTAGCCTCTGGCGCGGACGGGCTGTTCCCGAGATACTGCTTTCGGGAAACCACGCGCGGATCGCGCAGTGGCGTCAGGAAGAAGCGGTGAAGCAGACGAAGGCCAAGCGGCCCGAGCTCTTGAAAACGCGGCGATCAACCCGCGAGAAAATTTAATCATCATCCGGAGAAAGAGATCATGAACAAACAAGAAATTCTGACTTACGTCAGCCAGAAGTACGAAAAAGCCCAGACCGCCGAGTTTAAGGTCGGCGACACGGTTCGCGTTGCGGTGAGAATCACCGAAGGCGACACCACCCGTCTCCAGAATTTCGAAGGCACCGTGATCTCCGTGAAATCGGCCGGCGTCGCCAAGAGCTTCACCGTCCGGAAAATATCGTTCGGCGTCGGCGTCGAGCGTTGCTTCCCTTTTAATTCGCCAAAGATCGAAAAGATCGAAGTCGTGCGTTCGGGCCACGTCCGCCGCGCGAAGCTCTACTACCTTCGCGACCGAATCGGCCGCGCCGCGCGCCTCGAAGAGAAGGAAACGCAGGGGCAGTTGGACTCGAAGAAAGCCAACGCGGAAAGCACCGCCGCCAAAGCCGCCGCCGTCGAACTCGCGGCCGCCGCGAAGAAATAGATCCGGGGCCGGCGGCGTGAAGGGTTATTCCTTCGATCGCAGCCAGCTTTCTCCGTCCTCACCCACTCCCCACCTTCCTGGAATTGAATTCGACCTCGTCCCCGCGGTCCTGGCCGGCGTCGATGAAGTCGGCCGCGGCCCGCTCGCGGGGCCCGTCGTTTCCGCCGCCGTCATCCTCTCGCACAATTCACCCCTCATTCGCGGCCTGGCCGACAGCAAGGCGCTCACCGCCGCCGAGCGTGACCACCTTTTCAAGCAGATCATGGACCGCGCCGTGGCCACCGCCGTGTCCATCGTTCAAAACGAGATCATCGATTCCGTGAACATCCTGCGGGCGTCGCTCCAGTCCATGCGCGAGTGCCTGAATGCTCTTCAAGTGAAACCCGATCTCGTGCTCGTCGACGGAAACCAGAAGCCGGGGAGCGGCTTTCCGGAACGCACGATCATCAAAGGCGATTCCTTGAGCGCCGCCATCATGGCCGCGAGCATCATCGCGAAGGTCACTCGCGACCGCATCATGGTCCAGGCGCACGAACAGTTTCCGATGTACGGCTTTAACAAGCACAAGGGCTACGCCTGCAAATCGCACATCGAGGCGCTTCGCGAGCACGGCCCCTGCCCCCTCCATCGCCGCAGTTTCGACCCCGTCCGCAGCTGGATTTCCGGCGGCGCCGAGCTCCTCTCCAACTAAACCAACGTACGACCTCCCCTCCGGTAACAAAAAGGAGGCATCGCATGCTGGATCATTCAGAACGCCGGGCCGATGGCCTGGGCGCGGAGCGTCTCGCCGAGGAATTTCTTCGCGGGAAGGGATTTCGCCCGGTCACGGCCAATTTTCTGACGCGCGTGGGCGAGATCGATCTCATCATGGAAGATGGGGAAACGCTCGTTTTCATCGAGGTCAAACGCCGCCGCAACGACGCTTATGGCGAACCCGAAGAGTCGGTGACCCCCGCGAAGTGCCGGAAGATCGTTCGATCGGCGCTGGTGTATCTGCACCGGTTTCGCGCCTTCGAGCGGCCTCTGCGGTTCGACGTGGTCATCGTGGAGCCGGAAGGCATTCGCCACATTCCGAATGCCTTCGACGCCGGAGCCTGGTTTCCGGTGTAACCGCCGGCGTTCATCTCTTTTCCCCCGGGAAGAAACTTCGTACGTTAACCGGATGGAATTCGCCACCCCCGACGTCCGCACCTTCTGGAGCAAGCTCCGCGCGGCCGCCACGGCGGTTTCCGGAGAGTACTGGCTTTTGCTGGCCGGCGCCCTGTTCCAGCTCACGCTACGTTACCGGACCTACTTCGCGGAGTATGATCACGCCTGGCTTCTGTCCTCGGCGTTAAGTTTTCTCCGAAGAGGATCCTTCTCTTTTCTCAGGGTGAAGCCCAGCGACCTGTCCGCTTCCTTTGACTGGCAGGTCACGCATTGGCCGCCCGGCTTTTCCCTGTGCGTCGCGGGCCTGATGAAAGTGCTGGGGAGTCCCCTGGCGGCCATGGTGGCCTACGATCTCATTTCCATGGGGCTGTTCTTTGGCGCCTGCGCCCGCATGCTGGTGCTCATGGGGAGCGCATTTCCCCGGCGCGCGCGGTGGCTGGTGGCCTTCACGGTCAGCTTCGTCGCGCCTTCGTACATGGACTTCTACACCAACGCGACGAGCCTGGCGTTCCTTCTATGGGCGATCGTGTTGATCCTCCCGACGAGGGAAGGTCGTTCCCCGTCGATGGGCGCCTGCGCATTTGCCGGGTGGCTCCTGGGCACGACGATCGGGCTCCGCTACGCGGCGGCCCCAGCCTCGGTTATGCCCATTGTCATACTCGGTGTGGACGCCTGGCGGCGCCGCGAAAGCCGCCCGCTTTTTTACGCCGCTGTGGCGGGATGGGCCCTGGGAGTTCTGCCGCTGCTGGTCTGGAAGTTTTTCATGGCCCCCGGCGGCAGCGGGCTCGAGCCGCTTCGCTGGGGGCGGCCTTGGTATCCGGAAAATCTACTGCGCTTTCATTCTTTCCCGACCGACTCCTTTTTCGGAAGACATCTGACGGACATCTTTCCGAAGTCCATCTACCGTTTCAACTCCAAAGTCGACGTCACTCAGGTGCAGATCCGGCAACTTCTTTCGTCGTTGATCCTGCTCGCATCGGTAGCAGGGGTAAGAGAGTTGCTTCAGAAATCATCCTCGGCGCCGGAAGGCGCCGTGGTTCGGAGGATTTTCGCCGCTGGTATCTCGGCCTCGGCGGCGACCATCGGGTTCCTGATGTTTCTCTCCGTCCGCAACGCCGGAGATCCCGCGCTCTCGGATTGGGTTTACGTGGAGGAGCCGCGGTACTTCAACCTGTGCCATCCGTTCATCCTTTTCGGCGGGGCCTATCTGGCGGTAATGCGGCCGACGAGGTGGGTGACGAAAATGTTGAAGGTCGTCGCGATCGTCGTGTTCGTTCTGGCGGGGGCCTCGTGGATTGCGACGCTTCCCCACACGATGAGCAAAGCATGGAAGGGAAAATGGGGCGGTCCGATCGAGACCCGCTTCGCCAATTCCGCCACGTTCGCCATCGACTTCAAGCCTCACATCGTTCATGGGAAGCGGAACGTGGCACTGGAATTCGGGGAGAACGGCATCGGCGCGTGGTTAAGGTGGGCGTACGCAAACTTCTACGATATCCCCTCGCTGACCGTCTGGAAGGGGCAGCCCATTCACACGACCCAAGACGTCGTGGTCATCGCCTTCGCGGACAAGAAGCAGCGGCCGGAGCACCTCAAGGCTTTTGAATTATTTTGCCGTGAACACGACGCCGAGCCATTGCTCATGCGCGATTACCAGGCGTGCCGGGCGCGTCTGCCGGCCGGTACCTAGCGAGCGCGGAAGCGCTGGGGAAGGAACGACAGCAGGAACTTCAGATGGCGCCAGCCATCGGGCCAGGTCCGAAGGTGGGGGGCTCGCCCGCCCCGCGCATCCTGATACAGTGTCACGGGCACTTCGACGATCTTGAGCCCGGCCAGCGACGCGCGAATGATCATCTCTGAAGCGTATTCCATGCCGGCCGTTTGAAGCTTGAGTCCCACGATCGCGTCGCGCGAGGCCACCCGAAGGCCGCAGTGGAAGTCGCCGACGCCGGATCCATAGAGCACGCGCGCCAGCCACGAAAGTAGGGGAACTCCGAAATACCGGTGGCTGAAGGGCATCGCGCCGGGCTTGATCTCTCCGGTGAAACGGTTTCCCACCACCAGGTCCACGCCGTTCTTCAAGGCGTCGATCAGCGGCCCGGCTTCGGAGAAATGATAGCTGTCATCGGAATCCGCCATGACGACCACGTTCGCCCGCGCGGACGAGATGGCAGCGGATAGCGCGTTTCCGTAGCCGCGCGCCGCGACATCAACCACGCGCGCGCCCAGGGATCGGGCCAGCTCCTGGGAGCCGTCGGAGCTGCCGTTGTCGGCGATCACGATCTCGCCGGCGACCTTGCGTTCGGCGATCAGTTTTTGTGCCTTCGCAATGCAAAGGCCCAGGGAGAGGGATTCGTTGAGGCACGGCATGACCACCGATATTTCGGGCCGGGCGCGGGAGGGAAGTTCGCTGGACACGGCATTCATCCAACACATTTTGAATTTGCGGGGCAAGAAGAAGTAAATTGACGTTGTGCTGATCAGAAAACTTTTCAAGGCCGAGATGGCCCACGCCACCGTCGGGGCCTACACCACCCGCTGTCACCACGTTCACGGCCACAGTTACAAGTTCGAACTCTTCCTCCGCAGCGACGCTCCCAACGACGCGCAGATGGTCTCCGACTTCAAGGCGGTCAAGGATTCAGGCATCAATGATTTCTTTGATTCCTTCGACCACGCCGTCATGCTTTGGGACAAGGACGTTCGCGCGCCGATCATCTCGCAGCTCAATCCCGACCGGCACATCCTCGTTCCCTTCAACCCCACCGCCGAGATGATGTCCAAGTCCTTCTTCCAGGTGTGCCGCGCCATCCTCGAGACGGGGCCGAAGCTGAGCGGAGAGAAAGACGCCCACGTGGCCCGGATCATCGTCCACGAGACCGACACCGGTTACGCTGTCTTCGACGAGGCGGACGAAGCCACCGACCAGTTCGCTGACCCCGCTTTCGAGCGCTGGACCATTTCCGCGGGTATCCGCGCGGCCTGGTCGCGGAGCGACTGGTACGATCGCGTGGTCGCGGCCCTGGCCGCCCGCCGGAAGGCCTGAGGCCTCCCGGCCCCTCCTTCAGCCAGAATTAATCCAATTTTAAGGCGAATAACCGGGTCGTTCCGGCTATCCTTTTCAGGTCGTTCGGTTGGAAATGGCTCTTGAATTACCGTCGAAACACAGATAAATTCAACGAAACACGTCGAATTTTAGAGATAAATCCATGGACCACCTCTCCGAACTCGAGAACCGCAGCATCTATACCATCCGCGAGGCCTATCATCAGTACCCCAAGATGGGTCTGCTGTGGTCCATCGGAAAGGACTCCACGGTCCTCCTTCACCTTTGCCTCAAAGCCTTCCTCGGCAAGCTGCCGTTTCCGGTCCTCCACATCGACACCTCCTATAAATTCAAACAGATGTATGAGCAGCGCGAAGCCCTCGCCAAGGAGTGGGGCTTCAAGGTGATCGTGGCGAAGAACGAGAAGGCGCTCGCCGAGGGTATGAACCCGGAGAAGGAAGGCCGCCTGGCGTGCTGCACCGCGCTCAAGACCAATGCCCTCCAGACCGCCATCCAGCAGCAGGGGTTCCAGGCGATTCTCCTCGGCATCCGTCGCGATGAGCACGGCATCCGCGCCAAGGAGCGCGTGTTCTCTCCGCGGAACTTCAATTTCCAGTGGGACTACCAGAACCAGCCGATGGAAATCTGGGAGCAGTACAAGCCCATGGGCGAGAACGATCACCACTACCGCGTGCATCCGATTTTGAGCTGGACAGAGATGGACATCTGGCAGTACACGCAGCGCGAGAAACTGCCCATCGTCGACCTCTACTTCGCCAAGGATGGCAAACGGTTCCGCAGCATCGGTTGCGAGCGTTGCTGTCAACCAGTCGACTCGGCGGCCGTCACGCTTCCCGAAATTCTCGAAGAGCTGCGGACCACGAAAACGTCCGAACGCGCCGGCCGCGCGCAGGACAAGGAATCCGCCTACATGATGCAGAAGCTGCGTTCGCTGGGGTACATGTGAGCGAACAGGAACTCACCAGCATCGTCATCGTTGGCCACGTCGACCACGGGAAGTCGACCTTCATCGGCCGCCTTCTCGTCGACACCAACAATCTGTCGCCGGACCGGCTGGCCGAGATCAAGAAGGCCAGCGAGGAGCACGGGCGGAAGCTGGAATACGCTTACGTCACCGACCAGTTTGAGGAAGAGCGCGAGAAGAACATCACCATCGATACCAGCCAGACGTTCCTGAAGATCGGCGAGCGTCACTTCCTCATCATCGACGCGCCGGGCCACAAGGAATACCTGAAGAACATGATCACCGGCGCCACGCAGGCGAAGAACGGCATCATCATGCTCGACGTCAACGAAGGCGTGCGCGAGCAGACCGAAAAGCACGCGCGTATCCTCAAGCTCCTGGGCATCCAGCGCGTCGCTGTGTTCATCAACAAAATGGATTTGAAGGACTACTCTGAAGCCGTGTTCAACCAGTATGCGGCAGAGCTCGAGAAGCTCATGCGCGACTGGGGAATTCCCGCGACGAACATCATCCCGATTTCCGCCTACAACGGCGAGAACGTGGCCAGCCGCTCGACGAAGATGGCCTGGTACACCGGCCCGACGGCGCTTGATTACCTCAACGCCTGCGGCCAGGCCGACGCGGTGCGCGCCCCCCAGAAGCTGCGCATGCCCGTCCAGATCGTCTACGACGTCGACGGCCGCCACCTGGTCATGGGCCGCGTCGAGCAGGGCTCGGTATCGGCCGGCCAGACCCTCACCCTTTTCCCGACGGGCCGAAGCGTCACCGTGTCGGAAGTCCTGAAGTACCACGAAAGCGTGAAGAGCGCCGAGGAAGGCGAGTGCGTGGCGCTCGCGTTCTCCGGCACCGACGGTTTCGAACGCGGCCAGGTGCTGACCGACCAGCCGGGCCTCAAGCCCGCCGCCCACGTGGCGGTGCACGCCTTCTGGGCGTCGTCAGAGCCGCTCAAGGTGGGCGATGAGATCATCGTCGAGTGCCGCACGCAGAGTGCGCCCTTCGTGGTCGAGCGCGTTTCCGACGAGATCGAGCAAAGAGGAATTTCGCAGCTGGGCACCGGCGACGTCGGCCAGGTGACGCTCAAGCCCAGGTCCGCGATGCTGGTGGACCCGGAATCCGTCGGGACCGCGCTTTCGCGCCTCGTTTTTCATAAAAATGGCCAGGTGGCCGGATGCGGGGTGGCTTCACATGTTGAATAAACGATCCGTTCGCGTTTTCATTGCCTTGGTCGCATTGTCCGCTTCGGCCAGTCCGGCCTCTGCGTACATCGATCCGGGGACAGGCATGACGTTCATCTCGGGCATCGGCGCTTTCGTCATGGGGTTCATCGCGCTCGCCTTCGGCGCCATCGTCATGACCTTCAAGCGTTGGACCGCGGCGATTAAATCACTGTTTGCCAAAAAATAAGGAGGCGATCATTCGCGCACTTCCCACCCGTTTTGCATCTGTTTTTCTCGCCGCCGCCATTGCCCTTCCTTCGGCCGTTTCGGCCGATCCCACACGGAGCGTGAGCATGTCATCCAAGAAAATGCTGGTCCTGGGCCTGGACGGGTTCGACCCGACTCTGGCCGAGAAGTTCATCGCCGAAGGCCTCCTTCCCCACTTCAAGAAATTAGCCGAGAGCGGTTCCTTCGCCCGCGTCGCAACTTCAAACCCGCCGCAATCTCCGGTGGCGTGGTCATGTCTGATCTCCGGTACCAATCCTGGCCAGCACGACGTCTTCGATTTCGTCATCCGCGATCCGAAGAGCTACATGCCCGAGATCGGTATGACGGAAAGAAAGAAGACCGGAATGAAGGACCTGTTTTCCGGCCTCACCGGTCCGGCCGTGTCCACGCGCCGCAAGGGAGAAGCTTTCTGGGACGTGCTGGGAAAGAACCACGTGAAGAGCGTGGTGCTGCGCATGCCCGTCAGTTTCCCGGCCACCCAGATGGAGGGTCGCCTGCTCACCGGCATGGGCACGCCCGACATCCGCGGGACACAGGGCATGTTCACGTTCTTTACGACCACCGGCCAGAAAGACCCGGAGTCACGCGGCCGCATCACGCCCGTGGCCTGGAAAGACAACGTGATCGAGACTGAGGCGGTTGGCCCGCGCGTGCAGGGCCTCACCGGCCCCAAGGACGCCACCGTTCCCATCCGCATCCAGAAGCTCAAGGGCGGCAAGATCAAGCTCACCGTGTCTACGACGGCGATGGAGCTCGGCACCGGCGAATGGAGCCCCTGGGTCCGCCTGACGTTCAAGGCGAACGTCGTCAACGAAATTACGGGCATCTGCCGCTTTCACCTCAACTCCGCCGACCCCGGGCTCGAGCTGTTCATGACGCCCGTCAACATTGACCCGCAGGCGCCGGCCATGCCGATCTCCTACCCGACCGAGTACGCCCGCGAGCTGTTCGAGAAGGTGGGCAACTATTACACGCAGGGAATGCCCTACGACACGTGGGCGATGAATGAGGGCAAGCTGACCGAGGAGAAATTTCTCGAGCAGGCCTATTCGATTCTGGACGAGAACCTCGCCATGATGCGCATGGAACTCGACCGTTTCGACGCCGGCCTGGTGTTCTGTTATTTCGGCATCACCGACCTGATCTCTCACATGTTCTGGCGCTATTCCGATCCGGAACACCCGAAGAAAGGCGTGAGCACCAATCCGGCGGTCAAGAACGCGATCCGCGACATCTACAAGCGCATGGACGAGGTGCTGGGTGAGGCCATGACCAAGGTTGGCCCGGACACGGCGATCCTCGTGATCTCCGACCATGGCTTCGGTTCCTTCCGTCGGTCGGTCCACGTGAACAGTTGGCTGCGTGACAACGGTTTCCTCGCTCTTAAGGACGGCGCCAAAGTGGGCGCGGATTTCCTCACCAACGTTGACTGGGCCAAAACCCGCGCCTACAGCGTCGGCTTCGGCGGCATTTACATTAACCAGTTCGGGCGGGAGAAGGACGGCATCGTCTACAAGGGCGCGGAGACCGAGCAGGTGAAGAAAGAGATTTCAGACAAGTTCGCCGCCCTCAAGGATTCCAACGGGGCCGCCGTCGTGAAGCGCGTGTACACGTCGGCCGAGCTGTATTCCGGCCCCTACGCCGGCAACGGCCCGGACCTCTTCATCGGCTTCGATACGTACTACCGGGCCTCGTGGCAGTCGGGCCTGGGCTCCGCGCCGAAGAACGTCATCGAGGACAACGACCGGTTGTGGGGTGGTGACCATTTGTGCGACCCGAGCCTCGTGCCCGGCGTGATCTTCTCCAACCTCAAGCTCAACGGGGCGAACGCGACGCTTCTCGACATCGGCCCCACGATCCTCAAGCATTTCGGCCTTCCCGCTCAGGCGGACGCCGAAGGCAAGCCCCTGAATTGAACGGTCGGCGACGGCCAGGGGGACGGCTCGTCCCGTTGCTGCTGGCTTTGCTGTGCGCCGCCTATCTGCTCACATTCTGGCGGCGGCTGCTGATCCAGGGCCTCGTTCCCGTGGATGGGGACATGATGCGGCTCGTCTTCCCCACGTGGTCGATCGGCAACCGGCTGTTCGCGGAAACATTCCTTCCGCTCTGGGACACCTACCGGAACATGGGTTGTCCGTTCCTCGCACACCCGCCGAACCAGGTGCTTTACCCGCTTCACCGCCTCATTCCGGTTTCAAGTTTTCTCGACTACCTTCGCCTCTACGTCGTCGGGCATGCGCTGCTTGCCGCCGTTCCGTCGTTCCTGCTCGCGCGGCGCTGGGGTTTCTCGCCGTTCGCCGGCGCCCTCGCGGCGCTGGGCGTGTGCTGCAACGGCCTCGTGATCGCCCGCGTGACCACCACCATCGACTTCGCTTCCTACGCCTGGGCGCCCCTCGCCCTTTACGCCCTTTCATCACGGCGCCCGATCGCGTTGGCATTCACGCTTGCCTGTCAGTGGTTCGCGGGCTTCCCGACGTTCTCGCTGATGACCGGGCTGATTCTGGCGATGGCCGCCCTTGCCGACGATGATCGCCGCGGCGCGTTCCGGTGCCTGGCGATCGGCGCTTTCACGGCCGCTGGGCTGGCGGCCATTCAGATCATTCCTTTCGTAGAGCTCCTGTCGCGCTCGTCTCGGCCGGTCCTGTTGTCAGCCGATGCCGCGGCGCAGTACAGCCTCGCGCCGCAGGAATTGCTGCGCCCGCTGCTGGTGCCGTCCCTCGTCCTGAATCGTCTCGCGCCGGTATCCGGAAGCGACCCGGCGGTGATCGGTTTCTATCTCGGCCCGGTTCTGGCGGCGCTTGCTGTGGCCGCGGCGGCGTTCGGCGGTCGGCGCGAACGGGTGTTTGCGGCCGCCGCGCTGGCGTTCTTCATCCTCACGCTGGGGTCGCTCCTGCCGTTCTATCGGCTGATTCCGGGCATCAACGTTTTTCGCTTTCCCGCGCACTGGCTATTCCCCGCGGTGATGCTCGTGGCCTTCCTTGCCGCCGGGGTCGTCGACCGCCTTCGCTCGTCCGCCGCGCGCGGGGCCGTGGTCGCGCTCGTGGCTTTGGACCTGCTGATCTACGCCTGGCCGGCGCACGTGGCGTGGGCCGAACCTTCGTTTCTCGAAGAGAAGCCCAGGCAGCTTTCTCTCTTGGGCGCCGACATGCCCGCCGGACGGATCTTCTTTGATCCGCCGCTGATTGACTCCAGCTCGAAATGGGAGCTGAGAAAACCGGACGATTGGGTGAACCTCCTAAGGATGGGCCTGCCGTCGATCGCGGCGGGTTACGGGGCGAGGGAGGTGGCCAGCCGTCACCAGTTGCCGCTTCGCACCCACGTGGCCTTTGTCCAGCGCCTGGCCGGGCTACCGGTCGACGATCCGGCGTTCGACCATGCGGGGG
>Ga0163151_10001667_pt1 | contig 36819 bp, 39 predicted proteins | sample OliLakLV19MP5IB2_FD_145596 | JGI IMG/M metagenome (GOLD analysis project Ga0163151, IMG submission 145596) | Freshwater microbial mat bacterial communities from Lake Vanda, McMurdo Dry Valleys, Antarctica - Oligotrophic Lake LV.19.MP5.IB-2 | ecosystem: Environmental > Aquatic > Freshwater >... | reverse complement strand
ATTTAGCCTTATTATTTTGGAATAAAATTTGAATTGGATTTTCATTTTCCTATTAGGAGTTTTTTTTCTTGCTCCTCTGACTGGGCTTTTAAGTCAAGTCAATGCCGAGGTGTTGCGCGAAATCTATCAAAGCCCGTCATTTCTAAAATCATTGGGTGTGACTTTATCGTCTAGTATCTCTGCAAGTCTTATTTCAGTAATAATTGGAATGCTCTTCGCAAGACAATTTGCTCACAACCTGTGGCGCTTTAAGCGCCTCCAACGTCTTATGCTACTGATTCCATATCTTGTGCCTAATTTTATCTTAGCCATTGCCTTTGTAGTCGCGTGGAACCCAACGACGGGGCTTCTTAATTATTGGGCAGTGTTTCCGGGCGGTCTCTATGGTCTTTTCGGAATGATTTTTCTATTTTCGATCACCCATATGCCGGTGGCATTTTTACTTTTTGAAGAAAAACTCAAACGCATTGATTCATCACTCAGAGAGGCAGCAAGACTTTCTGGTGCTTCTAATTTTAAAGTTTTTTTAAAAATTGAATTACCTCTCTTACGCCCCGCGATCATCGGCGCCTGCGGACTTTGTTTTGCTCTTAATATCTCAGCATTTGCAATACCTGCATGGATCGGTGCACCAGAAAAAGTTTATCCCCTCACCTACAAAGTTTATCAAGCTATCCAACTTGGCGGTCTTGAAGGTCTTCCCCAAGCTGCAAGTTATTCAGTTATTTTATTTTTACTTTCACTTATCCCGTTATTTTTAGGATTTTGGCTTCAAGGAAACGAAAAGAAATATGTTCTTTTATCTGGTAAAACGGCAAAAGAATCTTCAGAGAAACAAGGCATCATTGGTTTTTTAAGTTTTCAAATATGGTTTTTTATTTCACAAACGATATTTTGGATTGCTCCACTCATGTGTTTATTCCTAAGCACAATAGTTAAGCCCGGTTGCCTTCAATCTATTGGAGTTAAGTGCTTAAATGAAATATCTTTTAGCCATTATAAATACGTAGTTTTTGATCTTGCCGAAACAAAAGCAGGACTTCATGGAAGTTTACTTTATGGTTCATTAAGCGCACTTGTCATTGTACTCATGGCAATTGTGAGCCTTGCCCTATTTTCTAAAAAAAATGCGCAACTAAAAACGGTAGAGACTATTCTCACTATTCCCTTAGCCACGCCAGGGGCGATTATCGCACTAGGTTTAATTGTTGTTTATTCAGGCAAATATGGCGTGAATCTTTACAACACCCCATGGATCATCATGACAGCCTTTATTATTAAACATGCTAGTCTTGCTTTTCAGCCGTTAAGAACAGGGCTTTCAAATATTTCCCCATCACTTTTTGAAGCCGCAAGACTCAGCGGCGCAAGTTCAGCCGGTGTTTGGAGAAAAATTGTATTACCGATATTAAGACCTGAGTATTTAGGTGGGTTTTTTCTCGTACTTATTCCAATATTAGGTGAATTAACAATGTCTGTGTTTTTAACGAGTCCTTCGTTTCAATCTATCGGAACAGTTTTATTTGATCTTCAAGATTACGCCGATCATGCGTCAGCCGGAGCATTAGCAATATTACTTGTTCTACTTATTTTAAGTTTAAATGAATTAAGTCGTTTTTTAAGTCGTGGAAAATTGGGGTACTAAATGGCACATCTAAAAATAAATAATCTTACGAAATCTTATGGAGCCAATAAAATCCTCCACGGGATTTCGCTTGAAGTACAACAAGGAGAATTTGTTTCTTTTCTTGGACCTTCGGGGTGCGGAAAAACCACAACACTTAGATGTATCGCTGGCCTAGAAACACCAGATAGTGATAGCGGAGATATTACTGTTGGCGACAAAACTCTTTCGTCACAAAAAATTTTTGTAAAACCTGAAGATAGAAATCTTGGAATGGTTTTTCAAAGCTATGCAGTTTGGCCACACATGAATGTATTTGAGAATGTGGCATTCCCCTTGAGAATGAAAAAACGATTTAATGATCTTGGGCATAATGAAATTTCAAAAATTGTCTCCGATTCATTAGCACTAGTTCATCTCTCAGGTCTTGAAAAACGATTTGGCAATGAGCTCTCAGGTGGACAACAACAACGTGTAGCACTTGCAAGAGCTTTGGCGATGTCACCTCAGATACTTCTTCTTGATGAACCTTTAAGTAATTTAGATGTGATTTTGCGTGAAGAATTGAGAGCGGAAATTCAAAAACTTCAAAGACATCTCAAAATGACGACCATTCTTGTGACCCACGATCAACGTGAAGCCCTTTCATTGTCAGATCGTATATTTCTCATGAACAAAGGTAAAATCGAAGCTGTGGGTACACCTGAAGAACTCTACACACGTCCTCCAACGGTCTTTGCTGCAGAGTTTTTAGTGGGTGGGCAAACCTTTAACGACAAATCAGGAAAGCCACAGAGTTTTATTCCACGACGCTGGAAACATTACCCAAAGCCTGGTTTAGGCAGTTATGAAACACAAGTGGTTTCAAGACTCTATTTAGGGTCAGAATATGAGTATTGGGTAGAAAGCTCCCAACTCCAGGGTACTGTTAAGTTTTTTTCAGCCGAAAAACTCGAACCAGGATCCAAAGTTTATCTCACCTACCAATGAAATGAATTCTAGACAAAACCCTTTAAAATCATGTAATTAATGCGGCTTGTGAAACTCTCAACTGAACTCAAAGGTACACATTATAATTTTCAAACCGTCAAAGAGGTTTTGGCTAAAGCCAATGAACCAAAATCTGGCGATCAGATGGCCGGTCTTGCCGCAAAAGATGCTCGTGAAAGAGTCGCAGCCAAGATGGTTCTCTCTGATATTACACTTGGTGAATTACGCGAACATCCAGTTGTGCCCTATGAAAAAGATGAGATCACGCGCCTTGCTGAAGACAGTTTAGATCTAGATGCTTTTAATAAAATTAAAAACCAAACTGTTTCACAATTTCGAGAATGGATACTTCAAGACACAGTGAGTGGCCAAAACATTCTTGATATTTCTCCAGGCCTAACACCCGAGATGACCTCTGCAGTTACAAAACTCATGACTAATATGGATCTTGTCGTGGGTGGTCGAAAAATTCGCGTCGTAGTAAAATGTAATTCAACACTCGGGTTAGAAGGTCGCATTTCATCACGCCTTCAAACAAATCATCCCACCGACGATGTAAAAGGAATTATCGCCGGAGCCAAAGAAGGTCTATCTTATGGCACAGGTGATGCTGTCATCGGAATCAATCCATCAACTGATCGCGTTGATAGTTGTTATGATATTTTAAAAGCTACAAAAGATATGATGGAGCGTTGGCGCATTCCGACTCAAAATTGTGTTCTTGCACACGTGACAACACAAATGCGTGCACTTGAAAAAGGGGCTCCACTTGATTTGATGTTTCAAAGTATCGGCGGGAGCCAAATTTCAAACGAAGAATTTGGTGTAAGCATAAAACTACTTGATGAAGCCTATGACATGACACTTAAAAAAGGCACAGCACGTGGTGATAATGTAATGTATTTTGAAACCGGTGAAGGTACAGCCTTAAGCGCAAACGGACATCATGGCGCTGATCAATTAACCATGGAAGCAAGATCTTATGCACTCGCACGTCGTTATAAACCATATCTTGTAAATTCAGTTGTCGGATTTATTGGCCCTGAATATCTCTATGATTCAAAACAAATCATTCGCGCAGGGCTCGAAGATCACTTCATGGGGAAACTCATGGGGATCAGCATGGGTTGTGATGATTGTTACACTAACCACGCGGTGGCTGATCAAAATGATCAAGAAGATTTAGCAGTACTCTTGGCTGCAGCCGGAGTGAATTATCTCATGAGTCTTCCCATGGGGGATGACGTCATGCTTAATTATCAATCAACAAGTTTTCATGACAACGCAACACTGAGAACAATTTTTGGATATAAACCAACACCCGAATTTGAAACGTGGATGGAACGCATGGGTATTTGGGAAAACGGCCGCCTCACAGCAAAAGCCGGTGACCCCAGTATTTTCATGTAAGTGAGAACTTGTGACTGAAATAGATAAAACTCAATTATCAGAATTGGTGCGAAAAGTTCTCGCTGAAGTATTAAGCGATAAGGTCACACACACTGAGCCTGTTTTAGAAAAAAAGCCAACCAGAAACTTAGCTCAAGAAAATATTGCGCGCTGGTTAGGTCATAGTTTGCAAAAAACTCAAACTCGTAACTCCACAGCTTTAAAACTACCAATCATCACATCACAAGATGATGCGAAGGCAAAAACTCAAACTCCTTCTGATAATGAGAATTTAATTCCTAATCCCAGAAAACCTGAAAAACTAACGGCCGCTTTAGAACATTCTCCCGCACGACTTGGTGTTTGGCGTGCGGGTACTCGTTACCTCACAAGTGTAGCTTTAAAATTACGAGCTGATCATGCCATTGCAAAAGATGCCGTGTATGCTGAAATGCCAGCTCACTTTGCTGAAAAAAATAATTGGGTGCCGCTTACAACCAAGGCCACCAATAAAGAGAAGTTTTTACTACGCCCTGATTTGGGTCGACAACTCGATGATAAGAGCCTTTTACTAGTTCGCGAAAAAGCGATTAAGAACCCTGATATTCAAATAACAGTGGCTGATGGTTTGAGTTCATGGGCGGCAGAAAGATTTGCCCCTGCGATGGTTGCAGAACTTCAAAAACTTTTTTCTGAAGCTAAAATGACTGTGGGCACAATTTATTGCGTGAGATTTTCGCGCATTGCCGTTCAAGATGTCATTGGTGAAGCTGTGGGTGCAAAAGTAAGTATGATTTTATTGGGTGAACGCCCAGGCCTTGGCACCGGCGACTCATTATCAAATTATATGATCTACGGGCCAAAAGTGGGCACTGTAAATGCCAATAAAAGTATGATTTCAAATATTCACGCTACAGGACATACTCCCATAGATGCCGCACGCTTGACTTTTAGCATGGTAAAGAAAATGTTTGAACAAGGTTGCAGTGGAGTTAAATTAAAAATTTAATGTCAGCCCCTCATGGAGCTGTAAGCTTTAAGGATACACTATGGAACTCGTACCGTTAAAACCAAAAGTACTCAGCCGCCAAGTAATTCATCAAATCACTCCACAACTGGCAAAACAGTATGGCGTGAAAAATTCTAAACATGAAAGTCTGGGTCTTATTACTTGTGACTTTGATGACGCCCTTTATGTCGCACTTGATGAAGCCACCAAACACGCCAATATCGAAGTGATCTATGCGAAATCATTTTATGCAGGCAGCGGGCACTCGAGTGGCCCACTTTCAGGTGAAGTCATCGGCGTGATTTCAGGTAGTGATCCTTCTGAAGTAAAAGAGGGGCTTGATGCTACTGAAGATTGTCTTTTAAAAGAGGCTTGGTTTTACACATTACTTCCTGAGCAAAAAACCAACTTCTTTCCCCACGTAGTCTCAAGTGTAGGGCACTATCTTTCAAAAGTTGCAGAGGTGCCCGTTGGTTCTTCACTTGCCTATCTTATTGCTACACCAATAGAAGCTATGATTGGCCTTGATGCCGCCATGAAAGCTGCGCGAGTAGAACTTGCCAAATTTTATGGTCCACCAACTGAAACAAACTTTGCTGGGGGGCTCTTGAGCGGTGATCAAACAGAATGTGAACAAGCTGCACGAGCATTTGCTGAAGCTGTGGCTCAAGTTGCTCAAAACCCTATTACTAGATAAATTATTTATGAAACGAGTATTTTAAAGTGAGTAGTCAGTTATCTGCTGTAGCAAAAAATCTTGAGATTGTTTTTGAAAAAACGGGCATCACCCTATCATTGACAAATGAAATGCTCGAGCAATTCGCAAAGTTTTATAAATTTTTACTTGAGTACAATAAAAAATATAATCTCACCCGCCTTACAACTTTTGAAGAAGTTGCTGTAAAACATTTTGTTGATTGCATCTATGTTGCTCAAATTACAAAACTACCTGAGAGGCTTTTAGATTTGGGCACAGGCGCTGGGTTTCCTGGTGTTCCCCTTAAAATCGTATCCCCATCAACACGGATATTTTTAGCCGAAGGGGTTCAAAAGAAAGTTGAATTTCTAAAAGAGCTTCGCGAACATTTAGACCTTAAGAATTTAGACATCATCGGGAGAAATGTTGATCCTAAGATGCAGTATCCGGTCACAGGGGTTATCACGCGCGCTGTAGAACTCACCAATGCCACACTTAAAAACGTCGTAAACTGCCTACAAACCGGTGGAAAAGTTTTATTAATGAAAACACCGGGGATTGATTCTGAAATTGATGCTGCTGTCAAAGAAATGGGACATCAGTTTAAGCTTTTAGAAAACATCGACTATCGCTTAGGCAATACAAGTCATGGACGAAAACTTGTGATTTTTGAAAAAATTAAAATATCACCGAATATTAACTGAAGAGCCGTAATAGAAATGAAGAATATCTGAATATCGCTTACCCGCTTTTGCAAGTACAGCGGCTCCTACTTGACTTAAACCAACACGATGACCATTGCCGTAAAGATAAAAAGTTACAATGCCTGTGGGCTGGATTTTCACATCAAAATAGTCAGAGTCATTGATTTTAATATTTGTGTGGGCATAAAAAGCGAGAAGATTTTTTCCGGCAAGAATCACTGAACTTGTTGGGCCCGCGATCTCAAGTGCCGTAACTTCTGATGAAGAGTTTCGATCTTTTACAACAACACGTGTAATTGATTGGTCAGAAAAACTAATACGTAAATTTCGTAGAGTACTAATGATTATCTGCGGTTTCAGCTCACGCTTACGAGTACCACCGATTCCACTTCTCACTGCTGTGACATCATATTCATTCACAGGCACGAGATAGGGAAATTCAGCTTCTGGTCTGCCCCTGCCCCAATGTTTGATTGATTTTGTCTGGCCACCACTATTGCCATGAAAGTTAGCTTGAATCACCTTGCCCTGATAATAAACTAATCGCCCTGCGGTTGCTTGAATTGCTCGCGTTGCTCGAATTGTTTCAATTTCGTAGCCGAGGTATTGTTGATCGTCAGTTGTGGGTTTTACATCTGCACAACCGGTAAGTGGTGCATCGCTATTTGATTTCCAATTTTTACGAATAAGCACTTTATATGTCGCATAGGTGCGAGCTGCCACACTTTGAGCCTTTAATGCTTCATCGCCAAACATAGCGTATTTTTCGTCTTTACCCGCCGACCCCATTTCTGCAGGTACTACACCAAAAAGATAATCTTCTAGATCGACAACATTCATTACACGAATATGAGGTGATGAAACTGAGCTTTCATCTGAGCAGGCTCCATGAGTTTTTTGTGTTTCGTAACTGACAACAAATGTACCGCGATAAGCATGACATCTCCCATCACCGCAAACTTCGATAACCGTCGAAACCCCAGGTACAATATGATAAGCCGCTAAAGGAAGTGAATACTTATCGTCAATGATCATTTTCTTTAATTTAAGACTAAACGAAATTTTCTTCGCACTCGCAATAGCAACACCGTCACTTAACCGTGCGATAATGAGTTCTCCACCAATTGCCTTAAGAACGGCTGAATCTAGTTTTACAGTTTGTTTGTAGGCATCTGTGTGATGAGATTTTGAAATTGGAAAAATCTTAACCCAGATAGCATCATGGGTGCGAACAGGCTTTGGAATAATTGAATCATTTTTTGATACTGGCACTGGGGACTTTTGTTGATCTGGTGGTAATGTTGGTTGTGGCAAAGGTTGCGGCCCCTCAGGCAGTGCTGTGGGCGCAGGAGTTGGCGTTGATGCAGCCGGTGTTACTGGTACAGTTTGTGTCGATTGCTCTTTGGGTTTAGGAGCTGCTGTTTCAGGAGTTTGAACTTTCAATGGCAGGTAATTTCTTATTGGTGCACGGTCTTTCACAGGGCTTTCTGTAAATGTTTGTTGACCAATTTTTAAAACACGTAGGCGTTTAACTTTACTCTCTTTAGATTTTGACTCAGGAGGAGTTTCAACACTCACAGTAACAATTTCTTCTAGCGCAGGTTGATAACGTGTCTCCCAGTCTTTTTTGTAATCTTCTGGAATTTCAACTGCCCCTGGCCCATCAATGATGCGAGTGCTATGAGGGGCTCCACTCACTTTACCAGCAGCAATTAAAGGTGAGGCGTCATCTCTGCTGTTAGGATTTCTTCCACAACCAACAACTAATAACACAAGTGCAAGTGCGCTTATTGTTCGTGAAATATTGAGAATAGAATTAAAAATCAAGCCTCTCATAGACATAGAATTTAACACATCGCCATAGTTCGCACTAGACCGCAAGAAACGTCACCGATTTTACATTTTTACTTTGTGTATATGCGAGCTTAAGTCAAATTCGTCTAGAAAGTAGACACTTCTACTGACCAAGCATACAGCGCGATGGCCGTAGCAACTGAAGCATTGAGTGATTCAACCTGATTTTTCATAGCAATACTGACCATAAATTGAGGCTTAAAACCCTCAGGAAACCCCGGGCCTTCAACGCCAGGAACAAGCACAAACCGCTTTGGAAATTTAAACTTAGAAATCTCTAATCCGGTACTGTCGAGAGCAACAACTGGTAATGTTCCAAAATTAATTTTATCTAAAGAATCAGCTCGATAATATTCATGATTTAAAAGAGTTCCACTTGCAGCGCGGCTACTCTTAGGATGACAAGGATGGGCACAACCTTTTGAAATAATAATTTTTGAAACACCAAAGGCAGCTGCAGAACGTAACACGGCACCCACGTTACTTGGCTCTTGAAACGCAATTAGCAGCTGACAACCGTCACTTGCTGATTCTGGAGACCAGGGTAAAAATTGTGGGGGCGTAATCAATAGAATCGGAAACCGATTACCAAAAACATCAAGATTTTTAAAAAGAGCTTTATCTAAACGATAAATCGTCAAATTCGAACTTTGAGTAAAAGTTGGAAGTTCCATCTCCGGTGTCAGGATAATCCCCAAGCAGCTTTTGGTATGATGCTCTAATGTCTCACGCACGGTTTTTTTGCCAAATAAAAGTGCTTGGTCGTTAGCCATGATCCCCGAAGAGGTCAAAAGGCTTTCAAATACTTTATAGGTCTCGTTTTGAGGACTTTGAATTTCGTAAGTTTTCATGAATTTGTTCCTTGCACCAAGTACTTATTATGAATAATTTAACATTCATGAAGATACTAGAAAATAAATGGTTTGGGTTATTCTTGGTTTTAGCTCTCATAGTCACGAGCCCTGTATCCATGGCTCGTGTTGAATCGACTGCTAAATCTAAAAAAGCCTCAATTGTCATGCTTTACACAGTACACGCCAGTGATGACGCCGAACAATTTGATAACCTCAACGAGGTGGCGCAATTTTCAATTGATCAATATGACCTTGAAAATAAAACCAAATCAGATTTTAAACTATTCACCGTTGATGACAAAGATAATCCACAGCACGCTCAAAAAGTTTTAAAAAAAATCGTTGAAGATGAAAAACCTATTGCCATTGTAGGCCCTCTTTATTCAAACGTCGCTTTGGGTTTAAAAGACTTTATTAATGAATCTCAAATTCCAATGGTATCGATTTTTGCCACTCATAATGATTTAACTAAAAATAGCGCATTTATGTTTAGAATCTGTGCATCGAATCGCCGACTTGTGAAATCCATGGCTGATTATTTAATTCCTGAAGTGCAAAAACATGGCTTAAGTGTCACAACTTTTAAAGACGTATCTGATGACTACTCAACTGATCTTGCAGATACTTTTAGAATTAATATCTCTGGTGCAAAAATTAACACCAACGAAATATTATTCAGAGGCTTAAGTGGTATTGAGCGACTTAAAGATATCAACGCAAAACTTTGGCGCCCCACGAAGAAAGATGTTTTGTTTTTACCCACACGAGATATCGTCGCTGGTAAAATCATTACGGCTATGGAATCAGAACCATATATGGTCGCTGCAATTGACACTGTTAATTTTTTAGGTCTGATGAAAAAAATTAAATCACAAAAAACACATATAAAATTAGTAACCACTTCACAGTGGTTACCTGGAAAATCTGAATTCAGTAAAAAAATTGAAGCCGCCTATCAAAAACGCTTTCGAAAAGCGATGAACATCACATCAGCACTTACGTTTGATGCCACATATGCTGTTGTTGCCGCCCACTACCGCGCACAATCCAAAACCGTTCCTCTGGCGGTAGCTCTACGTGATGCCAGTAAAGTCACAGGTGTGACTGGTCTTATTCTCATAGGCCAAGACGGTGAACGTGTATTTAGTGACCAATTTTTAAAAGAAGAATTTATCGAATAATTCAATGTTTGCGGTGTGGTCACGCCTATAACCTAAAATACTAGTCTTGAGACTAGTTTCGGTTAATAAACACACGTCTTTGGCACTGACGAAACCCCTTAAACCCTTACAATTTCTTAGTTATATTCCGATAACAACTATGAAAACAGATGCTTGTAAACGCGCTTGCCCCAATAAGGCAAAGCCAAAGGTTATGGAGAATTTCAAATGACCAATGTGAATGTTTTGATTGTTGATGATGATCAAGACTTACTTCGAGTCGTTCAAAAAATTCTTGAAGCAAATGGATACACCGTCACCACCGCTTTGAACCCGATTGAAGGTATGGATAAATTCTTACAAGAATCATTTGATTTGGTTTTGTCAGATGCAAACATGCCGTATAAATCAGGTTTTGAACTTATCAAAACAATACGTTCACACACTCACGCACCCCATGTTGCCATTGCACTTCTCACCGGTCGTCGAGATAAAAAAGACGTCCAACATGGTCTTGATTGCGGAGCCGATGATTATATTATCAAACCCGTCGATCCTGATTTATTCATTGCTAAAGTAGAAAGTCTTTTAAGAAAACGCCCTCCTCAATTTAAGGCGGAAGTAAATTTTGCAGAAAGCCCCGTTCGCATGCCCGCACAGTGGGACATCGCCAATGAAATTGTAAGCGTATCTGAGCAGAGCATCACAATTGTTGGCCCTGTAGCCACTGCCCCTAATTCAAAAATGAAAATAGAAAGCCCACTTTTTGACATTATCGGAATCGAAACACCAACCATGCGCGTTGTTCACTGCAACGTAAAGACTGATGCGCGGTTTCAATTTTTAACCAAAGCTACTTTTATTGGTCTCACTGATAGTGAAAGACAAAAAATACGTTTTTGGGTGAATGCTCATACAGGTATTCATAAGAGCGCAAAAAGCTCATGAAAATTTTATTAGCCGAAGATGATCCCAGCATTCAGATCATTGCCAAACTCACTTTGCAAAAAGTGGGTGGGCATGAAGTTGTTATTGTTAATAATGGTGAAGAAGCAATCAATCGCACACAAACTGAAATATTTGATCTGATCTTACTTGATGGAATGATGCCTGTAATGGATGGCCTTGAGGCCTGTCGACAACTTAAAAAAAATCCCCAAACAAAAAATATTCCCGTAATCTTTATGACTGCCAAAAATCAACAATCAGATATTGATGAGGGGTTCAAAGCTGGGGCTATCGGATATCTTGTGAAACCTTTTGATGCAAAAGAGTTATGCAACGAGCTGTTAAAAATTTACAACAAATATCTCTTTGATCATAACAATGAGAATGCAGCATGAAAACCCTGCAAAAACAACTCAGCAGACTTTTAATTGCACTCTTACTTGTCACCGGTCTTAATTCTGTATTTCTATGGAAAACACTTACAAATCTTTATCAAGCCTCTGAAAAATTACAAAAAAACCAAAGAGTCATAGCACTCGCCACTGATCTTGAGCGTGGTTTTTTTGAAGAAGATAAACTACGAAGCATTGAGCCTGATGAAAGAGAGAAAAAACAACTCAATAATGTTCGCAATCAAATTAAGAGTGATCTTAATGAGATTTTAAATTTAATCGACGACAAACAAGGTGTTGCAAAAATTCGAGAGATTCAAAATTTTTGGAAAAGCTCAAAAGATCATCACGGCACAACACAACTTATGATTTTTGTTCGCTCTTTTATTGCAAACCAACAAAAGTTTTTAAAGCCCCTCGAAGAGGGCGCAAATGATGCCACAAAAGCTACAACTATATTTGCCGCTATTTATTTTATAGTTTTTGGCGTCATACTTTTAATCTTGAATAGTTTTTTACAGCACAGGCTTTTTATTCCGATGGGCAGGCTTTCAGAAAAAATGAAAGACTATCAAGCTGGCAATTATCAACTTCCACCACCCGATTCTAATGAAGATGAAGTGGGGCAACTTGAGGCGCGATTTTATGAAATGGCAGGGCGTGTAGGTCAAACAGTTACAGAACTTAAAGAAATTGATCGCGTGAAAACAGATTTTATTTCTATTGCCAGCCATGAACTCCGTACACCAATGACCTCCGTGAAAGGTTCACTGAGTTTAATCTTAAGTGGCACTGTCAGTGATGTGAACCCAGAGGTAAAAGATCTACTTACTATTGCAGAAAAAGAAACAGATCGTTTGATTCGACTTATCAATGACATTTTAGATCTCACAAAAATGGAAAGTAAAAAACTTTCAATAGATAAAAAATGGCACATGCTCAATGAAGTTGTTGAAACCGCCGTTTCTGCAATTCAAGGGTTACTTGAAATTACAAAAGTAAAAATACAAATGACATTTCCAAATGTGCAATACAAAGCATTTATGGATCGCGATCGCATCACACAAGTCATCACAAACTTACTTTCAAACGCTGCGAAATTTAGCCCCGCAGGTTCTATGGTCACCATTGGTTATGAACCTTATGAAAATGGCATCATGATTTACGTCAGCGATCAGGGCCCTGGCATTGCCAATGAACATAAAGATCATGTTTTTGAAAAATTCAGAAGCACCGATGCTGGGAAATCAAAAATTATTAGAGGCACAGGGTTAGGTTTACCCATCTGTAAAGCACTCGTAGAACAACACGGTGGCCGCATAGGCCTTGAATCAGAATTTGGAAAAGGCGCAACATTTTATTTTATATTAACAGAAGCTGTGGCTACCACCCAATACACCAGCAATGACGTCACCAACGAGGAGGCCGCATGAAGGCATTACCACCAGACATTTTAGCAGAACTTCAAGTTGAGTATATAAAAGGCTTTCCCCAAAAAATTACAGACATTGATGAAGCTCTTATGAATAAACAATGGCCAACATTGATAGAATTACTGCACAAATTAGTAGGCTCGGGAGCAACCTATCAAATGCCCGAAATCACCGATCATGCTCGCGAAGCAGAAACTTACCTAGAAAAAAATCCATCGCCTGATCTAAATAAAATCACAGCACTTGTGAAATCGTTAACGGCGATTTTGAAAAATCATATTCTCGAAGCTGCATAATTATACTAAAAAATAAAAGGGCCGAGTTTTTCAACTCGACCCTTGGCAAATTTCAACTCTAAATAAGATTAGTTCGTGATGCGAACTTGAGCTGCCTGAGGACCTTTACGGCCATCAACAACTTCAAATTCCACTTGATCACCTTCTTGAAGCTGAACACCAGCAAGATCATTCGCGTGAACGAATACATCTTTGCCGCCATTTTCAGGAACGATGAAACCAAAACCTTTTGAAGCATTGAAAAATTTGATTGTACCTTTTTGCATTTGTTTAACCCTTTATAAAAAATTAAAAACATTAACAGCAAAAACGCTGCCGAGAAAATAAGTAATCTACTTGGTTAATCATTACGAGAAAAATCGTTATTGATTTATAAATTGTCCACGGGTTTTTTTCTTGACATGAATTATTACTGACGGTTCGCGAGAAAATTCTACGTCGAGAACCTCTTCACTTCCGTGCCAACTTGCAAGGCATGATCGGTAATACTCAATAAACCGGTTTTCAGCAATTGACACACGAATATTTTTCATCAACTTCTGATAAAAATAAATATTATGTAAGGCAAGTGCACGCCACCCCAATGTCTCACGACATTTTGTGAGATGATGTAGGTATCCACGACTATAAGTTTTGCAAGTGCTACATTCACACTGAGAATCAACAACTTCATCTGACAAACGATACTGGGCTTGAGATAACTTTACTTCTCCATGAGAAGTATAAACATTCCCTTGTTGAGCCATCTTCGTAGGAATAATACAGTCAAACATATCAACGCCACGCTTAACTGCCTCTAATAAATCAATCGGTGTTCCCACACCCATAAGATAGCGCGGTTTATTTTTAGGCAAAAGTTCTGCGACAAGCTCGGTGAAATCTTCTCGCTGAGCTTTAGTTTCTCCCACGGCGAGCCCACCAATAGCTAAGCCATCAAAATCATGTTGAGTTAAAAAATCAGTACTTTGACGTCGAAGATCTTCAAACACACCACCTTGTACGATTCCAAAAAGAGCCTGATGTGAATTCACATTTGCAGCCAAACTTCTCAAAGCCCATCGATGAGTGAGCTCCATAGCTTTTTTTGTTTCAGCATGTTCAGCAGTAGATGTGATGCATTGATCAAGAACCATCATGATGTCTGAACCAATAGCGTTTTGCATAGCGATACTGCTTTCAGGTGTAAGCTTGTACTCATTACCTTCAACGTAACTTTGAAACACAGCACCTTCTTCAGTAATTTTTCGAGAACGTGGAAGTGAAAATATTTGAAAACCACCTGAGTCAGTAAGCACTGGTTTATTCCAACTCATAAATTTATGAATACCACCAAATTTTTGAAACACCTCAATGCCGGGTCTTAAAAGTAGATGGTAGGTGTTGCCTAAAATGATTTCGCTGCCAGTAGATTCAATTTCAGGAGTATCTAAGGTCTTCACAGTAGCAAGTGTACCCACTGGCATAAATGCAGGGGTATTCACATCACCATGAAGTGTTGAAAACCGACCTAGTCGCGCCTTTGAATGGGTGTCTGTTTTAAAGAGTTCAAACTTAAACTTCATTGCTCATAACCTTTAACAACGTGTCTCTACCGTACTGTAATTCGTAGCAACCTAACCTGTTTGACGCAAAATGACAACCGCCTATGAACATAGCTCTAGACTCTGCGAGAAAAACCAAGGATAACGCTAATCTGTATGGCAAAAATACAAACCAAAATCTTAGCCTTTTGTGGAAGTTTTCGCTCTGGTTCACTGAACAAGAAACTTTTACTCATTGCTTGCGATGAACTTAAAACCCAAGAATGTGAAATAAATTATCTTGAGCTAAAGTCTTTGGAATTACCCGTATACAATGGGGATGACGAAGACGCCCTAGGTCTCCCGGCAGGGGCTCAGAAATTAATTAAAGCCCTTGAAGAGGCCAGCGCTATTTTAATCGCGACGCCTGAGTACAACGGTTCTATTCCCGGTGGCCTTAAAAACGCCATTGATTGGGCTTCGCGAGCTAATAAAAATCCCTTTAAGGGGAAGACTATTGCGCTCATTGGTACATCTTCTGGTTGGTGGGGGGCTACGAGATCTATTACACACCTGAGAGCCAGTCTTACGCATTTACAGGCTGTTGTAATCCCGGCTCAATTGGCTCTACCTAACGGACAAGAAAATATAAAAGATTCCAAGCTTACGCAGGACGTGCATGCAAAACAATTAAAAGCTGTTTGCACTGAGCTAGTCCATTTTTCTGAAGCTTTTAAGGCTTAAAAATCAAGGCCATCTTGAATTTGCCTCTCAGATTAGGCACAATATAAAAGATCAATCAGCTTCACTTATGGAGCCGATTAAACAAGAGGTTTACGTCGTGAGTAACTCGCTGAAAGACGCACTGATAAAAGCAGGTGTTGTTTCAAAAGAAAAATTAGATCGAGAAAAAGAGTCAGATCGTCGCGAGAAGATTCAAAGCAAAGGTCCATTGCAACACGGAATTCATGCTCATCATATTCGTACAGATTGTGATCATTGCAAAAAGAATTCCCCTGATATTGAATTTTACGAACACACCAATCGCAGCATTTTAGCTAAATGGCTTTGTATTCCGTGCGCAGATAAAGCGTGTATCAAAGATGATTGTCGTCAATCAGCCCAGAGCAGTTATTCAAAATCAGGGATTTTTCGCCGTGAATATGGTGCCACTAAAAAAATGGCCCCCACATCACCAGGCGTAGTTCCGCCCAAAGCTCCAGCGACACCACCCAAGTCAGCGCAAGCTGCTGACGCAAAACCTGTCAGCAAACCCCAAACGCCTAGGCCAAAAATTCAGCCCAAAGCTTGGGTTAAAAAGCAGGGTTAAATTTAATAGCCCAATCATTTCATTGACCTATCGCGTTAATTCAACTATAAGTAGCCCACAATATTGGCAAATGTCTGCCATTAGTAATTGAGGAGTAATCCGGTGAAACTTTTAATTATCGCTTTGAGCACGGTATTTCTGAGCACTGCAAATGCAGCAAAACTTGAGTGTCAATTAGAAGCTGGACAACTTGTTCCAAACCAACCCAAACAACTTATGACCGATGTTGTTTGGAGTGAAAAAATTCCACTTGAAAAATCAACTTACGAAAGAGCCGAAGTTAAACTCTCAGCAAATGACACTATTTATATCACCATTAGCATTGAAGAAACTTCTGGTGGTCGCATCATCGAAGCAGCCATCAGTCGATTTGATACCGTTGGACAACGCAAATGGCATAACTGGGGTGTGGGAAATTCATCTTACAGAGGTATGATGCCCACTGTGCTTCCCGCTAATTTTTCATTAACCGCACCACTTACCGGTACAGTTGATAACAACAAAGAAATTACTGGTTTTGATGGATTACTTCTGGAATGTGACCTTCGCTAAATTATTTATTAATCGGCTTAGTTAAATCATAAGCTGTGATTAAATTTTCTGCCATGCGTGGAACAATCAACATTTTTTGTTTTGCGATATAGCCAATATCAGCCGAGCCTTTCATACCTGATAGCATGACACTCACATTTCCCGATGGTGTGATTGAAAAAACTTTTCCAGCCATCCAGTCTGAGACTAAATAATTACCCAATTCATCTATTTCAAGACCATCAAGATTACCCGCAGGTTTTTTAGTAATAAGAGTTTTCTTTTTTGTTTTTAAATTAAGTTTATAGAGATTTCCTGGGATTTTTGTTTTCCAATTTGCATCGGGTATCCCCCACGCCGCAACAATGAGATCATCTCCATTAATAAGTAACCCATTTGGCGCTTCGAGATGATTGCCTTGAGCAAATACAGAAACTGTGCCATCAGGATTTATCTGATATATTTTTGAGCCAAATGTGTCAGATACATAAATAGTTCCGTCATTTGTAATTGCGATATCATTTAGAAATTTAGAATCACCAATATTGATTTTTTTAAGTATTTTCCCAGTGGCAATATCGATAACAAGAACATCGTGGATATCTGAAACATACAAAGTGCTTTTGTGTGAACGCATGCCTTTTGGAGCATTAAGGCCTTCAATCCATTTCGTACTTGTCATTTTTCCTGATTCAGAAATTTTTTGAATCCAGCCTTGTCCATCAGCTTTATCTGGCTGACCAACTACGTTTGAAATGAAAATCGTTTTTGTTTCGACATCATGATAAACACTCTCAGGCTCGCTACATTGATCACATAATTCCCAACTTACATAATAAGATGACTTTTTTTCTTTCACCGCAGCGAAACAAAAAGTTGAGAGCATGAGTAGTGTAATAGATAAAATAATCTTCACGAGTTCTCCTATTTTTTTTAATTTACATTGAGCGAAAGAAATTAACTGGGCCAACACCTTCGCGAATAACACGTACTGAATTTTCGCTAAGGTCTACAACACTGGTAATGCGTGGAGCAATAGCTCCACCATCAACGATGCCATCAACTTTTCCGTGATACCAACGTGCGATTGAAAGTGGATCAACAGGACCGCTTTCCATTCGAACTGTTGAACTCAAAAACGGGCTCTTTAATGCACGAATTAAATCTAAAGTGGTCTCATGCTCAGGAATACGAATACCAACAGATTCTCGTTTCATTCCAGCCAATGGCGGAACTTTATCTGTAGCACGTAAGATAAAAGTATATGGCCCGGGTAAATGCTGTTTTAAGAAAAATTCAGCAAATTCATCAATCACGGCATATTCACGCACCATCTCTAAATCTGAACACATAACTGTATAGGGTTTATCAACAGGACGTAATTGAATTTGGGTGATGCGCTCTGTTGCTTTTTCGCTGTGAAGAGCACAGCCAATGGAATAACCCGTATCGGTTGGGTAAACCACAACCGCGTCGTTCTTTATGAACTTTACTGTGTCGGTGAATTCTTTTGTATTACGAGGATCATCCCCGTCGTGAAATATGGCTAAAAACATGTTCTTGATTAAACACCAAGTTTAATAAAAGTCTAGTGGATTTAGCTTGTTCCGTCTTCTGGGTACTCAATTTTAAGAATTTTCAGCTCAGTCTCACCATTGGGTCGTTGCACAATGACGTGTGAGCCCTTTTGGGCATTCATCAAAGCCTTAGCCACAGGTGACACCCAGCTAATCTTACGACTTTCGATATCGATTTCATCCTCGCCTACGATTTGATAGCTAAGTTTACGGCCATCTTCATCTTCAACGGTTACCTTTGCGCCAAACAAAACCTGCTCTTTGGATTGTTTTCCAAGCTCAACTACGACTGCACTGGCCATACGTTTACCCAAGAATTTTAGCCTTCGGTCGATTTCGCGTAGTCTTCGCTTTCCATAAATGTAATCACCATTTTCTGAGCGATCACCGTTGCTCGCGGCCCAAGCGATTGTTTCTACAAGTTTTGGACGCTCGTCATGAAAGAGCTTTTGATATTCAGTTTTTAATTTTTGAAAACCATTGGGCGTGATGTAGTTTTTGTAACCATCGGGTGAGCTGCCACCTTCGTCGCCATCTTCATCGTTATCTAAATCAGAATCAGTGAGGTCATCTTCTTCATTATGCAACATTGATTTCACCGCTCGTTCTTTCTTTAAAGAATATCAAAAGAATAACTCCAAGTAGGGCAAAAGTAGCTGAGGCCCAAAATGCCCATTGCACTCCGTAAGAATCAAAAATACTAGCAAAAATAATATTTGCTGGAACTATTCCCAGTGCATTAACCACACTGAGCCACCCATAGCTTTCACCTTTATTATCTTTATTCACGTAATCGGCCACCAGAGCTTTTTCTACACTCTCAGTGAATCCGTAAAAGAGTCCGTAAAGACAAACTAAACCAACAAATGCATGATTCGTGAGCCCTGGTAAACCGATAAAAAAATATGACACTGCGTATGTGAGCCATCCAAAAATCATGACATATTTGCGTCCTAATTTATCTGAAATTTTTGAAATCTTGTATGAAGAATAAACGGTTACTACATTAAAAGCTGTCATGATCATGAAAATTTCACGAAGTGAAAAACCCATTTTTTTAGCTCTCAAAATTAAAAATGAATCACTGGAATTTGCTAATGCAAAAATAAAAGCGATAAAGAGGTAATGTTTGAGCTTGGGATGTAGTTTTTTAAAATTAAAAGTGAATTTTCGAGATTCAATAGCTTTATGCACTTTAGGTTCATGAACAAATAAAGCCAGTACGATAAGTGCTAATATCCCAGCAGCGGCTGCTATCAAAAGTACTTGGGTTAAAACTACTTCGTCATTCTCATTTAGTAAGGGCAAGATCAAAGCCAGCGTTCCCAAACCTATAACAGAACCGAGTGAATCTAAGGCGCGGTTGATTCCAAAATTTTCACCAAGATTTTCTTTTGTGCTTAAGTCGACAATCAAAGCATCTCTAGGTGCACCTCGAATTCCTTTACCCAATCGATCAAAAACGCGAATAACGCCAATTCCAAAAGCAGAAGTACTCAGTACGATAAATGATCTGCCCACAATTGACATTGCGTAACCTAAAAAAACTAATGGTTTTCTTTTTTGAATTTTATCTGAATAGATACCTGAAAAAAGTTTTGTGATAACACTTAGTGCTTCAGAAATTCCCTCGATGAGCCCTAATCCCATAGCACTGGTGTTAAAAACAGTTACTAAATAAATGGGCAATACTTTTGATACGACTTCACTGGAGAGGTCGTTAAAAAAACTCACCATTCCGATCCATATTACGGAGCGTCTATTTTTATCTGGTTCATTCATGGGGTCTAGGTCTAGCGGATTTTAGTTTTACATGCGACTAAAATAGTGAACAGTTTCTTGCACTTAAACTGTTATCTGGCATGCCATAGGGGCTTAATAAAACAAACGTTTAAAACAAGTGTTTGTTTTTTAAAACACTTGTTTTATATTATAATCACAAATCATTAAGGGAAGCATTTTATGCGTTTAGGTCGAATTTCAGCAAAAGCTTTAGATCCTTCTACCAGAGAAGAGATACTAAACGTTGCACAAAAGGTATTTGCCGATGTTGGCTTTAAAGAAGCTACCATTCGTCAAATCTGTAAAGCTGCAAAAGCAAATGTCTGTTTAGTCTCTTATTACTTCGGTGGAAAAGACGGCCTTTATAAAGCAATTTTTGAACGCGTCGGACAAATTCGCGCAGACCTTTCTCAAAATTTTATTAAAAAAGACCCACTTCCAGAAACGGCCGAAGCCTACCGTGAAAAGCTCGGTGTTTTTTTAGAACATATGTTTAATGAAATCGCATCTCGCCCTGATTTTTGTAAACTTATGAATCGAGAAATTTCAGACGGAATGCCCAGAGCAGGCGAAGTAATTAAGAAATACATCGGCCAAGCAAAAGGTGCCTTTAGTGAATTTATAGCCTACGGCCAAAAAAAGAAATTCATCAATGCTCAATTAAGCCCCGATATGGTTGCTATGTCGGCAATCAATATGTTTTTGGGGTTTACCAATCAGATGAACAATCAAGTAGGATTTTTCTTTCATGATTTAAATTCGACAGATGAAATTAAAGAGGCAATTAAAAAAACAGTTACCACCATTTTTTTTGATGGAGTGTTCAAATGAACGCATACAAAATATTATTTACTCAGATCAGTCTCATAACTCTGTTCGGCTGGCCAACACACGCCCATGCTGAACTAACGTTAAAAGATTATATCAATCAAGTTAAGACTCAAAACCAGGGTTACAGAGCAACACAGATTGCACAAGATGGTTTTTGGTACCGTGAAAGTGAGGGCAGTATCGATTTTATGCCATCACTTATAGGTGGAGCGAGTTACTCCGACGATAAAAAACAACAATCAAGCCCCTTGTACGGCACTCAAACTATTTCTCAAAATGCTTATCTTGGCGTTCAGACAAAACTCAGAACAGGTACTAACTTAAGTCTGACGTATAACACTACTTACGCGCAGGTAAATGGTTCAACATCAATACCTTCTGCTGGCAACTATAGTAATGCTCCGCAAATCAGTATTTCACAACCGCTTTGGAAAGACTTCAACGCTGAACTCTCTAAAGCTTTTGAAGAAACAACAGTTTTGTCTTTAAAAGCACAAGCTCTCTTACAAAAATTCTCATCTCATCAAATTATCTATAGCGCTGAAACAGCTTACTGGCGTTTAGCACTCTTGCGCCAAGTAGTAAATTTTGACAAAGACTCAATTGAAAGAACAAATAAAATTCTTAAATGGAATCAAAAACGTGTCAGCATGAACGTCACAGATCGCGCCGATCTACTTCAAGCCCAAGCAGCCTTAAAAGCTCGTGAGTTACAATTTCAAACAGATGAAGAATCATTAAGACAAGCTGCAAGTCTTTTTAATTCCGCACGTGGAGTTCGTGGAGATCATGTACCTGAAGTACTCACACCTATTGAAGTGGGTATAGAAAAAATGGCAGCCTCTGAAGTTAAACGACTCGCAGATCGCGCCGATGTAACTGCCAATGTTTTAAATGCTCAAGTTCAAAAAGCACAAGCAAAGCTTGCCGCTGAAAAAGTAAAACCTGATGTTAGCCTCTACGGGACTGCGGCATTTAACGGACGCGATTCAAATCAAAGAATAGCTACCCAACAATCTTGGAAGTCTGATTATCCAACTTATACTGTAGGTGTTAAACTTACCGTGCCATTAGGTTTGGGAATCACGAGTGACATTAAAGAAGGTTACAATGCTTCGGCTCAAGCAGCAGAGAACGCTTCATGGAGAGCACGATTTGAATTGGACCAAGATTGGTCTGATCTTCAAAAACGATTTAAAGATGCACTCACTCGTTTAGAGACAGCTCGAGATCTTGAAACGCTTCAATCAGAAAAACTTGAATATGAACGTAAACGTTTCGGTAACGGACGCACCACCAGTTATCAAGTTTTACAATTTGAAGATCATTTCTCTGATGCACGACTCATTAGAATTAGAATTATCAATGACATCATCTCACTTCGAGCCCTGTCTCGTCTTTACAACGGAGAATCACTGTGAACTTATCTGCACTCTCAATCAGACGCCCAGTATTTTTAACCAGCATTGTGATCGTGACATTGCTCGTTGGCTTACTTGCATTGAGCAAACTCGGAGTAGATCAGTTTCCTGACGTTACATTTCCCGTAGTGGTGACAACCGTTTTATACCCGGGTGCCTCGCCCCAAGAAGTAGAAACACTTATAGTTAAACCTTTAGAAGAAAAACTTTCCTCATCTTCAGGGCTCAAGCGCCTTAATTCTGTAAGCCAAGAAGGTATGGGCTATGTCGTCTCAGAATTTGCACAAGGTGTTGATATCAAATATGCCGAACAACAAGTTCGAGATAAAGTTTCAAACGTACGTGGACAGCTACCAAAAGATATTGAAGAACCCAGGGTTAGCCGTGTTGACGTATCTGACCAACCCATTATGAGATTTTCTCTCTCAGGTGATCTCAGTCGCGCCGAACTTTTTGATATCGCCGAGAATGACGTTAAACCACTCATTGAACAAGCAAACGGTGTTGGTCAAGTTGATATTATTGGTGGAACAAAGCGTGAAATCAAAGTTGAGGTGGATCGCAAAAAACTAAAACAACGTGAACTTTCAATTCAAACTCTAGCTCAAAAAATTGGAGCTTCAGCACAAAACGTTCCTCTAGGAAAAGTCGTAAAAGGAAATCAAGAAACAGTATTTAGAACTATTGGCGAGTTTAAGTCGATTGATCAAATTAAAAACACAGTTGTTAATTTCTTTGGTAGTGACGTCCCCGTAAGTTTATCAAGTGTAGCAAACGTCACAGACAGTGTTGAAGATGAAACAACTCGCAGTATACTTAACGGCAAAGCCGCACTTTTTATCGACGTTAGAAAACAATCAGGCGCAAATACAGTTAGCGTAGCAGACGAAGTTATGAAAGCTGCGACAAAAATCAATAAACAATTAGCACTCAAGCAAGGCAAATTAGAAGTTTCTATACTACGCGATGGTGCCAAGTGGATTCGTGCAAACGTTGAAGACGTAAAAGGGTCAATTATAGATGGAGGCTTACTCGCCGTATTTGTCGTGTTTCTCTTCTTAGGAAATTTCAGATCAACAATCATCACAGGGCTTGCACTTCCCAACAGCATCATTGGGGCATTCATATTAATGTATCTCATGGGTTTCACCATAAACGTCATGACACTCCTTGCACTGAGCCTCGCAGTAGGCCTATTAATCGACGACGCAATTGTTGTTCGAGAAAATATATTCCGGCGTATGGAGCTAGGAGAATCAGCGCGGGTCGCCGCTGAAAAAGGAACTCAAGAAGTAACCATGGCTGTTGTTGCCACGACACTCACTGTTATAGCTGTGTTTTTACCGGTCGGTTTTTTGTCAGGTACGGTAGGACAATTTTTTAAACAATTTGGTTTAACAATTGTATTTGCAATGATCATCTCTCTTTTTGATGCGTTGACAATGGCGCCCATGTTATCTGCTTATTTCGCAGGTACGGGTCATAGCACAACAAAATTTGGAAAATTAATGGAGCGATTTTCTAAAAGTGTAGATCGAACCCATGAACGCATCACTGGATTATACGGTAAGGTATTAAAATTCACACTCAGAAAACCTGCTGTGATTTTGGGTCTCGCACTGGTGATATTTGTTTTCAGCATGGGTTTAGCACGAAGTGTAAAAAGCACGTTCCTACCCAACTCCGACAATGGCGAATTCACGGTCAGTTTAGAAATGCCTCCAGGTACAAGTTTAGATGTCATGCAAGAGACTGCACTCAAAGTAGAAGCTGAAGTAAAAAAATTCCCTGAAATTGATCGAGTCGCAGTTACAGTGGGTAAAGGTACTGGCGAATCAAACGTAGCCTCACTTTATGTTGCACTTACTCATTACACAAAACGTAGTTTAATGACCAATCAAGTAAAAGAACTTATACGTCCAAAACTTATTCCATATGCCTATGCGTCACCTAAAGTAACTGACGTAGATGTGGTCGGCGGAAATCAACGCCCCTTCACACTCAGTATTTCAGGAGAAAATCTTGATCAAGTTTCAGAGTATTCAAACAAGCTTGTAGCAAAGTTTAAAAAAATTCCTGGCCTCGCTGATATCGATACTAATTATCGTTTGGGAAAACCAGAATTTCAAGTGCAACTGATTCCTAATAAAGCAGAAAACTATGGAGTTCTCTCTGGAATGGTAGGTCAAGAATTACGTGGAATGCTCGAGGGTATTGTGGCTGCCAAGTATCGTGAAAATGGAAAAGAATATGATATTCGAGTAAGACTAAAACCTGAACAAAGAGATTTAGAAAAATCTTTTAACGAACTTTACGTTCCTAATATTAACAATAATCTTGTGCAACTTGCAGATGTATCAACGGGTGTGAAAGCAGAAGGCCCTTCAAAAATTTCACGTTATAATAGAGCGCGTACCATCATTATCTCAGCTGATCTCGCACAAGGTGGAGCACTTGGTGATATCCGAACCGAAGCAGAGCGCATTATTGCCGAAGAAAAGCTTCCCGAAGGAATGACTTTCGCATTCTTAGGACAATCTGAAGACTTCGTCGAACTTAGAAACAACATGCTCATCGCAGTTGGTCTTGCGGTCACTTTTGTTTATTTAATTTTAGCAAGCCTCTACGAATCTTTTGTTCTCCCATTTACAATCATGCTTGCCTTACCACTGGCTATCGTCGGAGGACTCATCGCACTTTTCTTATTTGATGAGTCACTTAATATTTTCTCAATGATCGGTATGATCATGCTGCTGGGGCTCGTTACAAAAAATTCAATATTGCTAGTCGACTATACCCTTCAGCTCATTAAGGGAGGAATGACACGTAATGAAGCATTGCTTGAATCAGGAATAAAACGATTGCGTCCAATCTTGATGACGACCGTTGCACTTATCGCTGGTACATTACCGATTGCTCTTGGGCTTAGTGAAGCTGCCAGGTCAAGAACCAGTATGGGAATTGCAATTATCGGAGGTCTCATCAGCTCAACACTACTCACACTAGTAGTTGTACCCGCTGCATTTGGTTATATTGATGATTTCAGAAACTGGGGCGGAAGACTTCTCACAAAAATTTTCAGGCCTAAGCAAGAAGTTTAAGGTTAGCTACTTAACCATTGTAATGCTGACCCTATAATCACGATCACGTATTTTGGCTTTGTGGACAAATGGAACATTTAGTTTAAATACGGTTTTTTTTGACCAATGAATGTCCCAAGTTGCATCCATCGGAAAATCATTTGAGTGGTACTCAACTTGTGCTGTGAGATTGCCGCCCCTGTATTTTAAGCGGTAAAGAAAAATGGTTTCCATACGAGGACCCATTTCATGCCAGTAATATGTATCGATCCCATAGACATTCACCGGTGTTTCTTGAAGAAAATTACGCACAATAACGTAATCTACATCGGGTGCACCGGTTTTTTTAACTTCAACGATACGGCTAAGTTTTAGACCTGGCTGAATAATACCTTGAGCTTGAACTTGGTTACATAGAAATGAAATAAGAAATATAGCACCAATTAATGACTTCATAAGGCCCCCCCTAATGTGTGCAAAGAGGTAAGCCAAAAATGCAAATGTGTCTATGCTTTAAAAGCCCTTGCCTGCTTCTAAATGCTTTAAAGTGTCTTGCGCGTGCTGAAGTTTAATTTTTAAGAATTTATCTGATGCTTTTAAAGACAATTCCTCAGAAGCTTCTCCGTATTTAGTTAAATGAGACTGAGCTGCTAATACATAGGCTTTAAGATCTAGAATCTGCTGGGCACAGAGATCAGCGTTATTTTTGTGATTCTCTTTAGAATAAACCCAAGCGATTTTACCTTCACTAATGAAAAATTCTAAGTGACGGCTCTTCAAAGTTGATTCCATGATACTCAATAGATGACGACTTGTGATTAAGGATAATTTTTCATCGTTGATTGATTGAGCTTTTAATTGTGGGATAATTTCTTTCATTTTTTTGAGAATTTTTCTCAGATTCAAAATTTCTTCTGAATTCGGAGAAACCAACTGACCGTTAATGTAATAAACGCGATCATACTTAATAAGAAAAGTTTCAATTAAATTTATTGCGATTTGAATTTCACTTAATTGTTCTGAACTTGGAATTTTTTGATCTAAAACAATTTCAACATCAGTTTTTGAATTATCAATTCGATGTGTTTTAGCTTTTGTTAAATGACCCGCAATTGTTGTTCGATCTTTTTGAACTTCATTAACGGAATAGTGCGGAATAGAATTATTTGAAACTTGGGATTGATAGTTTTTAGCCCCACAACCAACTAAGGTAAGGGCTAAAATCAACATGCTATAAGTATTTTTTTTGTTCATAGGTGTGTGCATGAGCAATGAGAATGCCAATTCTATAAGGCTTTTAATGACTTATAGGCGTATTTCTTAAGAAATGAGCGAATAATGAGTAAACACCCTTACAATTTTTACTAGAATCTTAAACGCTAAGGTCTTTGTTGGTAGCAGGAGTAAGTGGCAAACGCACCGCGACGCCCCCAGCTGTAACACTGGCTTTGAATTGCACCTGTGGGTTTTGAACTACGCGCTTTTGAAGTTCAGCGAAAATGAGATGCTTAATTTGATAGTCATTTTCTTGAGCAACGATCTGTTTTGCGCATCGATCTTTAATATTGATCACAACAGGGGCTTTCATATTCGCAGTCATTAAGGTGACATCTTCAGGAATTGTGACGATATTGAAAACGCGCTTTCGATCTTCAATCTTCATCGAAAGTGCTTCAAGATCATGTTTTGATAAATTCACTTTATAGTCTGTGGTAAATAGCTCGGGTTCTAAAACGGGGAAAGCTACACCAGGACGCTCACACGACTGAAGCCACGCAAATATTTCATCGTTTGGATCATCCAAAAGAACAAACTTCCGCAGTTCAGAAAAGCCCAATAGGCCTTCTTTAAATGTTATGAGATCAGTTTCACTTACCGTAACGAGGCCAAACCGAGTGGTTTGAAATTGCATTTTTCCTAGACCTCCATGTCCAGACTAACAAAAAAAGCCGGGCCTGCAAGCCCAAAATACCGTACTTCTAACTTTAACCCCTCTTTAGGAGTGTAGCCACTTTTTTGGTGTTGTCAGAGCTGCTGGTGGATGCAGCCTTATTCTGTTCTTGAATGGCCAAGTAGACTTCTTCTCGATGAATTTTTGTCTCTTTTGGGGCTTCAATGCCTAAGCGAACTTGCTTTCCTTTGATTTGGACCACAACTATCTTGATGTGATCATCAATCGCAATGCTTTCGCCCAACTTCCTGGTCAATACTAGCATGTTAACTCTCTCCTACTTCGAATGCTCGCCACTTCCTGTGAGTCTGGTCAGATTTTTTAAAACCTGACCATGGTTAGCCGGACTATCTTAAAAAGTCAAGCAAACTGGGCTGAAGTAACTTGCCAGATGTTTGCAGCGTAGCCTTCAAAGTATTTTCGTTTTTTGTTATATCTGTGAACACTTCAAAGGCATCGGCATCCTCTATTGAACTCAAGAGGCTAGCATCTTCAACTTTTTGTTTTCCTAGCCCTAAGCTGGTATTTTCTAACGAGGCAACGCGAGATCCTACTTGTGAACGTAGCAAAACGACTTGTTCATGTGCGCCATCAAGACGCTCTAATGTTTCTTGAATAGCGACTGTGTCATTTGCACGTAAACCTGCTGACAGTGCATTTAAGGTGGTGAAAATATTTTCTCCCTCAGCATTTTCTTTAGGAGATTCTATGGTTTCATTTGCTTTTAAACTTTCGCGACGTTTTGACTCACGAGCGCTATCTGAACTGGCAGCTGACACCGAGTCATTTTCATTTGCAGGGCCACGTATTTCAATATCTTCTGGCTCTTTTGAAGCTGGAATTGGTGGATAATTAGGAGTTGTCGATCCCCTTCTTTCAGATGGTACTAGAGCAAGTTTACTATTCTTACCTAGGAAAACCTGATCACCGGGTAAATTAATAGTGGTAAAAACACCCTTATTTACTTCAATTTTCATTCCACCCTCATCACCCCGATAATTTCCATCATTATCAAATGGAGAATGAGTGGTCTTGTATCCACCAAAAATAAATCGCTCGCCTACTTTGCGATTGCCGATATGAACCATATCTCGAGTGAGTTGTTCAATTTCTGTGGCAACTGCAAGGCGAGCTGATGCGTTTGTGCTCGCATCACTGGCTTGGCCAAGTGCTAATTCTTTTGCACGTGCTAATACTTCTGTGGCCTCACCTAACGCAAGATCTGTGTAGCTTAAGAAGTTTCTTGCGATGTCGATATTTTTAACAAATTGTTCTGAACCAACTTTGTCAGTACGAATTCCAAGCATGCGAGATGTTCCAACAGGATCGTCAGAAGGTTTGGTAATGCGCTTCATTGACGATGCTTGATTTTGAAGGTCAGCCATCTCTGAACGATTTTTAGCTATATTGCCCTTCACTTGCTCGTAGTTCATATTATTACTGACGCGCACTTATGACCTCATAATCTTTTTAAATTTAAAACGGTATCAAACATTTCATCGGCGACTTTAATAAGTCGCGCAGATGCGTCGTATGCTTTTTGAAATTTGACCATGTCCGTTGTTTCTTCATCAAGGCTTACGCCACTGATTCCTTCACGAACATTTTTCAATTGCTCGACTATGTTTTTTTGATGCTCTAAAGCCATTGTATTTTTGCGAGTTAGAACCGCAAACTCACCAACGATGCCATTGAAGTAGTCATCTACAGAAGATGTTCCATTTTGAAAGATTGCTTTTGTCTGAACAGCTGCAATGGCGTTAGCGATTCTATTATCACCAGGGCTTCCTGGTTGAAATGCGCCAGCAATGTAGCCTGAATCTTCTTCGATTTCTTCATTGAGTTTAATATTTAGAGCTGCATTGAATTCATCTTGAACGGGCTCAAAGAAATTTCTGCCTGTTTGATCGTACCGGTCATAACCTTGTCTATGTAATGCATTGATTTCATCAGTTACACTAAATGCGATGTGATCTAATTTGCTATGAAGATCATTGATGATACTGTCACGAGCATCAAGGGCTCCGCCGATGTGACCACCTTTAAGTTGATTGGTAACTAAAAACTCTGAACCTTTTGGTCCACTCCTGAAGAAAACATCAATATTGCCTTCGCGCTTAATACCATCAGCTGGAGTCGACTTAGCAATGAGTTCATTGAATTCATAGCCACTCACAAGCAGAGCGTTATTTCCTGCCGTAATAGCGATTTTTCCGTTATCACCTTCAGCGTAACGAATATTAACGAGCTCACCGAGTTTTTTCAAAAGAAGGTCACGCCTATCGCGTTCATCGTTAGCGGGAGCTCCTGAAACTTCAACCATTTGGATTTTTTCATTAAGTGTGGCGATCTCTTTTGAATAACCATTGATCTGTGAGACTTGCGCACGAATCTGAGCATCAACATCTTTTTGAATAGAATCGAGTTGATTATGAATACGATGAAAGTCTTCGGTAAGAATTTTAGCACTTTCTTTTACAAGAGCGCGTGTCGCTTGTGACTCGGGATTATTTGCAAATTCTTTAAAAGCGTTGAAGAAATTTGCCAAAAATCTGTTCAGACCTTTATTAATACTTTCGTTGTAAACTTGTTCAACCCGGTCGAGTGAACCCTGACGACCACTTGAGGTTCCCAGCTTCGTTGTTTCATCTTGAATTTGTTTATTGAGATAACTATTAACGACACGAGTAACGCCGACAGTTTTTGAACCTTGGCCTATTCTTAATTTTCCCGAGCCAATGGGCTCAGCGGATTGTTGTTCAATGCGCTGACGAGTGTACCCTTCAGTGTTGGCATTAGCGATGTTATGAGATGTTGTTTGCAAAGCAGTTTGGCTATTTGCCATAGCTTGCTTGCCAACAGTCATTATTGAACCAATGCGTGGGGACATCCTGTCCTTTCAACAACCCGCAATCATTGCGAGCTCTAAAACTTAAACTTCTTTGCTAACGAAGTGGCCTGCAACTTCGTTTTTTTTCACTTCACCCGATTGAGCATATGTAGATCGAGGTTGAAGTGTATCTTTAATTGCACCGAGAGCCCCATTCACCATCTTCAATGACGATTGAATGAGAGCCTCGTTGTTTTCATTGATTTCTTTTATGCGCCTAATGAGTAAATCTAATGTTGAATGTATGCTGCGCAATTTTGAATTATACGGATCAACAACTTTTGAAGCTATTTCTAAAAGTCTCGGACTCTCGGTACTTGCACCAACAGCCGCAGCTAAGTCACGGGCTGCTTTTTCACGCACGCGCTCTAGGGCTCTGATTTTAAGAACCATCGCTTCTTTTGATTTATTGTTTTCATTGAGTTCGTCTATTTTTGCCGAGATGAGAACTTCTTTCTCACGGCGTACGAGATCAAGCAGAGCCCTATAGACTTTAATTTCGTCTTCGAGAACGATTTCTAAACTTTTATAGGCCTCATGCATTTTCGCTTCCTTGCAAATTGCTCTTAGGCTTTAGAGAATTATTTTATCCGTCTGTCTTCGTTAAAAAATCATTGTATGCGTGTTCATCAACCATCTTGTCTGCGGTTTTTGCTGAGTCAGGTTTATATTCACCTTTTGCAATCATAGCTTTGAACTTTGCAACTTTTGCTTCGTCAACATCAGGAACGCTATTCACAACATCTTTAACTTTTTTCATGTCTTGTGCGCGTTCAGAAAGTTTTACTTTTGCTGATGCAAGTTGATCTGATGACGAAACATTCCCAGTTTGTTGGGCTGAGCTTGCTGCACCTTTTCTTTTTGAGCCTTGTGCTTTGGCTGTTCCATCTAACTGATCAATAGAAGTTTTATCGGTTACCTTCATAGTAGCCTCCTTAGTATATACTTTATTTTATTCGGTTTTCTGCTCTCTACGCAACCCGAAAAACACCTGAGCACCTTCTCCACGTTGAGATGCCGGGAGCTCTGCTATAACTGATCCCGCATCAACCCTTTGTCCATTTTTTACGCGGTTGTTTCCTGAATGTACCATTTGTGTCACCAGGCCTTGGTCGTGTTTCACAACAACCATCTGACGACCATCTTCTAGAGCTGCAGATTGAAGAACAATCCCAGGGTAAGGGCTGTGCAAATCTACACGCTCGGGTAAAGGTTCAACAGATTTTAAAACATATCCACCTTCAGATGCTTTCGCCATAAAAAGACTGCCGTCTGATTTTCTCAAAATATCTCGAGGGCGATCATTCTGAGCTGATCCCCCCGGAGGTAATCTTAAAGCTTCTCCAGGACTCTTACGGGGAAGAGTAGCAGCGTTTCCGTATTTATCTTGAAGCTGATCGTAAATAATATCAGCCAACCCGATACCGCCACGCTCCACCCAACTATCTGCATATTTATTATCAAGTTCTTCACGGAAAATTCTTTCTCCCATTCCCTCGGGAACAAGTTCGTTTCCCGGAACTGTCTTTCGCATTTCAGAAATCATTTGTCGGATAAATTGATTTTCAAAATTTTGCGCAGCTTCGAGCATGCGCGGATCACGTTGATCTTTTTTTGATTGAGCCCGATGTAGCGATGACTGCGTAACATCGAGTGGTTTTTCTTTGATCTTCATTTAACCACACGATTTAAAAAAAAAGGGGCGATGGACCAATGAGTTCGCGCTTCCTGCGCCTCATTCTGCAAAATGGGCATCGAGCCAATCCTTGGCTACGAGCCGACATCCTGCACCTGTTTCCTGCAAGAAACCAGTATTCAGCCTATCCATGGCAATCAACCTATGGCCCACCTAACCCCCGACTGCACACGCAACACATCCATGTGTCGCGATACTATAAATTTATTGTAATCCATTTTCATAAAAACACCGATAACCATTTTCATAAAACCTCAAGCTCGCCTTGCAATGCGCCGGCTGCTTTTATGGTTTGCAAAATTGTGATCAGGTCTTTTGGCGTAACGCCCAACGCGTTCAACGCTTTTACAAGATCTCCAACACTTGCTGACTTTTGAAAAAGTGCAACGCGATTTCCCTTGGTTTTACCAGATGTTGAAGCGGGCCCGCGAATTTCTGGACTCTCTTCTTGATTTGAACTTGTGGCCTTCACTTGTACAGAAAGATTTCCGTGACTGATTGCAACTGTTTGAATTTGCACACGTTCGCCGATTACCACAGTGCCAGTGCGTTCATTCACAACAACGCGCGCTTTTGTATCACTACTCACGTCTAGGTTTTCAATACTAGCCATGAGTTCAACGGCATCGCCTTCATAATTAAAAGGAACCACAATATCAATTGTGCCTGCATCTTTTGCAGATGCAAATTTTCCACCCAAGTCTTGATTTATGGTCTTAACCACTCGAGATGCGGTTGTGAAATCAGCATCAAACAAAGTGAGTCTAAACATTTTGCGATTTGAAAAATCACTCGCCGAATCTGTTTCAATCATCGCTCCATGGGGAACACGAGCAACTGTAGGGTGACCTTTTTCACTGGTTCCACCACCAGTTGATGGGAGCCCCACAAGTACTCCACCTTGAGCTACAGCGTAAACTTGCTGATCTGAAGCACGTAGAGGTGTTTGAAGAAGTGTTCCACCCACCAAACTTGAAGCGCTTCCGATGCTATTAATAGTGACATCAATTTTATTACCAGCACGCGCAAATGCTGGCAGTGTTGCCGTCACCATAACAGCAGCGACATTTTTACTTTCAATATCAGCTGTACTAAGTTTCATTCCCATTGTGTCAAGCATGCGGGCAATACTTTTTGAAGTGAATTCAGCTTTACCGTCACCGGTTCCGTTAAGACCCACTACGAGACCATAACCAACTAACTGATTCTCTCGAACACCACGAATGTTTGTAATATCTTTTAGTCGTGCTGCTTCAGCAACACCACTTATCAAAATCATGAAAAACATTATTTTAGCGGATGATATCATTTCTTGCATCCTTGCTTGAAGCTATTAAATCAAACTTTCCATCAATGATTTTTGTCGAAGAAATATTATCTGCCGTGATGTCATCTGCACGAAGATTTCCGGTAACAATTATTTTATATTCTCTTCTGCCAATTAATACAGTCTGTTGCCCTTTAACACGATACGAGCCATCAGAGTTTTTCTCAACGATACGACAGGGCACTTGATCAAACTTTGCATCGTCTTTTTCTTTTGTGTTGTCAGCTGAATTTTTATCATTATCTTTATTTTCATCAGTATTGTTAGCATCATTGGCTTGCGCCGGTGGAGGTGGTGGGGTTCCTTGTCCACGATCAGGCGTTGGCTTACCTGCAGTTGCAACTCTGCGAATAATTTTTACTTGAGGTTTATCAAATTTTGCCCAGGCTGTTCTAATTAATTTTATTTTTGTCGAAAGATTATCGCCAGTGCGACCCTCAATGTTGACATTTACAACATCACCAAGAACCCTTAAATTATTCTGACTGAATAAATATGACCCCTGGCCTTCTTTTCTCCAGAGCGATCCAGAATTTTCTTCTAGTGATTGTTCATCTGAAAAATTTTCTTTTGTAACACGTTTGTACTTACGCTCTTTACCCGTCATGACATTTGGCTGTGATGCAAAACTAGGTGATTGTGGCCCTGGTGGCTTAGCCGGTGCACTCGAAGTTCCGCCACCAACAAGGTTCTTCCATTTTCGACCAAGACTTGCACACCCCACAAGATTTACAAGTAGGGCTGACAAAATAAGAATGGAGAAAATATTTTTAATAGTTAACACGCACCACACCCCTAGCTGTAATCACACCACTTAAAATTTTATTTGTGTTTTGGCTCTTCACCTTGACGATGTCACCGATATAACCATTTTGTTGTGAAAACCCTTTTGTAGAAACCGAGAAGGCATCACCACCAGCTACAACTTCTATTTCTTGACCAAACTTTACTGCTGTCTCACGAGCTAAATGCGATCTAGTAACAAGCACCCCTGGCTGTAATGAATGGCGTGTTGTTGCCGTGGGTAAATCTGCAACTTGCGCAGGTATTTCATTTAAAAAAGTAACATCTTCTTTTTGCCATTTAACATCGGCATCAGAAAGATGACTATTAGCTTCAATGCGACGAAGAGTTTTTGCAACGGGCGCAAAATACGCCACCTTGGCATTGATCCAATGTCTTTTGATCACTTGCCCATGCTTTGAAATAACAACCTCAAAACTTGCCGCACCTTTTGGTCGCGTGAGTGGAGGAACTACCTGGACGCTGCCGTCGGGGGGAATGTTGAGCCCTGCAGTTTGCAACTGGATATCCGTTAATTTAGCTTCCCACGAAGGATCCGGCAACGTCCGTAACTTTAACATTTCCTCAATTTGTGAACGTAAAGCATCGCGAGTGATAAAATCCACCGCACGCCGAATAATAATTCTATCCGGAAGCTTAAGTTGCACACCTTGAAGAACACGATTGAATGGTCTCAATCGTTTACTGATCTCAGCTGCGGTCCATTCCACAACTTTTCCAGCTTTTGGGCCTTCACCTAAGTTAAGCGCGCGCAATGCCTTATCATCGTCGATGTTTGTCGTCACAATATCGGCGATGGCGCCAAGTTCCACATTGCTTAATGCAATTTGCGCTTCATTGCGCACGTGAACTTGGTTTTGCGAAGCATGCACTCGCTCACCCAGTAAAAACAAAACTACAAATGTTAAAAACAACCTAGACAACACTTCTCTTACCTCAAATTATTTGAGTTTTGCAGCATTTGGTCGGCAGCTTGAATTACTTTACTGTTCGACTCATAACTTCTCTGCGTTTGAATCATGTTAACCATTTCATCTACAATATTTACGTTTGATGTTTCTAATTGGCCTTGAGCAACCGTACCCAAATTATTCTCACCCGGGTTACCCTGAAGTGGGGCGCCACTTGCACCGGTGGGCATATAAAGATTTTTACCCAATGATTTCAAGCCCGCAGGATTCACAAAATTCACCAATTGAATTTGCCCTACTTGTTGGGGTGCTGTGCTGCCAGCTTGTGCGACACTGACTTCCCCTAAATCAGAAATATTTATTCCTGAAGCATCTGGGGGTATAACAATTTCAGGAACTAATGGATTACCATTTTTATCAACAATTCTTCCGCCTGTGTCTTTGTGAAATGTTCCATCACGAGTGTACCCAATTTGCCCGTTAGCCATTTGAATCGGGAAAAAACCATTTCCTTCAATTTGAATATCAAGAGGGTTACGTGTGATTTTTGCCGAGCCTTCATCAAATATTTTTTGAGTTGCTCCAGTTTTTACACCCAGACCTGTTTGCACACCTGAAGGGTGAACAGTGCCTGCTGAAAGTTGAGCCCCCGGTTCTTTGATTGTTTGATAGAGAAGATCTTCAAACTCGGCTCGTGATTTTTTAAACCCAATTGTACTGACGTTAGCCATGTTGTTGGCTGTCACATCTAATTGTGTTTGTTGAGCCTGCATTCCAGTAGCCGCGGTATTAAGTGCTTTTAACATTTAATCACCTCATTATTTGGGAACTTCATTGATAAGCTTCCCATCCATTTCGTCATAGGCTTTAATCACACGCTGTGCGCTTTCAAAATTTCTTGAAGTTTGAATCATGTCAGTCATTTCTTTAACAATGTTCACGTTAGAGGTTTCAACAAAACCTTGATGCACTTCGGTTGAAGAATTAAGCACTCGAGGAATCGTCGTATCAGTAATGGAGTAAAGTGAGTGACCCATCTTTTTTAGATGTTCATTGTTTTCATATTCAACAATGCTTAGCTGGCCAAGACTTTCACCATTTTGATAAATTTCACCTTGTTGCGTAAATGTAATTGTCCCGCCGCCACCAACAGTAATCGTGCGACTGGCGGGGTCAGATGCACCCGGTGCACCAGGTGCTGCGTTACTCGCATCTCGTTTTAAAACAGGAAAACCATCAGTTGTTGTTAAGACACCTTGAGCATTCAGACTCATCGTACCCTTACGTGTGAGCCTTGGACCTTGAGGAGTGAGGACTTCGATAAAACCTTTTCCCTCGAGTGCAACGTCAAGTTTATTTCCGGTAGCTTTCACTCCACCCTGGGTGTGATCTGTAAATGTGCCGTCGAGACTGACATAACTTTTATCAGTGCCTTGCATATCAAAAAAACTATTAAGGCTCGCGGGGATGCGGGGAACCGTATTGACGTCAGGCATTTTTTCAAGAGTGGTGAGATATTCTTTGAAAGTATTTTTATCACCCTTAAAACCAGGAGTGTTTGCATTTGCGATATTGTTTGCAATGGTATCGAGCTGATGACTCTGAGCCATCGCGCCTGATAATGCTGAGTAAATTCCTTTACCGCTCATCACATTCTCCTTGTCGTATGCCCTCATGGCACAAGACATTTGTAGGGCCGCACTCACATAGGAGGGGACCTCTGCCATATAGCAAAGCACTTGATGTGCCACCCAGACGTGGGACTAGCAGTTGAGATGTAAGTATGCGGAATGCGGTTCGCGAGCTGGAGAATAATAA
>Ga0163151_10001665_pt1 | contig 36833 bp, 28 predicted proteins | sample OliLakLV19MP5IB2_FD_145596 | JGI IMG/M metagenome (GOLD analysis project Ga0163151, IMG submission 145596) | Freshwater microbial mat bacterial communities from Lake Vanda, McMurdo Dry Valleys, Antarctica - Oligotrophic Lake LV.19.MP5.IB-2 | ecosystem: Environmental > Aquatic > Freshwater >... | reverse complement strand
CTTTAGGAACTGGGGAACTGGGGAACTGGGGAACTGGGGAACTGGGGAACTGGGTTTTCGTAGCGCGGCCTGGGTCTCAAGGCCGCGGCAAGGCACGGAACTGAGGACTTGGATTTAGAAATGATTGTAAATTGGCGAGTGGGGTTGGTGGTCGTGGGTGCCGCGCTGGCTGCTGGTGTGCATGCCGCTCCTCAGCCAGCGTGGGTCTCGCTGTTCGATGGCAAGACCATCAGTCAGTGGCGCGGATTCAAGATGGAATCCGTGCCGGACAGTTGGCGCGTTGAGGACGGCGCCATCACGTGGACCAGGGGCGAGGCGGTCGATCTGGTGAGCCGCGAGCCGTACACGAACTTCGAGTTCGAGTTCGACTGGAAGGTGCCGCCTGGTGGCAACAGCGGGATCATGTTCCGTGTGAGTGAAGTGCCCGAGCGCACGTACCACAGCGGTCCTGAGTTTCAGATTCTCGACAACGCCCGCCACTCCGACGGCAAGAACCCGATGACGTCGGCCGGTGCCAATCATTCGCTCCACGCACCCACCAGGGACATGTGCAAGCCGGCCGGTGAATGGAACCAGGGCCGGCTCGTCGTGAACGGCCACCATGTCGAGCACTGGCTCAATGGCGAGAGGGTGGTTGAGTACGAACTGCACAGCCCCGATTGGACCAGGCGCCTGCTCGCAAGCAAGTTCAAGGATGTGCCGCAATACGGCCGCGAACCTCGCGGCCACCTCGTCCTTCAGGAACATGGCTCACGCGTGCAGTACACAAACCTCCGCATCAAGGTGTTGCCGTCACCATGAGTACTCGCCAGCGACTGTTCGTGATGATGGTGCTCGAGTTTTTTATCTGGGGCGCCTGGCTTCCATTGATCTTCGGATACTTGCCGAGTCTGGGCTTCACCCCGCTTGAGCAGTCACTGATTCTCAGCGCCTTCCCGGTGGCCTCGATTGTCGGGATGTTCTTCAGCAACCAGTGGGCCGATCGCTCGGCATCACCAGAGCGTGTGCTGGCGCTTTCTCATCTGATTGGCGGACTCGCGATCCTGGGGTGCGGGTTCACCCGCTCGTTCCTTCCGTTCTTCGTGTTGATGCTCGTGCACTGCCTGCTGTACGTGCCGACGATCTCGATCACCAACTCGATTGCCTTCGCGCACATGAAGAATCCGGACAAGGAGTTTGGCCTTGTCCGCATGGGCGGCACCATCGGCTGGATTCTGGCGGCGTGGCCGTTCACCTTCATCTTCGTGAATTGGGCGGCGGTGGACGCCGTGCAGACGACGGGCGTTGTGAACTGGCTCAGCACGGCCCTCGCCAATCCATTGACTGGCGATGCGGCCAAGGCCGCCACCCGCTGGACATTCATCGTGGCCGGACTGGCGTCGCTGGCACTGGCGGCTTTCAGCCTGGTGCTGCCGAAGTCTGCGCCGCAGGCACGTGCGGCCGGTCCGGGACGCACGGCGTGGTCAGAGGCGTTCGGGTTGCTGAAACACCCGTTCATCATGGTGCTGTGGCTCGTCACCCTGGTTGATTCGTTTGTGCACAACGCGTACTTCAACTGGACCGGTGTGTTCCTGGGCACGGCCCGCGAAGCCGGGGGCGTCGGCATTGCATCGAACTGGATCACTCCCGTGATGAGCATCGGCCAGGTGGCCGAGATCCTCACGATGCTCGTGCTGGGCGCGACGCTGGTGAAGCTCGGCTGGCGCACCACGATGGTGATTGGCATTCTGGGCCATGCGGCACGGTTCGCGGTATATGCGTTGTTCCCGGCAAGCGCCGGCATGATCATCGCCGTGCAGGTGCTGCACGGCATCTGCTACGCGTTTTTCTTCGCCACCGTCTACATCTTCGTGGACGCGTACAGCCCGAAGAGCATCCGGGCCAGCGCGCAGGGGCTGTTCAACCTGCAGATTCTCGGCATCGGCGCGCTGCTGGCCAACTTCATCTGTCCGTGGTTGCTGCAGAGTGTCTACACCAGCGGCGGTGTGACGGACTTCAAGGGCCTGTTCATGGTGCCGCTGGCGGCCGCGTCCATCGGAGCCATCGCCCTCGCCTTGTTCTTCCGGCCACCCGCGTCTGGACCGGCGGCCACGTAGGATATTGTCCCTGCGTAGTGTGTTGCCGTACGTAGCGCGGCCTGGGACTCAAGGCCGCGGCTCTTAGGGTGCCGTTGAGGAGAACCCATGATGAAGCTGTTGTGCACAAGCCTGTTCGTCGTCCTTGGCGTGGTGCCGTCAGCCACGCCTGCGCAAACGCCTCGCGGAGGGCGTCCGAACATCATCTACATCATGACCGACGACCACGCGGCGCATGCCATCAGCGCCTACGGGTCAAAGGTCAACAAGACGCCGCATCTCGATCGGCTGGCTCGCGAGGGCGCGTTGCTGACGTCGGTGTTTGCGACGAACTCGATTTGCACACCCAGCCGTGCGGCCATCCTCACCGGGCAGTACGCCCACATCAATGGCGTCACGATGTTCAATCGGTTCGACAGCACGCGCATGACCGTGGCGCGGTTGCTGCAGCAGGGTGGGTATTACACCGGCATGGTGGGCAAGTGGCATCTGGGCAGTGATCCCGTCGGATTCGATCGCTGGGAAATCCTGCCTGGACAGGGGGCGTATCGGGATCCCGTCTTCTATACGGCCAGCGACGAGAAGACCTACACGGGCGAATACGCAACCGATGTGATCACGGACCGCGCGTTGGACTTCATGCAGAACCGCGCGCGTGACAAGCCGTTCTTTCTGATGATGCATCACAAGGCCCCGCATCGCCCGTGGCAGCCCAACGACGAACATGGGGCCCACTTCGCGACCCAGCGCATCCCTGAGCCGGTCACGTTCTGGGACTCCTACGCCACGCGCACGGACGCGCTGCATGAGAACGAGCAACGTGTGGCCGAGGATGTGACGAATCGTGACCTGAAGCTCACCCCGCCCCAGGGCCTGGTGGGACCGGAACTCACGCGGTGGTTCGGAACCAAGCCAGCGTCGGTGACGATCGTGCGGGACGGCAAGGACGAGACGCTGACAGGCGAGGCACTGACGCGCTGGAAGTATCAGCGATACATGCAGGACTACCTGGCCACCGTGCAGTCTGTGGATGACAGCGTCGGGCGCGTGCTGGCGTACCTCGACAAAGCCGGCCTTGCCAGGAGTACCGTGGTGATCTACACGAGCGATCAGGGGTTCTTTCTCGGCGATCACGGCATGTTCGACAAGCGCTTCATGTACGAGGAATCGATCCGGATGCCGTTTCTGGTCCGCTGGCCCGCCGGGATCAAGCCCGGCACCAGGAGCGATGCGCTGGCGCTCAATGTTGACTTTGCGCCGACGTTTCTCGAGCTGGCCGGCCTCCCGGCATCCACCGAGATGCAGGGACGCAGTCTGGCGCCGGTGTTGCGCGGCCGGACGCCGGGCAACTGGCGCTCGTCAATGTATTACCGCTATTACCACGACCCAGGCGACCACAACACGCGCGCACACTACGGTGTTCGCACGCGCACGCACAAGCTGATCAATTTCTCGAAGAAGGACCAGTGGGAACTGTTCGACCTGGTCAACGACCCGTACGAACTCCACAATCTCTACGGGCAGCCGGGCCAGGAAGCCCTGACGGCCTCGTTGAAAGCCGAACTCGCGCAACTGAAACGCGAACTCCGAGACGACGACCAGTTGGCGGACGTGCAGTTGCCGAATGGCGTGGACGGCCCCGTGGCCAGGCTGAGAGGGAAATGACAAGGGTGTACTGAAAGGGACAGGCCCACGGCAAGGAAGGGAGGGACACTCGAGTCGGAGGTGTTCCATGGCCAAGCCCGAGAAATGTGCGCATCAGAGTTGTGTTTGCATCGTGCCGGAAGACGGCGAGTTTGGGGACTACTGCAGCGGCCACTGCGAGGTCGCGAAAGACCTGACTGAGTTGCGCTGCGAGTGCGGCCACGCTGGCTGCCTGGCAGAGGCGGCCGGGCATTCGAGCGACAGCACGATCAGGCGCGAGGCCTGAGGGCGTCGCGAGCGCTTGGAGTCGGCAGGTTCGTGGAGGCGTCTATTTGCCCGCGCGCAGGGACGCGATGCCGTCGAGGATGACGCGGATACCCGGCGGCGCCGTCGATGATGTCGGCGCGGGAATGCCCACGAGAAAGCGCTGGCCATCCGGCGTAATGCCGTACAGCGTTGAATGTGGCGGCAGCGTAGCCAGCGTTGTCTCACGCAGCACGGTGAGATGTCCTGCACGCTCTTCATAGGCGATCGACACGAGTGCGGTGTCACGGGTGAAGACAATCTCTTTTGTGTTCGCTGACCAGCGCATATCGCAGCTGTCGGTGCCGCTTCGAGCCAGCCGCTCCAGCCCGCCCTTCTGCGTGAGTGACCGGACATACAGGGCGTAACGTCCCGACGGGCTGGCACACAGCGCCAGCCATCGCCCGTCGTGCGAGACACCCGCGCCCCGTGTGCCGAATCCACTGTCGGTTACGAGCGGCTGACGGGTTGTCCGATCGGCCTCGATCAGATGCAACGCCTTCGGGCCAGAGGGGAGCCACTCGTTGATCACCATGCGTCCATCGGCCAACCAGGCGATCGGGGCTTCATCGTTTTCAGCATCGAGGGCGAATTCCTGCGCGCCGTCCAGGGACTGGGTGGCGACATCGTAGTCGCCCTTTCGCAGCGAGGTATAGGTGAGCCGCTGGCCGTCAGGATGCCAGGCCGGGCCCCAGTTGGAGCCATCGCCCCTCAGCCGCTGTTCTCCGCCGGCAAAGTCGTACACCCAGATCTGATATGCGCCGGCCTCGGGCCGACCCACGGCCACACGCTGACCATCGGGCGATAGTGCCGCGCCCTCGACCCGCAGTGACAGCGATGTTGGTGTGCGCGCGCCGGCGCGATCGACCCAGGTCATGACCTCAAGTGGGTTCAGTTCGCCAGGCCAGTACGCCACTGCGCCGCTGGCTGACACTGACACCGGCTTGTCATCGTCACCTGACGGGTCAAGTCCGCGCGCCTCCGGCAGCACCGGCGTTGACTCACCGGTCATCGTCACCGTGGCTGGATCAAAGGGCGCGAGGTGGTATTGACCGGCACGGTAGTACAACAAGTGCCCTTGCGCGTACTTGGCCATCGCGCCAGGGAACAAGACGCGGTGTGTCCCAGTGTCGAGATCGAGGACGGCGATCTTCGAGGCGGACAGACCGGTCGCGGCATACCAGACCGTGAAGAGTACGTGGCGGCCATCCGGCAACACGTGGGGCCACCAGTGGCCGCGTTCGCCTGCGGCCACGTCCAGCGTGCTGGCCGCTGTCACCTGGCCGCCGTCGGCCGACACCGTCTGCAACGCGGCTTTAGCCCACCCGCTGGTGAAGAGAATCCGATCGTTGGAAATGAAGGTGCCACCCGGTGAATCACCCGCCGCCTCCGTGATCTCCAAGGGCTCGCCGCCGGACACCGAGATTTTTTTCATTTTGCCATCGGAGTAGAACGCCACCCAGCGACCGTCCGGCGAGAGAAAGGGCATGACCGCATTGGCGGTACCGGGCAACTCCTGGGACGCAAACTCGGAAACCCGCCTCAGGTAGATGCGGTCTGTGACGTACACGACGAAGCTGCCATCCGCCGCCAGCACGGGACTCGTCCGGCTCCATTCCCGCGCCTGCAACCCGCTCGGCCCTGGGATGACAAACCGCACAGACGATGCCGCTGGAGCGGCGGGCGCGCGCCAGCGCGGCAGGACCATGGCCAGAGCGCCGGCGACGGCGGCTACGGCGATGACCCACGGCACGGCCACGACCCATCCGCGGCGAGCGACGGCTTGCACCGTGGGCACCGGCACGCCGGCGTCTTCATCAAGCAGAAGTCGTGCATCGCCGATGTCACGCAGACGCTGACGCGGATCCTTCTGAAGGCACCGCCGCAGGAGCTGACGCACGTGAGGCGGAATGTTCGCGGGCAAGGCACTGATCGCGGGCTGGTCTTTGAGGACCGACGCCAGCGTCTCCGAGACGTCGTCTCCGCTAAAGGCGCGCGCCCCTGAAAGCATTTCGAAGAGCACCGCGCCGAACGCCCAGATGTCCGCGCGTTTGTCCACGGCGCGGCCCTTGGCCTGCTCAGGCGCCATATAGGCGGCGGTGCCGAGGATCATGCCCATCTGAGTCGCGCGAGCCGTCAGGGTCGGCGAGTTCATCGCGTCGACGCCGGACGCGCCCGCCGGATCCATCGCCTTCGCCAGGCCGAAGTCGAGCACCTTCACGGTGCCGTCGGGGCGGACTTTGATATTCGCGGGCTTCAGATCGCGGTGGATGATCCCCTGTTCGTGCGCGGCCTCGAGCGCGTCGGCGATTTGTCGCGCGATAGGCAGGGCGTCGTCGAGCGGAATGCCCGCCGTACGTGGCGCGCCCTGGTTCTCAAGGGCGCCGCTCTTGTGGATGAGCGCTGACAGGTCGTCGCCCTCCACAAGTTCCATGACAAGCGCGTGTGCCTGCCCGGAGCCAGCCCAAGGGGATTCCATCCCGTAGATGGCCGCGATGTTGGGGTGATTCAGCGCGGCCAGCGACTGGGCTTCGCGGTTGAAGCGCGCGAGGCGTTCGGCATCACCCGCAAAGGCCTCCGGCAGGATCTTGATCGCGACCTCCCGGTTGAGTTTCGCGTCACGAGCCCGATAGACCTCGCCCATGCCGCCCGCGCCCAGTGGGCCGACAATTTCATAGGGGCCGATCCGGCTACCGGCGGCGAGGGGCATCGGGGGCAAGGGTATCACCGACGATCAGTGACTCCGCGCGGTGCGCCCGTGTCTCGGCCGACGAAGACAGGTCCCAACGTGTCGGCAACCAATATCAGTGTCTATTAGTTGTCCATGACAGAAGCTTGACACAAGCCGACCGCCGCGATACGCTGCTCCGCATAGTGGCCCGATGACGAGACCGCGCGAGACGCCAGCGCACTACCCCATTCGGGCCGTGTCCCGGCTGACCGGCATCGGCATCGATACGCTCCGTGCGTGGGAGCGTCGCCACAGTGCGATCGCACCCGTGCGTGACGACCGGGGCCGCATGTACACGGCGGCCGACGTCGCGCGCCTGCGCCTGCTCCGGGGCGCAGTGGAGCTCGGGCACAGCATTGGCCGTCTGGCGGGGCTGAGTGACAAGGACTTGCGCCACCTTGCCGCGACCGCTCGTGCGGTCGCAGTGCCCGTGGTCCACCCGATGCCACAAACGTCGTTTGATACGGTGGCGCTCGGCGCCGCGCTGCGCAACTACGACGCGCCGCGCATCGATCAGGAGATCGCTCGCCTGGCGGCCGTCCTCCGTCCCCTCGACCTTGTCCGGAACGTGCTGATGCCCATGCTCGCGCAGGTTGGCGACGACTGGCACCGGGGCCGCGCCGGCATTGCTCAGGAGCACCTTGTGTCTTCGACCATACGCAACATTCTCGGCTCCTTCCTCCGGTTGCACGCGCGTCGGGATGGGCCGGCGCGGTTGCTGTTTGCAACCCCCTCAGGCGATCGCCACGAGATGGGCACGCTGAGCGCGGCGATGCTCGCCGCCAGCAGCGGCCTGGGCGTCGTCTATCTGGGACCCGATCTTCCTGCTCGCGACATCGTCGAGAGCGTGACATCCGCGGGCGCACAGGTGCTGGTGCTGGGAATGACGACGGGATCGGCAGGGAAGTCGAAGGAGCAGGACCTGCGCACGATTGTCCGCGACCTTCCGCCGGACGTCGAACTGTGGACTGGCGGACGCGGCGCCGTCCGTCACGCCGCCCTCATCGGTCAGCGCGGACTGGTGCTTCGCGACTACGACGCCTACCAACAGGAACTCATCCGCATCGGAGGACACATCGCATGACCCGTGTGACATCCCACAACCTGCCACGTCGTCTGCCTGCCTGGGTGGCAGCGGTGCTCGTCGTCGCCGTGTTGAGCGGCCTGGCCACGTCTGCCGCGGCACAGGACACCACCGGGGTGGGAGCCATCAGGGGTGTGGTCCGCGATGGCGGCGGCAACCTGGCGGAAGGCGTGCGCGTGTGCGCGCTCGACACCCCGTCGTGCGCCACCAGTGATGCCCAAGGCGCGTTTCGCATCCCGGGGGTGCGCTCCGGCGCCTACCGTCTCGAGGTGCTGCCCAAGGAAGGGTTGCCCTTCACGACCGCACCGGTGGAGGTGCACTCGGGCCTGGACGGCACCGTCGAGATCACGCTGCCGCGACTCGAAGAGGTGACGCTGAGCGTGACGGTCACGGCCCCGGCCTTCAGGCCGCCCGATGAAGTCAAGAGCTCCATCTTCCTCATTGAGCCCCGCCAGATTTTGAAGGTCGCCGGCGCCGACCAGGACGTCTCCAAATATCTGGTCAGCCTCCCCGGTGTCGTCATCGGCACCAACGACGGCCGCAACGACATCATCGTTCGCGGCGGCAGTCCCCTGGAGAACCTCTTCGTCGTGGACAACGTCGAAATCCCGAACATCAACTCGTTCGCGAACTTCGGGTCGGCCGGAGGCATCTCGAGCCTGCTCGATGCGCGGTTGATCCAGGATGTGACGTTCCTCGCCGGCGGGTATCCCGCCCCGTATACCAACCGTACGTCCAGTGTGCTGCAGGTCGCGCAGCGCGAAGGAAACCGACAGAAGTTCGGCGGCTGGGCCACGGTGGGCTTCGCGGGCGCGGGCGCGATCTTCGAGGGGCCGATCGACGGCGGCCAGGGCTCGTGGGTGCTGTCGGCGCGCCGCAGCTTCGTCGACTTCTTCACGAGTGACATCGGGTTCGGCGGAGTACCGGTGCAGTACGCGTTCAACGCGAAGGGCGTCTACGACGTCAGCCCGAAGGATCGGCTGTGGGTGGTCAACATCTCCGGCGTCGACGAGATCCGGCTCGGCCTCAGCGAGAACACCGACGTCGCCGACGAGATCGCCAACTTCGACATTCGCTACAACGGGTGGCGCACGGCCACCGGCGTCAACTGGCAGCGTATCTTCGGGACGCGCGGCGTGGGCCTGTTCGGCGTGACCCATTCCGAAGCCAAGGTGGGGCAGCAGGTGAAAGACCTCGTGAGCAGCACCTCGCCGCCGGCCGGGCTGCCGCCCGGGCAGGTGGTCGCCGGCAGCCCGGTCGTCTACGCCGAGGACTCGCGCGAGGGCGAGACCACGATCAAATACGACCTCACGATGTACATGCGGCGGGTTGACAAGATCCAGGCCGGCGGCAGCGTCAAGGTATTCCGCGTCAACTACAACGCGGCCTCCCCGTTCGGCAATGACACGCCGTATTCGCCCGTGCCCGGCATCGATCCGTTCGCCCTCGCCACGAGCGACCGGTCCTACCAAACCGGCGCGTACCTTCAGGCCACCAAGAATCTCACGCCTCGATTCGACCTGACCGTTGGCGGCCGCATCGACAACTACAGCGTGCTGGGGCAGACGCGATTCAGCCCGCGCGCGGGGCTGAACTACCGCGTGACCGACAAACTGTCGTGGACCGCAAGTTACGGTACCTACTACCAACAGCCCGCGTTTCTCTTCGTGTCGGCGTTTCCCGACAACGCCGCACTCGTTCCGTGGCGCGCCGATCACTACGTGACGGGCCTCGCCTGGACGCCCTCGCCGGACGTGCGGGTGACCGTCGAGGGCTACCGAAAAGACTACACCGACTACCCGGTGGCCCGGGGCCTGCCGTCGCTGTCGCTCGCCAACATCGGCGACACGTTCGACGTCCGTGAGATCCTGTTCCCCCTCCAGAGTGCCGGCGAGGGCCACTCGGAAGGCATCGAGTTCTTCGCGGAGAAGCGCCTGTCGTCGAAGCTCTATGGGCAGACCAACGTGTCCTTCTCGCGGACGCGGCACGCCGGCCTCGACGGCGTCCTTCGCCCAGGTTCGTTCGACTACCCGTTCGTATTCAATCTGGTGGGCGGCTACCGGTGGTCGCCGAAGTGGGAGTTCTCGACACGGCTCGCCCTGCTTTCGGGCCGGCCGTACACCCCATACGATGCGGCGACATCCACCAAGCAGCGGCGAGGCGTGTACGACCTCACGCGCGTCAACGCCGAGCGAGCGCCCGCCTACGGCCGCGTCGACATTCGCGTCGACCGCACCTTCACCGCGTGGGGGCGGCCGCTCAACCTGTTCCTTGGCGTGCAGAACGTGACCAATCGGCGCAACTTCTCCAACTACACCTGGAACCGCCGCACCAACACGCAGCAGTTCGGCGAGCAGCAAGGCCTCTTCCCGATCGTCGGCCTCGACTGGCGGTTCTAAATGACCGACAGACGTCCGATCGCCCGGTGCTCCTGAGGCCGTCATGGACCGCATCACATTCGTTGCCGCCTCGCGCATGCCCGCATCGGCCGAAATGGTGTTCGACTGGCACGAAGCCCCCGGCGCATTCGAGCAACTGACGCCGTCGTGGGAACGGGTGCGCGTGCTGCGCCGCGACGGTGGGATCCGTGATGGGGCCAGCGTGTCGCTCCTGGTCGGGCCGGCGCCCTTCTCGGTGCGGTGGGACCTGGAACATCGGGACTATCAGTACGGCCGTTCGTTCACGGACCTGCAGCGAAAGGGTCCGTTCCGATACTGGAAACACGTCCATAGAATGATCCCGGAGGGGCCCGACGCCTGCGTGCTGGAAGACACGATCGAGTACGAGCTGCCACTGGGCGGCCTCGGCCGGCTGTTCGGCCGACTATTCGTCCAGCCGAAACTGCAGCGGCTGTTCGCGTACCGGCACGTCGTCACGCGCCGGGCGCTTGAGGGACGAGAGCGCAGTCAGATTCGCGAACAACGAGGTTGCCAATGACAGTGCGAGACACCAGAGACTAGGAGCCCGCGTGAGCGCGTCCGCGTGCGCATTGAAGACGTGCGCTTCGAAAAGGCCATTACCGCACCGATCGTCGCGAACGGCATCACGCTCGGGCTCGAAACCTCGCCTGCGGTCGTGGCACACGTCGGCGGCTTGCTTCACGTCATCGACCGCACGGTGCTGGGAGTCTTCGTGGTCGAAGTGCTGTCGCGCGTCTTCGTCTACCGCAGTCGCTTCTTCCACGATTCGTGGCGCGTGTTCGATTCCGCGATCGTGGGAATCGCGTTGATGCCCGCGAGCGGTGCGTTCAGCGGCTTGCGCGCCTTGCGCGTCCTGCGTGTGCTGCGGCTCGTATCGCTGGTCCCCTCGATGCGCGGGGTGGTCAGCGCCCTGCTCACGGCATTGCCGGGCATGGCGTCGATCGTCGGCCTGAGGGCACTCGTGCTTTAGGTGTCGGCGGTGCTGGCCACGAACCTGTTCGGCGCGATCGCGCCTGAGTTCTTCGGCGATCTCGGCGCCTCGCTCTTCACGCTCTTGGTCGTCAACGCGATGCAGTCGCAGGTCACAGAGGACCTCAAGGACGCTCGAGAGGCACACACCCAGTTGATCCTCGACGAGGTACGCGCGTTGCGGCAGCAGATCGCGGCGCTGCGCCAGCCGTCCTCACTCCCGCCGCGAGGCCACGAGTGACGCCACGACGCCGGCGACCAGGATGAACAGGACGACGGCGAGGAGGTAGAGATTGAAGTACTGGCCCGCCAGTGCCTTGAGCCAGACGTGGGTCATCATCTTGACTCCCACGACCATCAGCACAAGCGCGAGCGAGACCTTCAGGTACCGGAACTCGTCGATCATCCCCGCCAACGCGAAGTAGAGGCTGCGCAGCCCGAGAATCGCGAAGACATTACTCGTGAACACCAGGAACGGGTCTCCCGTGATCGCGAAGATGGCCGGGATCGAATCGACCGCGAAGATGAGGTCGGTGAACTCGACCATCACCAGGGCCAGGAAGAGCGGGGTGGCGAGCAGGGTTCCGGGGCGCGCCGCGTCCACGACTCGGTCCACCTCCACGGCGCCACCCGGGGTGGCCGCCTCGTGGGAGGCGCTCGAGCCCGCGCGAACGAAAAAGTGCTGGCCGTGGAAGCGTTCGCTCACCGGGAAGAGCCGCCGGGTCAGCCGGACGACAAGGTTGCGGTTCGGGTCAGTCGCGTCCGTCTTGAGCAGGAGCATCTTGATCCCGGTCGCGATCAGAAAGGCGCCGAACAGGTAGATGATCCACGTGAAGCGCTGGATGAGCTGCGCGCCCACCGCGATCATGGCCCCACGCATGACGAGTGCGCCCACGATCCCCCAGAACAGCACTCGGTGCTGGTAGATGGCGGGAACCGCAAAGAACCCGAACAGCATCGCGATCACGAAGATGTTGTCGACGGCGAGTGATTTCTCGACCAGGTACCCGGTGATGTACTTGACGGTCGCGCTCGTGCCGTCGTTGTACACCAGTCCCACCCCCTCCACGGTCTGCGGGGCGACGGTCATGAGGTCGGGGGTGAGTCCCAGGCCCAGCCAGTGGTGCTCGTAGCCGAAGTAGATCAACACGGCAAAGGCCAGGCCCAGGCTGATCCAGAAGCCGGACCAGCCCAGGGCCTCTCGCACGGACACGACGTGGGCCGTCCGGTGGAACACCCCAAGGTCGAGGGCCAACAGGAGCAGAATGAGGACGATGAAGCCGGCGTACATCCAGAGCATCACCACAGGATACGCGGGCCGCTATTTCATAGACAAAGTGAAAATACAGTCTAGATAGTTCTGTTTTATCTATGCCCGTGTTGCGGTCCTGGTGCGATCGCGCCAAACCCGATACCCGCCTGCAGCAGGGCCGTTGGCCACCTGTCTTCAGTGCATTCGTAGCAAGGGTCGCCGGTGCGTCAGCGTCTGCACCGCGCGGGCGACCACGCGTGCGGCGCGATCAGCCGCGCGCCCGATCGCGACCTCGGCCTGTGCGTCGGTGTCCTCGATCACAAGGAGCCGCGCCGGCGACGTGAGCCGGATCGCGATGAGGCAGTGCTTGTCCACCCCGCCGCGCGGCCCGTTCAGATCCGCCAGGCGCACGGTCAGCGACCTGACGCGGGCGCCAAAGCGTCCCAGTGCGAACTCGAGGCGGCGTCGTGCAAGCGGCGCGAGGGAGGGCGACAGCCCGGCAGCCATGCGAATCAGGATGCGCATGGTCTTCCCGCCGTGTCACGACGCGCCCGACGCAGGTTCTTCTCTCCTTCAGCACCACGGCCCAATCGCCGTGGGCGCGAGCGTGAGCATGGCCCCGACGACCACGACGAGCATCCCTGAGCATCCCTGATCATCTCGACACCCTCCTCAACCGGTGCACACGGCACGCGGAATGGGTCAAGACTACTGGGCGTCAAATACATAGACAAATAGAAATTTGCAAACAATTTCATAGAGTTCTACTATGTGAAGACGCTGATATGGACTGGTTGAATTACCATCATCTGCTCTACTTCTGGACCGTCGTGCGCGAGGGCGGTGTCTCGAAGGCCGCCGAGAAGCTGCGGCTGTCACAGCCAACCATCAGCGCACAGGTGAAGACGCTGGAGGGGGCGCTGGGAGACCGTCTTCTGGAACGGCGGGGTCGTACGCTCGTCCTCACCGACGTGGGCCGCGTGGTGTATCGCTACGCGGACGAGATCTTCACTGCCGGCCGTGAGTTGCAGGAGACGCTGAAGGGCCGACCATCGGGGCGCGCGCTCCAGTTGAGTGTGGGCGTGGCCAATGCGGTGCCGAAGCTGATTGCCTATCGCCTCTTGCGTCCGGCCATCGAGGGGCCCGAGGCGGTTCAGATCACGTGCCGGGAGGACCATCCCGACCAACTGGTGGCGCAGTTGGCCGTGCACGCGCTGGACGTGGTGATCAGCGACACGCCTGCCCCGCCGCACGCCAGGGTCAAGGTGTTCAACCATCTCCTGGGCGAGTCTGGCACGACCTTCTTCGCCGCCGGGCCGCTGGCGCGACGGTTACGCCGGCGGTTTCCCGGTTCGTTGAACGGCACGCCGACCCTGCTGCCGACCATCAACACCGCGCTCCGTCGCGCCCTCGAGCGGTGGTTCGAGGCCGAGGACCTGCATCCCCTTGTGGCCGGGGAGTTTGAGGATTCCGCGTTGCTGAAGGCGTTCGGGGAAAGTGGTCATGCCGTGTTTCCCGCGCCGACGGCCATTGAACGCGAGGTGTGTCGGCACTACCGTGTGGCGGTCGTCGGCCGAACGCCGAGTGTCTTGGAGCGGTACTACGCGATTTCCGCTGAGCGTCGACTGAAACATCCGGGAGTGCTCGCGATCACGGCCACCGCGAGGACGGAGTTGTTCTCCGGGTCAGCGAACTCGTGATTCCTGACCGCGAACACCGCGTGTCCCCGGCGGTCGACGGTCGTTCGGCGGGCAGATCCTTTCCAGCGTTGTGCATGGAACGCGGAACACGGCCGATCAACGGATCACACGCTGCAGCAGCCGGTTCTTGATGACGTGCCAGAGCGCCGGGCCGGCAGGTCCTTCGACGAATTCGACCAGCAAGAACGACACGTCGTCATGCGATAGATGATCGGTCGCGGCGTGCGCGTGGAGGGCCCTCAGTAACTGATCGGCGAGATGCGCGTACGTGCCGGTCTTCGCCTCGAGCAGGGCCGTGATGCCGTGGGTATCGAAGGGGATGTCATCGGGGGAGGTGGTCTCGAGGACGCCGTCGGTAATCAGCAGCATGCGATCGCCAGGCGACACCCGAAATCGATGCCGGGTATACGTGGGTGCCAGACCGGTGCCGAGCGGCAAGTCCACAAAGGCTGGCGGCGCCAGGGGCGGTCGGACCACATACAGCGACTCCCATCGGTCCTCACGCGCTCGATACAGCCAGCCGGGAGGATGGCCCGCGTAACTGACCGTGAGGCGTCGCTGTGGCGGGTAGTACGTGGCGAGCACTGCTGTGGTCATCGCGCGCAGGCCCTTCGACTCGAGTCGCTGATCGAGCCGGCCCAGCACCCGCCGCTCATCGATGACGTCAACGCTCCGTCTCAAGTGCGCGTGCATCTCACTGCTGACTGCCGCGATCGTGGGACCGTGGCCCGCCACGTCCGCCAGGCAGACTCGCGCCAGCAGCCCCGAGCCGCAGACGGACAGGTAATGAATGTCGCCCCCGTTCGCCCCACTGCACGGCCGCGAATACAACATCCCGCGCAAACCCGGAAGCCGGACGACCTCGTGGACGATGCCGTTACCACCCCGGACCTCGCCGCAGGTGAAACCGGCTGCCAGTTGTGGGACAGAGTCCAGGGAAACCACGCAGTCACGATACCGTACCTCCTCGCGACGCAGACACGCGCACAACGACAGTGAGATCTGGCCAAAAAGAGTGGACCCTGCGCATACGAGGACTCGGGAGGCCTTCGCACCATGACCTCGCCGGGGTGGCGCCACTTGCGGCCATGACACCAGCCGCTCGTGCCGCCCGGATCGTCGGCGGCATGTCGCCATTCTTCCGTGAATCAGCGCGGACGGGCCACTGGTGTCTCTATAATGACCACGGCTAGCCTTGAGGAGGTCGGGATGACGCGACGGAACGGCGATCGGTTGATGCGCATGATGTTGATGATGGGGTTGGTGGTGCCGGTGGGCATGGCTGCGCAGGCCCCGGCGCCGCCGGTGCCCGCCGACTCGGCACGGGTGACGGCTCTCAAGGCTGAAGTGCAGGCCGAAGTCGAGAAGATGAAGGACTTCACGCAGCAGATGGTCGACCAGATCTTCAGCTTCGGCGAGCTGGGATTCCAGGAGGTCGAGACCCACCAGTATCTGGTGCGGATCCTGCGGCAAAACGGATTTGCTGTCGAGGAAGGCGTGGCTGGCATTCCCACGGCATTCATGGCGAGCTGGGGCAGCGGGAAGCCGGTGATTGCCCTGGGCTCCGACATTGACGGCATTCCCCAGCCGTCCCAGAAGCCGGGTGTGGCGTACCGATCGCCGATCATCGAAGGCGCGCCTGGGCATGGTGAAGGCCACAACTCCGGACAGGCGGTGAACATCACGGCGGCGCTCGCGCTCAAGCGCATCATGGAGCGCGACAAGATTCCCGGCACCATCCGCATCTGGCCTGGGACTGCCGAAGAACTGGTCGGCACCAAGGCCTACTTCATTCGTGCTGGCCTGTTCAAAGACGTGGACGTGGCGCTGTTCACACACGTCGGGCGGAATCTTTCCGTCTCGTGGGGCGCGGCGGGTGGCACCGGGCTGGTGTCGGTGGAGTACACCTTCGAAGGGGAAACGGCGCATTCGGCCGGGGCGCCCTGGCGTGGCCGGAGCGCGCTCGATGCCGTAGAGCTGATGAACGTCGGCTGGAACTACCGGCGCGAGCACCTGCGCCTGGAGCATCGGTCGCACTACGTGATTCGCAACGGTGGCGATCAGCCCAACGTCGTGCCTCGCAACGCGTCGGTGTGGTACTACTTCCGCGAGATCACCTATCCAGAAATCAAGGAGCTCTGGCAGATCGGCGACACGATCGCGCAAGGCGCCGCGATGATGACGGGGACGAAGTTGCTGCCCACGCGCGTGCTGGGCGCCGCCTGGCCGCGCCATTTCAGCCGGCCCGTTGCCGAGGCGACCTTTGCCAATATACAGAAGGTCGGCCTCCCCGAGTGGAGCGAGGACGATCAGACGCTGGCGCGTGCGGTCCAGAAGGAACTCGGCGTCCGCGAAACCGGGTTGTCCACGCGTCTTGGTCCGCTTGGCCCTCCCGTTACGGATAACCGGGGCGGCGGCTCAGACGACATCGGTGACATCTCCTGGAATGTGCCGACCGTGACGTTGTCCTTCCCCTCGAACATTCCCGGACTGCCCGGGCACAACTGGGCGGATTCGATCGCGATGGCGACGCCGATTGCTCACAAGGGCGCGACCGCCGGCGCCAAGGCTCAGGCCATGACGCTGGTGGACCTGATGCTCAAGCCGGAACTGGTGGCGTCGGCCTGGAGCTATTTCAACGACGTGCAGACGAAGGAACAGAAGTACGAGCCCCTGATCCGCGCGCAGGATACGCCGGCGATTGAGTTGAACCGCGACATCATGGCGCGGTACCGCGACCAGATGCGCAAGTTCTATTTCGACCCGACCAAGTACAAGACGTGCCTCGAGCAGCTCGGTATCGTCTACCCGACGATCAAAAAGTAGCGGATGGCGCTCAAGGGGCCCTGAAGGGCTTGCCCGTCCAGAATGACTCCGGCGTGGCCCGGCGCTGACGTGACAGCTCGGTCTTGCCAATGGCCGCATAGGCGCAGGCTGCTCCAGAAAGGGATCGCGGACGGGTTGGCATGCGCTGGAGGCAGGCGTCGAACGCGGCGCCCGCCACCGGTGGAGGAGCCGGTGCGCCGTGATCGGCGTGCGCGCCACCGCCCAAGCGATTGGTCGTCTATGACGGGGGACACGTCGCGCCGCCGCAGATCGTGCTCACCATCGTGGGCGGATGGTTGGATCAGATTCTGGGTCCAGTCCGGCGTCGGTGACGATGAGGCGGCGGGCCACGCCATCCTGACAAACACCCACAACACGGCCGCCACCACCGACAACGCCTCGCCCCGGGGCTGCGAAATGACGATCGGATACCAGGGACATTGCCTGCTACGAGGTCGACTACAACCGGGTCTTCGATGGGATTGAGCTGAACGTCGGTGATCTGGAGGCCTTTTCGCGAAACGTGGCCCAGCTGATCGAGGGGCCTGTCAGACTACTTCTTCATCAATGCCGTCCAGTTCGTCGTGACGGTCAGTGGACTGTCTTGCGACGAATCCGAGGACGGCAGCGACACCAGGAAACGCTGGCCGTCTGCCGCGACGTCGTACACATAAGGCGCTCCAAGCGCGCTGCGCCGAGGCGCGGAGGGCAACGCGAACAGCACGGTGGCGCGGCCAGGCGCGAAGGCCCGGTCGGCGGATATTGAGACGGCGACCAGCCGCCCCTCGTAGTCCACATAGAAGAGTTCGCGGCCATCCTGTCGCCACCGGGGGGAAAATCCACCACCGGTGGAGATGGGCCATTTCCCTAGGGACGGATCGGGGAAGGGCTGGACGACGACCTGGTAGTCGCCGGATTCATTCGAGACGTACGCCAGCCACTTCCCATCCCGTGAAAGCGACGCCTGGGGATAGTCGAACTCGCTCGTCAGGTAGGGGGCCGACTTGCCGTCGGACCTGGTCAGAATGTGGAGACTCCGCACACCGGCCTGCGCGCTGGTAAACACCACCCGAGCGCCGTCGGCGGATTCGTCGAGCGGCAGGATGGTGCGCCCTCCCGCTTCGACCACCGTGCTGGCCTGGGTGGCGCCGCTCGCCGCCCGCTCCATCATCGTCGCGTTGCCATTCTCGTGCCCCGATCCGAACAGGACCCGGGCGCTGTCGGCCGACCACGTCGGGCTGAGCGCCAGGGCCTGGCCTGCGGTCAGCGGCGCTCTGGCATCGCGGCCAAGGTCCGCCACCCACAGCGATCCCATGGTCAGGTTGAAAGAGCGCGGCGTAGCCTCGATCAGGACGACCCTGGTGCCATCCGGAGAGAGACGCAACCTTGCCGCCGAGGTTGGAGTGGCGATCGTTCCAACGGGTTTGCCACTGCGGTCTACCCACGTGAGTTGCCGATCGAGAGCGACGGTCTTCACGGCATCGGAACTGCTGTTCATGACCAGCACGCCGGTGTTCGAGACCGAGAATCCCGCTCGTCTGTTCGAGGGCATCGAATTGATTCCGGCGCCGACCAGCACCGGCTCGCCGACCAGCGCGAGCGCCCGCGGATCCATGATCTGAGCCAGCAGGTTGTCGTCCTTGAGATACAGCAGCATGTTCGGCCCCGCAAACCGCGCGTAGTCGGACTGCACCAACTCCTTTCGGTCGGACGAATCGATCGAGCCGACGAAGGTCGTCCATCCGGAGCGCTCGGCAGAACGTACCTGATAAATGAAGTGTCGGCCATCAGGAAGGAACTGCGGGAAGAGGTGTGCCACTTCGTTTCGTGATGGGTCGAGCGTCGTGACTTGTACGGGCACGCCGCCGGTGGCTGGGACGCGCTGAATCCCCTTGGTCGCCTGACTGGAGACCAGGATCACACCTTCGGCATTCCAGCTGCCTCCCCCATTGTTCAAGGGCACGTCACACACCTTTTGTACGCTGCCACCCTGCAAGTCCAACGTCAGGAGTCTGCTCTGTCCCCGGATGCTGGTGTCCAAATCGGTCTCCACGAAGTACGCGACGTAGCGCCCGTCAGGAGACCAGAAAGGAGACTGAGGCGAGAGGGCGCCGATAGCGCCTGCGGTTCCAGGAATCGGCCGAACCTCGGTTGAGTCAAGCCGGCGAAGCCAGAGTTGCTCGGGCTTGCCGGTCTCAAGCGTGGCGGCGAACACCAGTGCCCGGCCGTCCGGCGAGATTGCGAACCGGGGTACGAGGCCGGTGAATCTGCCCCCGCTTGGAGGAAGTACGCCGAATCGAGCCGGCGGCCCATCCGGTGCGGACGCCGAACGCGGCGTCACGAACACGACGACGATCACCGCGATCACCGCGAGAACGGCCACTGATGCCCATATCGCGCGTTCCAGTCGCCCGATGCCGGCACGTGCCACCGCTACCGGCGCCGAATCGAGCGGGCTGGCCGACTCCTCCAACTCCAGTCTCGCATCGCTGATGGCACCGAGTCGGCGCTTTGGATCCTTCTCGAGGCAGCGCCGCAGCAGACGCCGGATTGGCGTGGGCAGCTCGGTGGGCAGCGCGGCAAAGCTCACGTCGTCTTTGAGCACGCTCGCCAGCGTGATTGAAATGTCGTCGCCCTCGAAGGCACGCCGGCCGGTCAGCATCTCATAGAGCACGACGCCGAAGGCCCAGATGTCCGCGCGGCGGTCGACCGCGCGACCGCGCGCCTGTTCCGGCGCCATGTACGCGGCGGTGCCGATGATCATTCCCATCTGTGTGGCGCGGGCCGTGAGGGTGGGGGAGTTCGACGCATTGGCACCGGAGGCGCCTGCGGGATCCATCGCCTTCGCCAGGCCGAAGTCCAGAACCTTCACCGTGCCATCGGCGCGGACCTTGATGTTGGCGGGTTTCAGGTCGCGGTGGATGATGCCCTGTTCGTGCGCGGCCTCGAGCGCGTCGGCTATCTGTCGCGCGATCGGCCGCACGTCGTCGAGCGCCATCGGTCCGCGCGCGATAATCGCGGACAGGTCTTCGCCGTCAACGAGTTCCATGACGAGCGCGTTGTTTTCGATGCCGTAGATCGCCGCGATGTTCGGGTGGTTGATCGACGCAAGCGTCTTGGCCTCGCGTTCAAAACGCGCGAGGCGGTCGGCATCAAGGGCAAACGCCTCGGGCAACGCCTTGATCGCCACGTCGCGGCCGAGCTTGGTGTCCTTCGCGCGATACACCTCGCCCATGCCGCCTGCGCCCAGGGGCGAGACGATTTCATACGGACCGAGGCGCGTGCCAGGACTGAGACTCATGAGCGGCTCGTAGTATAGCCGCCGGCCGTGGATTGGCGGAGCTGGCCGCGCCCGCGCGATTGAAGCCCAGCCGCGCTACGTACGACTCCGGTATCTCGCCATTCCCCAAGGGCCTGTCAGGAAATAAGTGACGCATTTGGAGCGTCGAGGCGGGATGGATCGGCGGTCCAAATGCGTCACCTATTTCCTGACAGGCCCTAAGCCCAGTAGGCTTCACCTTTGGGCTGCGAAATGATGATGGGCCGGAGGAAGTCGATGGCCTTGCGCAGTCCCTCCGCCGGCGACATCAGGCTGTCTTCGTGCTCGATGCTGATGACGTGGTCGTAGCCTGCCAGGCGCAGGTTCGAGATGATGTCTTTCCAGACGCGCGCGTCATGACCGTAGCCCACCGTGCGGAAGAGCCAGGAACGGTCCAGCTCCCTCGTGTACGGCTTCGCGTCCAGCACACCATTGAGCGCGGTGTTGGCCGCATCGATCCGGCAGTCTTTGGCATGGACGTGAAAGATGCGATCGCCGAGCGCCCGAATCGCCTGCACCGGATCCGCCTGCTGCCAGAACAGGTGACTGGGGTCGAAATTGCACCCGATCACTTTCGGTGCAATCGCTGACAGCCGGAGCATCGTCTCGGCGTTGTAGGCCACGAAGTTCGGGTGCATCTCCACGGCCACACGAACACCCGCGGCCCGGCATGTCTTCGCCGTGGCCGTCCAGTACGGCACCACACGTTCTGTCCACTGCCACGCGAGTGCCGCCGCAAACTCTGGCGGCCATGGCGACACGATCCATGACGGCTGCTGGGCCTTGACGTCGCTGCCGGGGCAGCCGCTGAAGGTGATGACCGTTTGCACCTCGAGTTTCGCGGCAAGTTGGACCGTACGCTGGAACACCTCATCGTGCGCCTTGGCAATCCGCCGGTCAGGATGCAGGGGATTGCCATGACAACTCAGCGCGCTGATGGTCAGGCCGCGGGCGCGGATGGCATCGCGAAAAGCCCGCAGCTTTCGGTCGTTCGACAACAGTTCGACTGGCTTGCAGTGCGCGTCGCCCGGATAGGCACCCGTGCCCAGCTCCACCGCATCCAGACCGAGTTCGACGACCGCGTCAAGCATCGGCTCGAGAGGACGGTCAGACAGCAGAACGCCGAACACACCAAGCTTCATTTAGACCTTCTGCCAGCGGCGGGATTTCGCCGCGCGTTCGATCGCCGTGAGCACGCGCTGGTTTTCGACGCCATCCGAAAAATTCGGGAACGGCACCGTGTCGTCCGCGATCGCTTCGAGGAGGTCGTACACCGTATGGACGAAGGTGTGCTCGTAGCCAATGACGTGTCCGGGCGGCCACCAATGCCCGATGAACGGGTGTGACTCTTCCGTGACCATCACCGTGCGAAAGCCGCGCAGGTGGGGCGGGTCACTGTCGAAGTAGACCTCAAGTTCGTTCATCCGTTCCAGGTTGAACGCCACACTGCCAAGCCGGCCGTTGATCTCGAATCGGTTGTAGTTCTTGCGGCCATTGGCCATGCGCGTGGCTTCGATCGTGCCGGTCGCACCGTTGGCAAAATGCACGAGCGCCATCGCCGCATCATCCACAGTGACGTCCACCATTTCCCCTCGGCCTTGAGACCCAGGCCGAGCTACGAGGCCCTTCCCCGGTTCCCCACTGGGACGGGTCTTGACGAACGTCGTCAGGTCGGCCGAGACTTCGGAAATGTCGCCCACGAGGAACCGGGCGAGGTCGATCGAGTGCGACGCGATGTCGCCGAGGGCGCCTGAGCCGGCCTTGGTGCGGTCGAGCCGCCAGTTGAATGGCGCGGCCGGGTCCGACATCCAGTCTTGAAGGTACGTGCCCCGATAGTGGCGAATCTCTCCGAGCTTCCCTTCGCGGATGAGTTGCCGGGCCAGCATCACGGCAGGCGCACGCCGATAGTTGTGGCAGATCATGTGCGCCACGCCGGCCTTTTCAACGGCCGCCAGCATGCGTTCGGCGTCTTTGAGCGAGTTCGCGAGCGGTTTCTCGCACAGCACGTGTTTGCCCGCACGCGCCGCCGCGATGGCGATCTCCGCATGGCTGTCGCCAGGCGTGCACACATCCACGAGGTCGATGTCTTTCCGCCGCACGACCTCGCGCCAGTCGGTGGCGGCTTCCTCCCAGCCCAGCGTCTGCCGTGCGCGCTCAACCTCAGCACCGGTGCGTCCGCAGATAACGTTCATGCGCGGCGGCCTTCGCGGCGAGAAAAACGACGCGACCTGGCGGTAGGCGTTGCTGTGCGCCCGCCCCATGAACGCGTAGCCGATGAGCGCGACGTTGATTGAGGCCATAGGGTGCGGATCGGCCGTCATTTGTCCGGAGGCAGGGTCTTGTCGAACGCGCGAATGTGGCTCGCCAGGGCCTTGATCTCGTCGGGCTTGAGTTTGCCCTTGAACGCCATCATCGGCGTACCCGCCACGCCGTCAGTGATGATCTTTGCCATGTCGGTGGACGTCGTCCCGTGTTTCCACTTCCGGCCCACAAACGCCATCTCGGGAATGGCCGCCTTTCCCAAGGGGCCGTGGCACATCACGCAGTTGACGCGATAGAGCGTGGCCACATTTGGGGACGAAGAAACGCTCTCGTGGCTCGGCCTGGGTCTCAAGGCCAAGGAGAGCTGAGGAACTGGGGAACTGGCGAAAATGGCCGCGACCAGGAGCAAAACGCGCATGGTCTATTTTCCCACGCGATCGCCGGAAAACGACCGCGCGATCAACGCCCCGACGTAACACACCGCCACGAGCCCGATGAGGGCGCCGTAGCCCGTGACCAGCGCCACGTATTCCGCCACACCGCCCACCATGGCCCCCAGCAGGTTCGTCCCGTAGTCGCGGGGGAGCGACGATGAGCGCTTGATCGCGGAGCCGAAGAGGAGACCTGCGCAGAAGATGGGACTGAAGCCGAGGAGGGCGTAGGTCAGAGACTCCGCCGCCAGACTGTCAAACGCCAGGCGACCCACCGGCACCAGATAGCTGATGCCAAGCAACGCGAGCAGTACCGTGCCGATGACCCAGGGCTTCCGGACCTCCCATCGCGACACGACGAGATTGGCCGCGAGCGCCATCACCAGCACAGACGCAATGGCCAACGATGCCACCACCCACGTGGACCCCCACAGCAACGCGAACTGGGTGATGGATTTTGTTTCGAGCAACATGAAGCCGGCGCCCAGCAGGAAGAACTCCCACGACCAGCGGCCCGTCGCCCTCCGGACCACAGGCGCCACGACGAGCACTGACGCACCCAGAATCAACAGCAGCGTGTAGATGTAGTGTCGCGGGATGTGGCGGTCGCGCAAGTACAGGAACGGCCAGTCGTCGGACGCCGGCTCGATGTTGGTGTCTCGATGATGGAGTCGCGCCGGGCTTGGCGCGTGCGACTGCCCAAACGCGGTCACCCGCTCGGGAATGGCCGGCGACGCGGGCATTTGTGCCACGCGCGGTCCCGCCAGCATGACGCCCAGGAACGACCGCGCCTCGTGCACGTGCACATACGGCTCGGTGCCAAAGGCCACCGCCGCGCTGTTGGCCAGACGGTCCACCAGCCACGGTTCGCGGAAGTAGTTGTAGACGGCCAGCACGCCGTTGTCGGTCAGCCTGTCGCGCACGTCGGCAAAGGCCTCCTGCGTAAACATGTAGCTCTCGAGCCGCACGCCTGAGAAGCCCGACTGTAGTGTCAGTGAATCGATCAGCGCGAAGACCACCATGTCGTACTTCTTGGTCGTCGTCCTCAGATAATGCCGCGCATCGTCATTGATGACGGTCACGCGAGGGTCTGAGAAGGGTTGATCGGGATGCAACTCGCGCCCGAGCCTGATGATCGTCGGATCGATTTCGACAGCGTCCACGTGTGTCGCGCCGTGTCGCAGGGCAGCTGAGACGTCGCTGCCCGAGCCGGCTCCGAGCACGAGCACGTTCTCAAACGTGTCGCCGAAGACGACGTAGGGCCACTGGTAGAAGTATTCCTTCTGCTCGAGGGGCGCCATCGACTGGTGGAAGATGTTGTTGACCTCTACCACGGTGTCGTTGCCCTGCTGACGCACGACGATCTTGTAGTACGGCGACCACAGCGTATTGGCCGAGATGAGTTGGACGAGGATGACGGTGGCCGCAACGGTGATCACGCCGACCGGGCCCCAGACTCGGCTGCGGGATGTGGCGCCGGGTTCCGCTGAAAGCAGCAGCGGGGCGGCCACCACCGCCGCAATGCCGAACCACACCGACGGCGGGAGCTCGTACCAGGACATCGCGCCCAGCACCACCACACCGGCCAGGCTCCCGGCCACGTTCCAGGTGTAGGCAGGCAGCGAGGGCAGGGTGCTCATCTCGCGGCCCATGCGTTGCGCCAGCGCCGTGAAGAGTGCGACCACCACGAAGAAGATGGCGGGGAGGAGGAGGACGCTTTCAATCTGAAGGATGTCTTCGTTGGTGCCGCTGGTGAAATAGATGGCGCCCGTGGCCACCACATTCACTTCCAGCCGGAATGTGGCGGCACCGGCCACGATGGCGAGCAGGATGAATGGGAACCACGCGAATAGCCGTGCCCGCGCGTCGGCCAACAGGCAGCCAAGGCCGATGCCGAGAAAGCTGGCCAGCAGAATGAAGTTCGAAAAAAACGAGAGCAGTCGGATGTTCGCGGGCAGCCAGCGAATCAGCGCAATCTCCAGGAAGAGGACGAGGAACGAGACCGAGAAGATCTTCAGGGCAGCCATTAAAGCCCGAGCTTCTTCAGCACAGCGTCGGGGCAGCCGTTCCAGGTGGGCACAAACGTGTTGCCCATGTACTGAAGGTCTTCGATGCCCATCTGGCTCGACCAGAAGCCGCTGGCCGTGAGGTCGCGGAAGCTGTTGAAGAACGGCACACCGTGTGATGTTGCAGGATTCACGCGCTGGGGCCAGGCGATGTCGTCAAGCACACCGCGCCGTTGTGCGTCAGAACACCGCACGAAGTCGCGATCGAACCGCCGGTGGCACTCAAGGTCGAGCCAGGCGAGACCGCCCCGCATCGCGTTCTGGCGGTTGGTCTGTTCGTTGAGAATGAAATCCATGAACTGCGGCACGCCCGCGTCAGTGGCGGAACCCGACTTGGCATCCTTCGGAATGATGAGATCCACGAGAGCCTTGACGGTCTCGTATTCGTGGGCGGTGAAAAATACGGGCTTGAAGGGCGCCTGCGCGGTCCGGGTTAACAGGCTCGCGTGGACCACTTCTTCACCGGTCCACGAAAACGCCGCGGCCATCGGCGCGGCCGCAGCCAGTTTGAGCAATGTCCGGCGATTCATCGTAGCCATTACAGTGCGCCCCGTTTCCGTTCTGCCGCGATGAAGTCGCTGGTGCGCCATGAGAGGGCGAGGATGGTCCACGTCGGGTTCTTGTCCGCCTGCGACACGAACGGGCCGCCGTCGGCCACAAACAGGTTCTTGACGTCGTGGGCCTGGCAGTTCTTGTTGACCACCGACGTCTTCGGGTCGTTGCCCATGCGTGTGACGCCCAGTTCGTGAATGATGCTGCCGCCGGTCGAGATGCCGTAGCCGCGCTCACGCGAGGGCATGGGCGACATCGGCGTGGCACCCATCTCGGCGATGATCGCGCGGAACGTGTCCTGCATGTGTTTGACCTGATTGTGTTCGTGGTCGGTCCAGTTCCAGTGGAACCGCAGCACCGGGATGCCCCACTTGTCCACGGTCGTCGGGTCAATCTCGCAGTAGCTCTTGTCGTTCGGAATCATCTCGCCGCGGCCCGCGAAGCTCACCGTGGCGCCGTAGAACTTGCGGTAGTCGGCCTTGAGCGACGCGCCGTAGCCGCCGATCTCACGTCCGTTGTCGAAGCCACTGAACCGCTGAATACCGCCGCCGAAGCCCGACCCGGGCATGCCAAGGCCGCCGCCGATCTCGATGTGGTAGCCGCGCGGGAAGTCGAGCGTGCTGTTGTCGAGCACCCACGGCATATAGAGATGGGCCCCGCCAACGCCGTCTTCGTTGTGCGGAATCTGGTCCATCAGTGTCGGCACAAAGGCGCTGAGACTGCCGCCGGTGCTGTCAGTGATGTACTTGCCGACCACGCCACTCGAGTTGCCCACGCCCTGGGGGAACTGCGGCGACTTCGAGTTCAACATGATGCGCGCGGATTCGCACGCGCTCGCCGCCAGCACGACGATGCGCGCCTGGACGTGAGTGTCGCGTCCCGTCGTCTTGTCGATGTAGGCCACGCCCGTGGCCAGGCCGGCGCTGTTGACGGTGACCTCGCGCGCCATCGCGTCGGTGATGATCGTCAGGCGGCCGGTGGCCATGGCCGGCGGCAGCAGCACCGAGGGCGACGAGAAGTTCGAGTGCATCGCACAGCCGCGGAAGCACTGGCCGCAATAGTGACAGGCCGAGCGCCCGTTGAGGGGCTGCGTCAGAATCGACAGGCGATTCGGGATGCACGTGATGTTGAGGCGGTCGGACGCGCGCTTGATGAGCTGCTCGTAGCAGCGCGGCTTCGGCGGTGGCTGGAAGATGCCGTCCGGCTCGTTCGGCAGTCCTTCCGCTGTGCCAAACAGGCCCACGAATCGATCCACCTGATCGTAATACGGTTTCACGTCGTCGTATGTAATGGGCCAGTCGTCGCCCAGGCCGTCCAAACTTTTGCGGCGGAAGTCGTTGGGGCCGAAGCGCAGCGAAATGCGGCCCCAGTGATTGGTGCGGCCACCAAGCATGCGCGTGCGGAACCACTGGAAGCTGTTGCCCGGTGCTGTCGTGTACGGTTCGCCGTCGATCGCAAAGCCTCCGATCCAGGCGCCGAATTCGCCCCACGGCCGTTCGGGTGTGCCGCCGCCGCGACGAGGCGAATCGTACGGCCACGCGAACATCTGACTGTCTGTGACCGGGTCCCAGTTCACGCCGGCTTCCAGCATGACCACTCGGGCGCCCGATTCGGTCAGCACTTTGGCGGCCATCCCGCCACCGGCTCCCGACCCGACAATACAGACGTCGTAGGTTTCGCGGCTTCGAATGATTTGCACGCGGAAATTGTAGCGTAGGATACGCCCATGAGACCCAAGTCTGCCCTCGTGGTTCTTGCCCTCCTTGTGACGGCCGCGGCGTTTGCACCTGTCGTGGGAGCCCGGCAGTCGCCGTTTGTCGGGGCCTGGAACTTCACCGGGACCGGGCCGGACACCGCGTTTGTGTACTGGGTGGAGGTGAAGGAAGAAAACGGGCAGCTCTCGGGCCGTTTGCTGAACCGCACCGGCAACCCGATTCCACTGGGCGTGGTGAAGGTGGAGAACGGTGAGCTGATTTTTCAAGCCGGCAGACCCGACCGACTCACCGGACCTGAGTTCCGCGCGCGCCTGGAAGGGGAGCGGCTGGTGGGCCGCCACATGTGGCGCACGGGTGGCCGCGGTGCAACGCCTGTGGTGGACCGCGAGGTCAACTGGGCCGGTGCCCGGCGGCCCGTGTTTCCGGCATCGAATGCCAACGCCGCGCACAAGTACGGCGCCCCGGTGGTGCTGTTTGATGGAACGTCGCTTGATGCCTTTGGTGTGCAGCACGCCGACCGGCCGCTGAACTGGGCCGTGGCGGATGGCTTGCTGACGAACACGCCGCCATCGAACAACCTTGTCAGTAAACAGAAATTCGGCGACTTCAAGGTTGAGCTGGAGTACCGCCTTCAGGCCAACAGCAACAGCGGCCTGTATCTGCGCGGCCGATACGAACTTCAGCTCCTGGATGACTTTGGCAAGCCCACCCAGATACTGGGCCACGCGTCGGTCTATGGCCGTGCCGTGCCGATGGTGAACGCGAGCAAGCCCGCCGGAGAATGGCAGCAGCTCACCGCCGTGCTCGTGGGCGATCGCGTCACGGTCACGCTCAACGGCCAGAAGCTCCACGACAACGTGGCGATTGACGGCATCACGGGCGGCGCGCTCGACAACGCCGAACTCACGCCGGGACCGATCATGATTCAGGGCGACCATTCACAGGTGGCGATTCGCAAGCTCACGGTCACGCCGATTGTGAAATGACCCCGGCGGGTTCTCGTAGGGCGGCCTGAACCTCAAGGCCGCCGTCCACTTTCCGACGCGCGGTGTCTCACTACACAGGGAAGCTTCTCCAAATTATTGCCAAAGCCGCGTGAGCGGTCTTGCGAACGCCGCGAGGTGTCTCGTGCAGAGGAGAGCCACATGCCCCGAACGTTGTTTGAGCAAGTACTCGTTACTGAGACTCCGCGCAAGACACCTCGCTGGATGAAGCTCGGGTCGCTGGTGCTGCACCTGGTGGTGGTGCTGTTGCTGCTCGTGCTGCCGATTACGGCGGCGCTTGACCTGCCTGGAATCCAGACCAGGCTTCCCACCGTCATGCTGGCCATGGTGCCGGCGCCGCCGCCACCGGTGAGTCCACCGGTGGCCACCACATCAGTTCCCACCGCGGTGCCCAGCGTCGCTCTGCAATCGCCAGATGGCATCACGCCCGAGGTGGCCCCGCCGCCCGCACCCGTCGCGCTCGGCGCGCCCGGGGGAGTCGGCACGGGCCTGCCATATGTGGGCGCGGTCAAGACGGCGTCACTGGCCCCGCCGCCTCCGCCGGTACCAGATCCCGAGCTTCCGCGACGCGTGGGTGGCATCATCCGCGCACCCGAGCGCACGGTATTCAGAGCCCCGACGTACCCGCCCGTGGCGCAGGCCGCGCGCATCGAAGGCACCGTGGTGCTCGAAGCGACCCTCGACGAACGCGGCGTCGTGCAGAACGTCACCGTGCTTCGGTCAGTGCCGCTGCTCGACCAGGCGGCGATCGACGCCGTCCAGCAATGGCGCTATTCGCCGACGCGCCTCAATGGCATCGCGATCCCGATCATCATGACCATCACGGTCACCTTCTCAATCAGGTGATCAGCCACGGACATCCCGCGTCGCTGTAATGGGGAAATGATCGAAATGACCAAAGTGGCGACGTGTCTGCAGTGATTGAGGGGGACGTAGGGCGGCCCCTGGGTCTGTCCTCGTAGGGCGGCCCCTGGGTCTGTCCTCGTAGGGCGGCCTGGGTCTGTCCTCGTAGGGCGGCCCCTGGGTCTGTCCTCGTAGGGCGACCCCTGGGTCTGTCCTCGTAGGGCGACCCCTGGGTCTGTCCTCGTAGGGCGGCCTGGGTCTCAAGGCCGCCGTGCATCGCGGCGTTGAAGCCCACGCCGCGCTACGAAATGCCATTTCGCCATTGCGATCGAGGGCGCCATGTGTTACTGTTCGTAACATGACGATCCGTAACACATCAGGCCTGACACGCTTGCAACAGGCGATTCTGGACTATGTCGCGTCCAAGGGGTCGGTGACAGCGGACCAGGTCCGCGAGGGTGTCAAGCGGGAGCATCCCCTGAAGGACTCCAGTGTTCGCACGCTCCTGCGTCGGCTCGAGGCGCGCGACTTGATCAGCCACACGGTGGAGGGCAAGACGTTCATATTTCGTGCCGAAGTGGCGTCCACCAGTGTGGCGGCCTCGGCCGTCCGGCGCTTGATCGACGGATTCTGGAATGGTTCGGCCGAGAAGTTTCTGACCGGGTTGGTGGACGAGAAGGTGTTGTCGTCGGCCGACCTGCGAAGGCTTGCGAAGAGAGTGGGAGGCCGGAAATGACCGCGCCGTGATTCTTGACACGCTCGTCGAAACGTCCATACGTGCCGTGGTGGTCGCCGGCCTTGTCGCTATCGTCCTGGCCGCGTTGCGTGTCAGGGTGCCGGCCGTTCGCCATGCGGTCTGGACAGGCTCGCTGCTCGTGATGCTTGTGCTGCCCGCGGTCTCAGGTTGGATGCCCACGCTGCCGCTGCCTGCGTGGGTGTCTGACCTTCCGATGCGGATGTCCGCTGTCACGTCATCTTCCGTCGATTCAACCGCAACGCCCGCGACCGGGTCAATTGTTGTCCCGTTGCGCGGGGAACCAGTCGCGCCCGATCGGACGCCAGCAGCAGCAACGACTGTGCCTACCGTTCCGCCGCGTGCCACGGAGCCAATGGCACCACGGTCATGGACCTGGCGAGAGTGGACCGTCGGCGTCTGGCTGGCGGTGGCGTTCATCTTCCTGCTGCGAGAACTGGTTGGTGGGTGTGTGGCGCACCGCCTCGCACGCAGTGGCCTGCCCGTTGACGACGAGTCGTGTGTATTTCAGTCTCCCCGCATCATCTCTCCCGTGGTCGTCGGTGTTCTGGCTCCGCGTGTGATGGTGCCGTTGTCATGGTCGCGGTGGGGGAGAGGCGTGCGCGAGATGGTGCTGCTCCATGAACGCGCCCACGTCACTCGACGGGATCCACTGGTGGCGTGTCTCGCGCGTGTGAATCGCGCGGTGTTCTGGTTCCATCCCGTGGCGTGGTGGATGGAGCAGCATCTGAAGACGGTTTCCGAGAAGGCGTGCGACGAAGTGGTCGTTCGCGCCGTGCGTGAGCCGCGGGTGTATGCCGCGATGCTCGTCGAGATGGCTCGGCGCCTGCAACGCGACGGTCGTCGCGTGGCCTGGCAGGGCATCGGGATTGTCGATAGCCGGCGATTCGAGGATCGAGTGGACCGTGTGCTCGCCGGTCCATCGCCAGCGTTGTCCCGTCCACGGAAAGGTGCGCTGACCTGTCTGTGTGGGCTGCTCGTGGCTATCGGCGTTGCGTGCGGCACACCGGTGCCGCCGTTGGGAGGGGACCCCGCCCTTGCGACGTCCATTGCGACGCAACAGGCGGCGTTCGCCGACTATGAAGCGGCGCAAACCCTGACGCTTGAACACGTGGCAGAACTCGAGCGAGTGGTGGCCGCCAACCCCGATGACCTGCGCGCCACGGGAAAGCTGCTCACGTTCTATAGCCAGCGCGGGCAGAAGCTGATGGGGTGGAATGAGATGCTGGCGGCACGGCGTCCGCACATTCTCCGCATGATCGCGCGCCACCCCGAGTCCGGCCTCGTCCGGTGGCCGTATGGCCGCCATCTCGATCCGGGCGGGTACGACCAGGCCAGAGCCTTGTGGCTGGCGCACGTCGAGCGGCCCGATGCCAGCACCCACGTGCTCTCGAATGCGGTCAGCTTCTTTGAGCGATCCGAAAAGCCGATGGCCGAGCAACTGCTGCTTCGGGCTCAGGTGGCCGACCCGGACGGCCCGACACCCCGCGTGGCCGTCAGCGGCGTCTACCGTCTTCCGTGGTCGCGACGCCTCGGCGCCCTCTACGCCATGGCCCTTGTTGGCTCAGACCCTTTCGCCACACTGGCGAGGCAGAAACTGGACGAGACAAACGACCCAGCCATGCTGTTGGGCGCCAGTGAGTTCCTTTCCCGCAACGCGGCGAACGCCAAGGCGGACCGTGATCCACGGGCTCTCGGGTTGGTTTACGCCGACCGACTCTTGAAGCTCAATCCCTCGTCGGAAGGTGCACGCCAGATCCTTGTGCGGCCTGCTCATGACGCCGAATACGCCCGGATGCTGAAGCTATTCGGCAAACCGCCGTCGACCCTTGATGACGCGGCTTTTGACCAACTGACTGACGCCTTGAAACTGGAATTCGCCCGCCAACTTATCTGGGTGCCGTACAACCGAGCGATGGTGGCCTATCAGAAGAAGGACGAGGCCGCAGCGAAGTCGGCGCTGGCGGAGTTCAAGCGGCGTGCCGACAGCATCGAGCGCCTGGCTGCTGCAGCCCCCGCCTCGGGAGCGACGGCATCGGTCGTGGCCGATGTGCATATCGCGCTCGGCACGTACGCCATTCGTCAGGGCGACCGGAAGGAAGCCGTCCGCCGGCTGCAGTGGTCCGTGTCTGCGGCATCGCAGGCTCCCGACCCGAAGGATTCGGTGTCGGGACTCAGTGTCGGCGCGACGAAACTCACCCACGATCTGCTCACTGCCGGAGAGCGCGAGTCAGTAGCGGCGTACTATGACGCGGTCTCGACGACGGTCGAGCCGTGGCAACGGCGTGGGCTCGAAGAGGGAGCCGCGGCGATTCGCGCTGGGCGCATGCCGCGAGAGTACCAACTGCATCTCGCGCATTTGCGGTGAGGCGGCAAGCGCAGGGCGCGCCACCCGCGCCTACACCTCGTGTCCTTTGACACCATGGGTGACGTATGGCGCTTCCAGAGCGGCGCAGTCATCCGCGCTGAGTGACACGGACACGCCGGCAATCGCGCTGTCGAGATGCGCCATCGTTGTGGCGCCGATGATCGGAGCGACGACGCCCGGACGCGAGAGGAGCCAGGCGAGTGCGATTTGCGCCATGGGCAGGCCGCGCGCGGCGGCGACGCGTTCAACCGCGTCCACCACCAGCCAGTCCTCGGGAGCGCCATAGAGAGTGGGTGAGTAGGCGTCGGTGCCGGATCGCGCGGTGGTGGTGCTGTTCACGTTCGAATCCGCCGGTCTCGGTCGCGTCAGCAGACCTCGCGCCAGCGGGCTCCAGGGCGTGAGACCGATACCCATCTCGAGGCAGAGCGGCACCATCTCGCGTTCTTCCTCTCGATACATGAGGTTGTAGTGGTTCTGCATCGAGACAAACCGCGCCCAGCCATGGCGCTCGCTCACCGACAGCGCCTGCATCAGCCGCCAGGCTGACCCTGAACTGGCGCCGAGGTAGCGGACCTTTCCGGCGCGCACCAGATCATTCAGCGCCTCAAGAGTCTCATCGATGGGCACGTCGGGGTCGAAACGGTGGATCTGGTAGAGGTCAATGGTGTCCACGCCCAGGCGCTTCAGGCTGCCATCGCAGGCCTGCAGGATGTGCTTGCGCGAGAGGCCGCTCATGTTTGGAGCCCCCGCGTCGTCGCTCATCGGGAAGTTGACCTTGGTTGCGATCACCAGTTCTTCCCGACGCCCCAACTCTTTGAGCAGCCGGCCCGTGACCTCTTCGCTGGCGCCGTTCGAATACATGTCGGCGGTGTCGAAAAAATTGATGCCGGCCTCGATGGCGCGCACAAAGAAGGGCCGCGCCGCGGCCTCGTCCAGCACCCACGGCCGCCAGGCCGACGAGCCGTAGCTCATGCAACCGATGCCAATGTGCGACACGTGCAGGCCGCTTCTTCCCAGGCGCTGATAGGTCATCCAGACAGTCTACTCGGAGCGCCCTCGACGGCCCGTCAGGGAGGCGCGGCTGATTGATAGTTGAATCTTCAATCAGCCACGTTCGTGCGAAGCCATTGACTGTAGTGGTCTTCCGGACGCGTCAACCTCGCGTGCTTGACCTGGCCAGCCGTCATCCCGTGGTCATCGTCACTGGCCGCGATCGATCACCACATCCACTTCGCTCCCGCTCCGACCGCGAAAGAAGAACATCTGGGGAACCTCACCGTGATGTCGATGGTGTTTCAGAATCTCTGAGACCACCCAGCCTTCGAAGATCGAGCCGCGCAACGGACGCTGACGGTGCCAATGCGCGCGAACTGCAGGTGCAGCCGGCACGTCCACGCCCGGCCGCCGAGCAGGTTCGCCCCACCGCGCCAGAGCTTCCTGGCGCTGCTGCCGGTCAGGATGACACGCAGGTCTTTGTTGCGGTCAATCAGCACCTGAATCTCGTTCAGGAGCGCCGGGAGCTTCTGGATTTCGTCGACGATCACGACCCGCTGCCGCGGGCTCAACGTCTGGCGGAGTGATTCGGGTCGGGCCGAGAGCTCACGGAAGGTGTCGGCTTCAAGCAGGTCGTAGACGGCCGCATCCGGGAACGCCTGCCGCATTTCATGTAATTCGGCAACTGTCTTGCCGAATGGAGGCCCGACCTCACGTGTGATGCGGCAGCGGGGTAGAATCGGGCCACCCAGCGCATGGACTTCTTCGAACGTCCGATTCTGAACTCGCCGTACGAATATCCCCGCCAGCACTGGGAACTGGATGATGAGGGGCAGCCGACTCAACGGCTGATGGAGACGCGTCGCCGCGCAAGCTTCATTTCACCAATTCCGCGCGCGAAGAAGCGCAAGGGCAAGGCCGCGCAGCAGGACCTCGACATCGGTGGCGAAGACAAGGTTTCTTCCAAACATCAGAAGTACGACGAAGCGACCATCAACGAACTTCGCAGCCGCGTGGACGTCTGGCGCGAGCTCAAGAATCCCAGTGACTGGGGTGTGACTCCCGAGACTGCGAGACTGCTTCAACACTGGCGCCACCATCAGTTCAACGACATCCGTCCGTTCTTCTGCCAGGTCGAGGCCATCGAAACGCTGATCTGGCTCACGGAGGTTGCGCCGGGCGACAAACAACACGGCAAGCGCTTCATCGAGCGCCTGAAAGACGCGAACGACGGCGCGAACCCCGGCCTGATGCGCCTGGCGCTCAAGCTCGCCACCGGCGCCGGCAAGACCACGGTGATGGCGATGGTCATCGCCTGGCAGACGATCAACGCGGTTCGACATCCCAATAGCAAACGTTTCACGCGCGGCTTCCTCGTCGTCTGCCCCGGCATCACTATTCGTGATCGCCTGCGCGTGCTTCAGCCCAACGATCCGGACGCGTACTACGAAAGTCGCGAACTGGTCCCGCGCGACATGCTTCGCGACATCGAACGCGCCAAGATCGTCATCACCAACTTCCACGCCTTCAAACTTCGCGAGACGCTGGAGCTCTCGAAGGGCGGTCGCCGGCTGCTCCAGGGCAAACGCGGCGAGGAGCTGACCACCACCGAGACCGAAGGCCAGATGCTCCAGCGCGTGATGCCTGGTCTGATGGGCCTCAAAGACGTGATGGTCCTCAACGACGAGGCGCATCACTGCTACCGCGAAAAGCCACCCAGTGGAGACGAAGCCGAAGACGAAGAGGGCATTGCCGACCTCAAGGGCGACGAGAAGGAAGAAGCCGAGAAAAACCGTGAGGCCGCGCGCCTCTGGATCTCGGGCCTGGAAACCGTGACCCGCAAACTCGGCGTCCACCGCATCGTGGACCTCTCGGCCACGCCGTTCTTTCTCAGCGGATCGGGATACGCGGAAGGCACGTTGTTCCCGTGGACGATGAGCGATTTTTCGCTGATGGATGCCATCGAGTGCGGCATCGTCAAATTGCCGCGTGTGCCGATTGCCGACAACGATCCGTCCGCGGTCAACGACCTGCCGAAGTACCGCGAGTTGTGGAAACACATCGGCAAGGACATGCCGCGGAAAGGGAAGAGCAAGGCAGGCGATCTCGACCCGCTCAGCCTGCCCGCGCTCTTGCAGACCGCGCTCGAAGCGCTGTACGGCCACTACGCCAGAACCTTCGCCGAATGGACGTCCAACGGCATCACCGTCCCTCCCTGTTTCATCGTCGTCTGCCAGAACACCGCCATCTCGAAGCTGCTCTACGACTACATCTCCGGCTTCCAGCGCAAAAACACCGACGGCACCGAGACGCACGTCCCCGGCCGGCTGGAGCTGTTCCGCAACGCGGATGAGTTTAGTAGCCCGTTCGGGCGGCCGCGCACGCTCCTCATTGACAGCGAGCAACTCGAAAGTGGGGACGCGCTCGACGACAACTTCCGCAAGATGGCGGCCGATGAAATCGAGCAATTCCGCCGCGACATCGTCGAACGCACCCGCGACGCGCAGGCGGGACAGAACCTGTCGGATCAGGACCTGCTGCGCGAGGTCATGAACACCGTCGGCAAGAAGGACCGGCTCGGCGAGGGCATCCGCTGCGTGGTGTCTGTGTCGATGTTGACCGAAGGCTGGGACGCCAACACCGTCACGCATGTGCTGGGTGTCAGGGCATTCGGTACACAGTTGTTGTGCGAGCAGGTCATCGGCCGTGCCCTTCGGCGTCAGTCCTATCAGCTCAACGACGACAATAAATTTAATGTCGAATACGCCGACGTCCTCGGCATTCCCTTCGACTTCACCGCCAAGCCGACCATCGCCCCTACTCAAAAGCCAGTCCAGACCGAGCGTGTGCGAGCCGTCAGCCCTCAGCGCGATGCGCTCGAGATCACGTTCCCGCGCGTGGCCGGTTACCGCGTCGAGCTTCCGGCCGATCGCCTCGAAGCTGCGTTTGATGACGACTCCACGCTCGTGTTGACACCGGAGCATGTGGGACCGACCGTCACGCGCAATGCCGGCATCATCGGCGAAGGTGTGGACCTGACGCTCATTCACACCAAGGACATGCGTCGGTCAACGCTCCTGTTCCACTTGACCAAACGTCTGCTTGAAACAAAGTTCCGGGATACCGGAGAGAACCCGAAGCTGTATCTTTTCGGGCAGCTCAAGCGCATCACGCGTCAGTGGATGGATGACCATCTCGTGTGCCGTGGTGAGACTCACCCGGCGCAACTGATGTATCAGGAGCTGGCGGACATGGCTTGCGAGCGCATCTACGCAGGCATCACGCGGAAGCTGGAAGACGCCGGCAGGCAAATCAAGGCGCAGCTCGATCCCTACAACCCGACCGGGTCAACCAGTCACGTCAACTTCACCACTTCCAAACGCGACCTCTGGACCACCGATTCGCGCAAGTGTCACGTCAACCTCGTGGTGCTCGACAGTCAATGGGAAGCCGAGCTCTGTCGCGTCGTCGAGGCCCATCCGCAGGTGCGCAGCTACGTGAAGAACCACAACCTCGGCTTCG
>Ga0163151_10001664_pt1 | contig 36835 bp, 34 predicted proteins | sample OliLakLV19MP5IB2_FD_145596 | JGI IMG/M metagenome (GOLD analysis project Ga0163151, IMG submission 145596) | Freshwater microbial mat bacterial communities from Lake Vanda, McMurdo Dry Valleys, Antarctica - Oligotrophic Lake LV.19.MP5.IB-2 | ecosystem: Environmental > Aquatic > Freshwater >... | reverse complement strand
CTCGTTTTGGCAGTCACCCATGGGGCTCCCCTGTCACGATGGCATGTTGAGCGTACAAACCGCTGTTTTTACAAGGTGTGGCGCAAATCGCGTGCCATTGTGCGGGAAGTCATCTGGGAAATCCGGGGTAAGAGGGTTTGGGCAAACTGGCGAGCGACGCCGCATTCTCTACGGGGTCGAAATTTATCCCCACTGTCGCTGCTCTGCCCCATTCAAAGAACAGATTCCGGGCTATATCGCCGGCTTCATCTTCCCTTTCCAGGACGACATGGCCGCAAGCCATGAGTGCCTCGCTCCCATCATAGCGCAGCGGAACCAATGTACCGCTGACGGTCACTCCATCGCGCTTGAACTCAAGCTTGGCCGTTGAGCCGGGCTGCAAAGTCACGTGCGCTTCATTCGAGAACTCTTGACGACGATGGTCGGACTCGTCGCAGTAGGTTACGCTCCCGCCCAAGATCGCATACCCGTTGCGGAGTCGTTCAAACGCAAACTCGCCTTTTTCATTTGTTATCGCGGTATTGTTCCACGTGATTGGCTTGATCCCCGAGGGCGGTTTCGGATCGACCACCAGAAGCTGCAATTTCTCGTCGGGGATGGGCTTTTCATCCTTCGTAAGTACGCCCTCCAACCGTGCCCAGGGCGTCAGCTTGATATCGACGGGCAAGTTTTTCGCATAGCGCTTGCCGGGCACAAGCGCCCAACCTTCTGCCGCCACGCACAGAACCCGAAATTCACCCTCTTGTAGAGCAATCTGATACTTGCCGTTTTCGTCACTCACGGTGTACGCGCCGGGCGAATTGCCGTTCATCTTGCCATTTTCGAGCGTTAGTTTTTCATCCGACTTGGCAACATACACCGCAACCTCCGCCGCCGGCTTACCGGCGGCAGTGGTAATCGTTCCTTGCGGCGGCAATCGGTCTTCCAACACCTCCACGTGCTTGAGGCTACGGAGTTCCTCATCGGCGAGTCGCCGCTTGCCAAAGCCCACGTCGCTAAAATATTTTTTATGGGTTAGCTTGAGCCGCATCTCCAGTGGTTCTGAGGTAGCCATATTGGCCTGCCATTGGCCTTGAGTATCGGTCTTAGCAAGTTCACCGCCGATAACTGGATACACTTCTCCGTCCGTGCCGACGTGCGACGAAACCAACAGGCCTTCAACCTTAACGTCAGCAATCGGCTTGCCGCGCTCATCGTGAACGAAGCCGCCAATCGGCTGACCCTTTGACATCGTGAACGTGAAATCCTTCGGGAGCTGCTGCTGGTGCCAACGGACTTCCAAAGGAATGTGGCCCGGGACGCTGGCCTTGAGCAGCAGAAATTCCGCATCGCCAGGCAAGTTCAGCGTGGCGATACCCTCCTTATCGACCGTGAGAGGAAACTCCGTTCCGGACATCGTCACATCAATCTGCGCGTCGACAAGTGGCTTCGCCTGCTCGTCGAGTACCTTGATCTCGATATAGCGAAATTGCGCTGCCTCTTGTGCTGAACTGCTCATGGTCATAAGCAAAATGAACAAGAGTGAAAAGCTGAAGCAAATCGTCTGGCGGAGATTCATTTGAGAGAAAGCTATCGGTTGTTTGCGTGGCTAAGTTTCCAATCCAGATTTTACAGGAGGGAGCGGAGGAAGCAGAGGGGCACTTAAATAAAGGTCATTCCGAGAGAGGCTTGCCGACCGAGGAATCTGGCTGACAGTCCTCTCACGGATGGAAAGCGTGGGAAGTTGGAACGTAGATTCTTCAAGTCGTCGAACTCCTTTCAGAATGACCTATTTCCGTCGTTATTCCGCCGGCTGCGGCAAAACTGGAGTCAATCGAAACGTGCCTGTCACTCCAGATGCCTGAACTGGTGGTGCTGGCTGAACCATTTTCAACTCGAATTTGCCGAGATCGACAACGTCTCCTTCCGCCCCCTCGGGTACCGTGAGCGTCTGGTTGAGATTCCCAACCGGATTCCAATTTTGTTGTGCCCCCGGCAATTCGTAAATCGTCACCGATAATTGGTAACTTCCCGGCTGAACGTCAAAGATTTCAAAATTCCCTTGGTCGTCGAAGGCTGCCGAGTAACTTCGGCGGAATTGTGCCGCGGGAGTCTGTTTAGCCGCTGGCACGTGGTTGGTCGCCTGGGCCAGCGCGCGGCCGAGGGCGTGAAACACTCCCTGGGCATTGGGCGTCGCTGTTTGCTCATAGATTTGCACCGCCCCCATCTTCCAAGAAACCTTGCCAGCAAAACCCTCCGGCACGGTCATCTGACCTTTAATGTGCCGACCCTTGCCGCCGAGTTGCACGGTGGCCGTTTCGCCCGGCTTCAACTCGACAAACTCCGTGTGAGAATTGGTCGACATCATGCCGCCGCGCCCCGTGTCGGCGTAAGGGACCATGAGACCTGGATTGAATGATCCACTCCGCACGCGATCAAGCACAAACTTTCCGGCCGCATCCGTTGCCACGCCGTAGGACCAATAGGCCTGGGGACGATTCCGTTGGTAATTCTCTTGTTGATAATTCAAATTGACTTGTTTATTCGCGAGCGGCTTTTTGCCACGCATGACCACTCCCTCCAGCTTGGACCACGGTTCCAAGACGATTTCTAGGTTGTCACTTTCGGCGGTGGCATCGAGTTCGCCCCAGCCGGCATCACTCAAGCAAACCACTTTCAAGTCGGCATCCGCGAACGGCAAGGTAAATTTGCCGCTGTCATCGGATACTGTCTGAATCGTATCCGACTGTCGTTGATTTCTGCCGTTGGAAATAGAAAGCTGGTTCCTGCCGGAGCTAGTCATCAGCACTTCGGCACCCGCCACCGGCTTGCCGTCGGCACCCTTGACGATGCCGGTGGGGCCGGTTCCCTTTTCCAGTTTGAAATCAACGCTTGCCTCGCCTTCGTCGCTCTTGATGAGCCGTGAAACCCCAGGCCGATACCCCTCGGCTTCTATGCGGATGAGATAGCCTTCGTAAGGTTCGCCAAACTCCTTGATGTAACTGCCATCACTCCCCGCTTGATCATTGTGTCGTTGCCAGTGTGGCCCTTCATTAATTGAATTGAATCTTAGGCCTTCAATTACCTGGAACTGCTTAATCGGCTCACCCGATTCGGCGTCCACAACCTTGCCCGTCACTTTCAACGCCTTTGGCATGGTGATTTCATAAGGTTCTTCACGGGGGGCGAATTTCTGTCCACGCACCGACATATACCCTCGGCAAAACATATCGACTTGCACTTCGTCGGCGGGGGCACTCTCCCAGCTCCACAGCCCCTCGGCATCCGTAGAGCCGCGATCAGCCATGGTCATCAGACTTCGCGTATTTCGCCAAGTATCCGCCGCGATGCCGACCCCCGGCACCGGCTTGCCGTCGGGATCGACCACTTTGAACGTCACCTTGTGGCCCGGCTCCAACTTAAAATCGACCGCCTCCATGTCGCGGACGATGGCCACATTGCGCAAATCGGGAGAGTGCCCGGTGGCGAACACGGTAAGCATATTGTTGCCAGCCTGCACGTTATTGAGGCGGTACTTGCCGTCGGCATCGGTGCGCGTGATCATGTCGTCGTTGACATAGTCCCCGCCTAGCCCCACCTTCGCGCCATTAATCGGTTTACCATCGGCATTGACGACTGTGCCGCCGATCCCAAGCCCCTTCTCCAGCACGACAATCTTTTCGAGCGAGCGTAGTTCTTCCCATGTACCCCCCCGAAAACCGTAGCCCTGGTCACTCACATACTCAGGGTGGCTAAACTTCAATTGCAATTCGAGCTTCTCTTCTGGTGCCGAGTTTACCCGCCAACGACCGTCCTTGTCAGTGGTGGCCAATTCGCCGTTGAAGTACGGCTGCAACTTTCCCTTGCCAGGAAGTTGCGTGTTGTTCTGAAAAATCATGATCCCTTCGATCTTGACCCCTTCAATGGGCTGCCCTTCTTCGTCGTGGACAATGCCACCAATCGGCACCCCCTTCTTCATGGGAAACGTAAACTCTGTGGGGACCGACTCGCCAGGTTCCCAGGAAGCTCCTTGCGCCAGATACCCGTCGTGCTTGACCGCGACTGCCACGCGACTGTCGCCGCCACTCGGCACGTTGAGCGACACCATGCCCTTGTCATTCGTCGGCATGGGAAACGACATGCCGTTGAGGCTGATCTCGACCGCCACATCGGTCATCGGCTTGCCGTCGGGGTCGAGGACTTTCACTTCGAGGAACTTGAAGCCTTGAGCGCTTGCATCGCCAATAGAAGCGAGCAAAATCGCAAAGGCGATCCCATGAAGGTGGCGAAAAGAAAAGTGCGGGCGCATGTGTGTCATCCTTTTTATCGGTGAGACTATTTGCTTTGAGGCACCTGACCCATCTCCACAGATTAGGGGAGCCAGCGGCAAGAAGCAACTTGCTTGGAATTGGTCGCCTAATTGGCCTCGTCTATCCAAGAGAGTCGCTGCACGCCCAGGAATCACGCGGTTGTTTTTGTCCGTTTTGTCCTTGCTGGCGGGGACCCAACTTCTTTTCCAAAACTCATTCCTTTTGTCCCTGGCGATTTTTACTACTTCCGAATAAATCCGCGTGAGTTGACTTTTCCCGTGGACGAATTGGGGGGAATATTGGTCCAGGCAAGGCAGTTGAATTCTCTTTTTTATGCGTCATTTTTCTGCTCGGCATGATCCCAGAATGGTAAGCCGTCTTTGCGTTCGTTTTAGGTTTTGTCTTAAAACCTGAGCCGCCCGGGTACCCTCTGGGTGGGCTAGCGTCGGGTTCTTGGTGGTGCGTCTTAAAATTAAGAACCCGCGGCTTGCGCCTTGCGGCTCAGTTAGCGATACTCGTGCAGTTTTTGAGACAAACCGTAACTTCAAAGCGCACAGCAGCCGCGCGGGTGCCATTATAACAAAATAGTGGCACTAAATCGGCAACGATTCTTGGCCAGTGTTTCTTTTTCTGAGGTTTCGATGAGCGATTACAGCCACAATTTCAGCCGACCACCCATCATGTCGGGAAATGCCCGTTCGACGTGGCGGCGGACGGCGCTCTCGTGATAGCGGGTGCTGAGGTGGGCCGCAACGATGAGCTCGTTTTTGAATCGCATCTGGCGCTCGACGAAATCGTCGAGGTGCATGTGGCCGAATTTGTGGATGCGCTCCTTACGATGCTCGGGAGAGACGAACGTCATTTCGCAAATCAGAATCTTGGCCTCGTACATCGCGGGGCAATTGTCGAGTCCTGCCGGGGCCGTGTCGCCTAGATAAGCCAAGAGCGGCTTGCGCTGCTCCTCGGTGACTTCCTGCCCGCCCAGGCGAATATCACGAATCTGTTCGCCGCTGAGGCCTTGGTACTCGGCCTTGAGCTTATGGCGCCGCTCCCAGACCAAATAACCGAGTGATGGGACCGTGTGCTTCGTGGCAAAAGCCGCGACAACCAGCTCGCGATTCAGTTCGACTTCCTCACCTGGGCGGATGGCAATCAATTCGCAAGGCATCCGTCCCCGATCGAGCTTCGTGAACAACCGCAAAATGCGGTGTGCAGGGTTGATCATTTCCTCGGGCATGAAAATCCGCGGCGGCTCCATTTTCATCATCCGCCGACGGGCCACGTAAACGGGCAGCGCCGCGATGTGATCCAAGTGGCCATGAGACACGAACCACGTTTCGGTCCCCATGAACGACCAGGGCTGGGCACCGAGATCGAAACCGATTTTCAGCTCCGGAACCCGCCAATAACTCTGCACGGCCGCGCGGGAATAACCCTCGATCGTGAGACCATCGTGGGTGAGCGTTTGGAAGGGAGCGTTGTCGATCATGAAAGAACTTTACGGCGGAGGCGTTGGTGGAATCCTCCATCGTAAAGGGAGCGGGGCGATTCGGGAAGGATTGTAATCGAGTCATCATTTAGCCCCGCTGCTTGCAGCGGGTCAAGCGGAACAAATTCCGCTGCTAAATATTGCCGTTATGCCGCTTGGTCTGTTTTTTCGTGGTCGGCCTCTTGACCTTGAGAAGTGGTGATCCAGATTTCGCCGAAGAGGTCGGGCTGCTCGACCCGCACATGGTGATGGCGAATAAGCTCCAGCACGGCCAGGAAGATGCCGATCATTTGCGAGCGAATCATGCCCGGCTGGAACAGGCTGGTGAACGCGAACGTGGTCTCGGTGGCCAGCCGCGTGCGGATGTGCTCCATGTAAACTTCAATCGGCGTTTCGTCGTAGCGAATCGCCGAGGGTTTGGCGGCGGCGTTGTCGCGGATCACACGGGCGAAGGCGCTCACCAAATCCCACAGCTCGACTTCGTGAATCTCTTGCTCGGCAGGATCAACCCCGCTGGCGGGTACGTCGTTGGTCCGTCGAGAAAAGCGTTGTTGCCAAAGCTGCCCGCGCTCGGCCAACATGCTCGCGGCATCCTTGTATTTTTTATATTCCAGGAGTCGTTGCACGATGTCGTGGCGGGGGTCTTCGACTTGCTGTTCCGACTCTTCTTCTTCGTGGCGGGGCAGCATTAATCGGGACTTGATTTCCATGAGTCGCGTCGCGAGCTCGAGAAAATCGCCGACGGCATTCACATCAATCACCTCCAGCACGGTGAGCAGTTCGAGATATTGCTCGGTGACGCGCGCGATAGGGATATCCAGGATGTCGAGTTCCTGTTTGCGCACCAAATACCAGAGCAGGTCCAGCGGACCGGCGAACATATCGAGTTGCACGCGAAAGCGCATAGTCAGCCCAATTTAGAAAACCAGATAGGGGCGGGGATTATGCGTGCTCGCTCACTCTAGCACCAGCCCACCTAATTTGCCGGTCTTGCTTCGCTCGTCCCTTCGGCCTAGATTTCCCGTAAGAAGCGTATGAGATAGCATGGCCAATAAAGGAAATTACTGGTGGACGAGCAGCGAATTTGGGCACCTTGGAGGATCAGTTACATTGCGCCGGGCAATAAGGTAGCGTCTGGTGATCAGAGCAGTGAAACCCAGATTATGCCCAATAGTTGGCAAGCTGGTGCCAACCAGGGCTGTTTCTTATGTCGTGCCGCCGGGGAATACTCCAACACTCTTGCCGCGAATCGACAGAATCTGGTCGTGGCTTACGATGAGCACAGCGTCACGCTTCTCAATCGTTATCCGTACAACAACGGCCACTTGTTGGTCGCGCCGTTGCGACATGTGGCTGACTTGAGCGATCTCACGAAAGCCGAACACTTGGCCGCGATGGCGGCCCTGGGTCATTTCACGAAAGTTCTCCAAGAGCTAATCGCCGCCGAGGGTTTTAACATCGGGCTCAATCTAGGCCGCGTCGCGGGGGCGGGTGTGCCGGGGCACTTGCATTGGCATTTGGTGCCGCGTTGGTCGGGGGACAATAATTTCATGCCCACCGTGGCTGGCACGCGGGTGATTTCTCAATCGCTCGAAGCCCTCTGGGAAGCGATGGTTAGTTCAGCGTCTGGCGAGGTCAAACATGGCTCGTGAGAATCTCGTCACGGCGTCGACCCTCGAGCGCGAAGCTGCCTTGCTCGCGCCGTTTGGCATGCACAGTGCCGACACCGCTGGTCGCGAGCATCCCGAAGAGACGCACCTTTATCGAGGACCGTTCCAACGCGATCGTGACCGCATCATCCACAGCAGCGCATTTCGTCGCATGGCCCATAAGACGCAAGTCTTCACCGGCGAGTTGGGCGATTATCATCGCTCGCGGTTAACACATACATTGGAAGTCGCTTCAATTGCCCGGACGATTGGCCGCGAGCTGCGCTTAAACGAAGATTTGATCGAGGCCTTGGCGTTGATGCACGACATCGGGCATCCGCCGTTCGGCCATGCCGGCGAAGCAGTGCTCGCCGAGTGTTGCCGCGATTGTGGTGGGTTCAATCACAACCAGCATGCGCTGCGCATTGCGACCTTGTTGGAAACGCGGTATCCCGAGTTTCCTGGTTTGAACCTCTCGCAAGAAGTGCTGTCGGGTCAGCAATCACGAGCCAACAAACATGGCTTTGTGTTGGAACCGCAACCTCTCTTGGAAGTGCAAGTCGTCGACGCGGCGGATAGCATTGCCTATGACACGCACGATGCCGACGATGCCCTGGAGTTGGGCTTGCTGGAGCTGGAAGACTTGCTGGCCGTCCCACTCTGGCACCAAGCGGCCGATGAAGTGCGTGCCCGGTACGAGGCGCTCGATACGGAACGCCTGCGCCGGGCCGTGATTCATCGGTTGATCGAGTATCTGGTGAGCGATCTCGTGGAAAGCACAAAAGAGCGGCTGGAGGCGGCGAAGATCAGTAGCGTTTCGCAAGTGCTTGCCTTATCTCAACGGGTTGTGGCCCCCTCGGCCGAAATCATGGTAAAGAAGTCGGAACTCGAACGATTTTTGTTTGAGCATGTTTATCGCCATCCCAATGTGTTGGCCGAGCGAGCCGTGGCTGAGCAGGCGATTCGCGAGCTTTTCGCTCGCTTTTCCGCGAAACCCGAAACTCTGCCGCAGAAATATCAATCACGCCTGGCGGCAGATGGCGTTTCGCGCTCCGTTTGCGACTATTTGGCCAGCATGACCGACCGGTTTGCCTTGGGACAACAACGAGGTGAGATGCTTTAGGGCTGACTCGCCATTGTCGGCGTGTTAGAATTGACCTGGGGCAAGAATTATTATCCGGTGCCGGCGTCGATTGTTCCAACAAAACGCCCGCGCTAATCATCCTGAAACATTGCCGATACATCTATGGCTCTGGTGATCTTACGCTGCTTTTTTGTCCTCGTGGCGGCAGGTATCGGCTTTCAACTCATCAGTTCCGACGAGCTTTCGCGCGATTCGGCCCTGATTCCTTGGCTGGTGTTTGGCGGGCTGGTATTGCTGGCCGTCGGGGTGATCGCCATCGACGTGCTCGCGGGCCGCAAACGGCTGGACACCATTACGGCTGTTTATTTTGGACTTTTGATTGGCTTGTTGCTCACTTACGTGTTGCAGCTTGCTCTGAGCCCGATGCTCCCTCGCTCGGGCACACTACTCGCGCAATGGATGCCGGTCATCTTGGGCATGGTCATGTGTTACACATGTATCAGCATCCTGATGCAAACCAAGGATGATTTCCGGTTCATCATTCCGTATGTTGAGTTCGCCAAGGAAATCAAGGGACTCAAACCTTACATTCTCGACACCAGCGTCGTGATCGACGGTCGCATCGCCGACGTGGTGGAGACGCACATCATCGATAACCAGTTGATCATGCCGCAGTTTGTCGTCGCTGAACTGCAAGGCATTGCCGATTCCAGTGACCGTTTAAGAAGGGCTCGGGGACGCCGCGGTCTCGATCTCCTCAATCGCTTGCGATCAGACCCCAAAGTTGACTTGCAAATCTTTGACCGCGAGTTGCCCCAATTCGCCGGCCAGTCGGTCGATCAAAAGCTGGTGCTGCTGGCCAAACATCTCGAAGGCAAAGTCGTCACCAACGACTACAACCTTAACAAAGTGGCCAAGCTGCATAATGTGGGGGTCATCAATCTCAACGATCTTTCCAACGCACTCAAGCCGATTTTCCTGCCCGGCGATCACCTCGAAGTTCGCATCATGAAAGCCGGCGAAGAGCCGGGCCAAGGGGTGGGCTATCTCGAAGATGGCACGATGGTGGTTATCGAAGGGGGGCGCGACTACGTCAATCAAAACATCATCGCCAACGTGACGAGCGTGTTGCAAACCAGTGCCGGCCGCATGGTTTTTGGCAAGTTTGAAAGCTCCGCGGCGAGTTAAGCCAGTTATTGATCTAGCCGCGACCGCCGGTCGCGCTCCGCGCATGGAGGAAAAAATCCACGATGTCTCGGCAATTGCTCCTCAGTAACCTGCTGTCGTTGCTAGTCTCTGTATCGCCCACCACAGCCGCCACGGTGGCAAACACCTCCGACCGACCCAACATCGTTGTCATCCTCGTTGACGACATGGGCTTTTCTGACCTCGGCTGTTACGGCAGCGAGATTCCGACGCCCAACATCGACGCGCTCGCCAACAACGGTGTGCGTTTCACCCAGTTCTACAACACCGCCAGGTGTAGCCCCACGCGCGCTTCGCTCATGACTGGCCTCTATCCCCATCAGGCCGGCATGGGACACCTGGACAACGAAGTCCACAAAGATTCCCTAGGGACCACCGGCCGGCTGCGCGACGATTGCGTCACCATCGGCGAAGTGCTGCAACAAGCCGGCTACTTCACCTGCATGACCGGTAAGTGGCATCTAGGACAGCAGCACGGCACGGTTCCGTGGGAGCAGGGCTTCGACCGCTCGCTGAATTCCCCAGTCGGCGGCATTTACTTCCGCAAGCAGCCCGAACGAAAGGAATTATTTCTCAATGGCAAGTTAATCATGAAAGACGACCCGCTGTTTGGCCCCTGGTGGTACAGCACTGATCTATGGACCGATTGGGGCCTGAAGTTCATCGACGAGGCGTTCGAAGCCGAGCAACCTTTCTTTCTGTATCTGGCCCAATGTGCACCCCATTTCCCACTCATGGCACCCAAAGAGGATATCCAGCGCTATCGCGGCAAATATCTGGAGGGCTGGGAAAAACTCCGCGAAGCGCGGCACCGTCGGCAGATTGAGCTCGGCGTCGTTGATTCCGCCTGGCCGCTAAGCGAGATTCCGCCTGATGTTCCCGATTGGGAGAAACTCAGCGAAGAGGAGCGCGAGCGGTTCGACCACATGATGGCAATTTACGCAGCGATGATCGACCGCCTCGATCAGAACGTCGGGAAGTTGGTCAAGCATCTCAAAGAGCGGGACGCCTTGGAGAACACACTCATCCTGTTCCTGTCCGACAACGGCGGTAATGCCGAGTCGGGCCCCAACGGCATTTACCAAGGCCAGAACCCCGGCGGCGCACGCTCGAATGTCTATTTAGGCCAAAGCTGGGCGACGCTCAACAACACGCCTTTGCGACGCTACAAGCATTTCACGCATGAAGGAGGTATTTCGACCCCTCTAGTTGCTCATTGGCCTGCCGGAATCGCGTCAGAACGCCAGGGCAAACTGGAGCGTCAACCCGGCCACTTGGTTGATATCATGGCGACCGTCGTCGATGTCACCGGTGCCAAGTACCCAACCGAGTACAAAGGCAACGCGATCCAGCCCATGGAGGGGGTGAGCCTCCGCCCTGCCTTGGCTGGCGAGCCGCTCGAGCGAACCAACCCGATCTATTGGGAGCATGAGGGCAATCGTGCCATTCGTCGTGGCAAGTGGAAGGCCGTCATGAAACTCAAAGAGCCCTGGGAGCTGTACGACATCGAGGCTGACCGCACCGAACAACGGAACCTCATCGCCGAGCAACCGGAGTTGGCCAACGAACTGATCACCGCGTGGGAGGCGTGGGCCGAACGGTCCGACGTCGGCCCCTGGCCTGGCGGAGCACGATCGGACTCTGGCGGCGAACTGCGGCCGAAGCAAAGAAAGCCCCGCCCGGTGAAGTTAGGAAGTTAGCTGAGGTTCCCCCGTCATCTGACGGGATTCTCACCGGAATCTGACGATTGTAAGGGTCACATTGTCACCATTGCATGCACCTCGGCGTGCAAGAGTGTGTTTTTCAAGATTCTCTCGACCTAGGCTTGAGCGTACAGCGATGTCTTATATTTTCTTGCTCCGAGAGACTCATGATTCCCACCGCTCTGACACCAATACCGACGCTCGACTCCGCAGTTCCAAAAGCACCTGAAACGGCTGGCATGGTTCGCATTTCGGAGGTAATCGCCGCGCTGTCCTACGCGCTCGACATCACGGAAGGCCAACCCCAAGGTCACGCGGCGCGCACCTGTTTGATCGGCATGCGCATCGCGCAGCAGATTGGGCTCCCGTCGTTCGATCAGTCGTCGCTGTTCTACGCCTTGCTGCTAAAAGATTTGGGCTGCTCCAGCAATGCCGCCAAGATGTGCTATTTGTTCGGCGCGGACGACCGCACCGTGAAGCGCGATCTGAAAACCGTCGACTGGTCGAAGATGTCGGCGAGCATGCAATTTGTGCGCGAGCAAGTCGCCCCGCAAAGCACTCCGTTGGAGAAACTGCTCAAGCTTGTTTCGTTGGCACTCCAAGGCCCCAAGGGTCCGCAGAAGCTGGTGCAGACGCGTTGCGAACGAGGAGCCCATATCGCCAGGCAACTCGGCTTCACCGAAGCCACCGCCACGGCCATTCATCAACTCGACGAACATTGGGATGGCAAGGGCCACCCACAAGGCATCAAAGGGACGGCGATTTCCCCCTTGGCCCGTATCATGGGTCTTGCGCAAACGCTGGAAGTCTTTTTCAGTATGCAAGGACTCACCGCTGCGATTGACATCGCTCAAGAGCGTCGTGGACGGTGGTTCGAGCCGGAATTGGTCGACGCCTTTCTTGCGCTGCGTGATGATTACGACTTCTGGCGAATGGTTTGCAAACCGAATCCGCACTTGCAGGTTTCCGTGTACGAACCCGCCGACGAAATTCGCACTGGCGACGAAGCACAACTCGACCGCATTGCCAAGTCTTTTGCTTCGGTGGTCGATGCGAAAAGCCCCTGGACCTACAAACATTCTTCGGGCGTGGCCGATATCGCCGTGGGCATCGCCGAAGTGCTCGGGCATTCGCCGCAAAAATTGAGCACCATTCATCGCATGGGCCTCTTGCATGATGTCGGCAAACTCGGCGTGTCGAATCTTGTGCTCGACAAGCCGGGGAAACTCGACGACACGGAGTTTGACGCTCTCAAGCAGCACACACACCACACCCAGACAATTCTGAGCCGCGTGGAATGCTTGCAGGATTTAGGTGATTTGGCGGCGTCGCATCACGAGAAACTCAATGGCCGGGGATATCATCGCGGCATCCCCAGCGGTGAACTGCCCGTGGCTGCCCGGCTGCTCGCGGTGGCAGATATTTTCGAGGCGCTGTCGGCGGCGCGGCCCTATCGTGACGGCATGCCGCTGGAAAAAATCTTTTCGATTATGGGCGGCGATGCTGGCACTGCTATCTGCGCGGAATCTTATGCCGCACTACGGACTTGGCTCGAACGGCGCGAATTTGAGAATCGCGTCGAGACTCAAATGCAAGCCATCGACAAACTTGTCGCCGAAATCTGATTCGACAGGCCACAGCGCAAAGTTTGCCTGGCTTCCGCAGGCGATACGCTGAGTTGAATCGTCATGACATGAATGATTAGCTTCCGAAACAAGTAGATAACTCATGCTCTTTCGTTGGGAACGAAGGAGGCAGAGACCTCCGAGGGAGATTATTCATGCCGCGCTTTTTTTCTGCTTGCGCGTTGATGTTCGTTGTTTCCTGCTCTTTACACGGACAAGAATTGCGCGAACTGCCCAGCGTTGATACCGCGCTGTACTCTGCTGAATCGGCCACCCCACTCGCGGAAGCGAACGCGGATTGCGATGTGACCTTGTGCGGTCATCGTGGCTGGGGGCCTGCGGGGGATCGCTACGATTGGCGTGAGACGTTGTCGCTGTTTCTGGGTTACGAGGGTTCCAAGCAGCCGCAAGACTTCGGCATCAACGCCCATTTTGGCGGACGGTCGGCCGTGAATTGGGGTGTGCCTTTGCTGGAAGAAAGCGGGATCGGCTTGCAAGTCGGCACGGCCATCAACGCCACTGCCAATGCCGTGCAAGTCATGGAACGGGTCGAAGGGACGACTTCGCGCACCCAAAGTTTTTCCACACTGGGTTGTTTTCAGCGCACCCCAGGAGGCTGGAAATGGGCCGCCGCCTACGACTTCCTGTATCAAGATTACTACGACGATTTCTCACTTAGCCAATGCCGGGGACTCGTCGGTTATCAGTTGAGCGATGCCAACGAAGTCGGCGTTAAATCCGCCGTACATACGGACGACGACCAGGGCGATTTTGGCGGCGTCCCCGTCACCTTGCGTGCAATCAACCAGGGAAGCGTCTACTACAAGCACACCTATCCGAACCTCGTGCAACTGAGTTGCTGGTTTGGTGTCGCCGAGGGACATAGCGAAGCCAACATCGCCCTGGGTGATCTGCCGGCCCAAGACGAAGCGTTCGTCTACGGCACAGACGTGTTCGTGCCACTCAACGATTACTGCGCGATCTTTGGCGAGGCGAATTTCATGACCCCCGCCGACACCGGCACGGTCGATGCCTACCTGGGCATGGAACTTTTCTGTTGGGGAGGTGCCAAGGAGTCGCGTCAGCAGCGCTTCACCCCCGTTCTGCCGGTCGCGGGAAATACGTCGTTCTCGGTGGACTTGCTGCGGTGAGCGGAGTGTGGCACGACTCTCCGAGTCGTAACTTCACGAGTCGGAGACTCGTAATGCTCTGGACATCACATCCGCTCGACAGTTTGAATCCCCAGCAAATGCAAGCCGTGGGCGATTGTGCGGGCCGTGAGATCGCACAGCAGCAAACGGCTGGTGCGCGATTCGTCGCTTTCTGCTTTCAAGACCGGGCAATTCTCGAAGAACGACGAATACTTGCTCGCCAAGTCGAACAAATACGCCGTGAGGTGATTGGGGCGATAGTCAGTGGCAACTCGCTCCAGCGCTTCGCTCAACTGCAAGAGTGAGAGTGCCAACGCACGCTCGGCGGGTTGTTCGAGTTTGAGCGCTCCGCCCTTTTTGCGTAACGTGGCCACATCGACCGCGCCCTTGGCGAAAATGCTGCTCACGCGGGCGTAGCTGTACTGCATGTAGGCGGCGGTGTTCCCCTGCATGGCGAGCATTTTGTCGTAGCTAAACACGTAATCGCTCGTGCGATTGTGGGCGAGGTCGGCGTATTTGATCGCTCCGATGCCCACTCGCTCGGCCACTTGTTGCCGTTCATCGGCGGAGAGCAGGGGTTCCGCGCGAGCGTCGTCGTTGGCCGAGACAATCGCATAAGCTCGTTCCACCGCTTCGTCGAGCAAACCATCGAGGCCCACCGCCGTGCCGGAGCGTGTTTTGTAGGGCCGGCCATCTTCGCCGAGCACGGTGCCGAAGCTGATGTGTTCGAGTTCAATCTTATCGTAACCCCACAATCGCGCCGTTGCGAAAAGTTGCTCGAAATGGAGCGACTGCCGATGATCGACGACGTACAAAATCGCATCGGGAGACCATTCTTCGACCCGAAATTGAATCGTGGCCAAATCGGTCGTGGCGTAGAGAAACGCCCCATCCTTTTTCTGCACGATGAACGGGGCGTCGATTCCCGCCAGGAACACGCACTTGGCCCCGTCGCTCTCGGTGACCAGGCCGTGCTTCGTGAGGTCAGCGACGACACCGGTCAAACGGTCTTCGTAAAAACTTTCGCCGAGCGAAAGATCAAACGTCACGCCCAGCCGACGATAAATCCGCTGATTGGCTTCCAAGCAGGCTGGCAGGAACCGCTCCCAGAGTTCTCGATTCGTTTTATCGCCAGCATGAAGCGCGGCCGTTTCGGCGAGAATTTCAGAACGAACGGTGGTATGCTGCCATGCCAAGCTATACAACTCTGGATTCTCTGCCACAATTGCTACTTTACTTTTCAAGTCAACTTCTTCTGCATGCAGTTCGGCCAGGACATTCTCGGCTGCTTGCAAACGCCTTTTGCGTTCATTTGCATCGAGATTGGAGTCTTCCTTGAGTACTGCTATACGACTTTTCTGAGCGTCAATTTTTCCTTCAAGGGAAGGTAAAAAATAGTCGCTGACGGCATGATATTCGACAAGTTGATTTACCAGACGATAAAGTCGACTTAATTCGGCGACCGGCTGCTTGGCCAGAGCCGCTTCATCAACAAAATGCTTGTAGCCATAAATAATCATGCCGAATTGCGTGCCCCAATCGCCAATGTGATTATCGCTAATCACGCGGTGCCCCAATTCCTTGAGCACGCGATACAGGGCCGCACCAATCACGGTCGAGCGAATGTGCCCCACATGCATCGGCTTGGCGACATTCGGCGCGGAATAGTCGAGGACGATTGTTTTCGGCTCTGCGGAGGGCGCTACGCCGAGATGGGTTTCATCGCTCAGCATTTGCTGGAGTTGAGGAATCAAAAATTCCTGCTTGAGGCGGAGGTTGATAAATCCCGGCCCCGCGATTTCCGGTGGCTCGCAGATGTCGGCTAAATCGAGCATTGCGACCAACTGTTGGGCAATCTCGCGCGGCGGCCTGCCGAGTTGCTTGCCCAAGGGCATCGCGCAGTTGGCCTGATAGTCGCCGAACTTGGCGTCTTGGCTGGGGAGCACCATCTCCGCGAATTGGCCAGCGGCGGGATCTATCGCCAAAAGCGCTGCACGAAATCGATTTCGCAGTTCGGCCTGGATGTTCATGGTCTGTTGTCTTGAACCTTCTGTATCTCTCGCCAAGGCGCGAAGTCGCCAAGGAAAGACTATAACACTTTCGTGTAAAAATCAGCGATAGTGACAGCCACGGTTTAGCTAGCAATTTTGGAGAGATTGCATGGGTCATTCCAACTCTCGCGGCTAACTTTGCGCTTTCGCGCCTTAGCGAGAATTACTCAGAATCGCCCGAACCCGCGCTCGGCCCTGAACTTGCCTTAATAAACGGCAGCGGCACTTTTTGGGCCGCACCCCAGAATTGCTCGAGCGCGTAGAACTCGCGGGTCTCTTCATCAAACAGATGAATCACCACCGTCCCGTAGTCGAGCAGAATCCAACGGCTCTCGCTGTAACCTTCGATGCCCATCCGCTTGTCACCAAGTTCTTGTTCCAGGCAGTGGTCGATTTCCTCGCTGATCGCGTGCAACTGGCGGCGGCTATTGCCGGTGGCGATCACAAAATAATCGAACACGGGCGTGATCGAACGCATGTCGAGCACGACGATGTCCTGCCCGCGGTTTTCGTCGGCGGTACGCGCAGCGGCCAAAGCGAGCTGCAAGCTGCGCTCGGCGGCACGTTCGGTGTTGGGGAGGGTTTCGACGATGGTTAACTCTGTAGTGAATCGAGCGGTTACGGAAAGTCCACCATTGTAGCCCGACTCGTCGCTGATCGACAGGGGGCTGAGTCGCGGTAAAATTCCCTGCAAACCATCACAGACACGAAACTATCGCAAAGGATCACACCATGAGCGACTGGATCGAACCCGGCCAAAAAGCGCCCGCCTTCACACTCACCGCCGATGACGGCAGCAAGGTCCGCCTGAGTGACTTTGCCGGCAAACCCGTCGTGCTCTATTTTTACCCGAAAGACGACACTCCCGGTTGCACCAAGGAGGCCTGTGCCTTTCGCGATGCCCAGGCACCGCTCAAGAAGGCGGGTGCGGTGGTGCTGGGGGTGAGTGCCGACGATGTGGCCAGTCACGCCAAGTTCCGCGATAAGTACAAACTGAATTTTCCGCTGCTGGCCGATACCGATCACAAGGTCACGGAGAAGTATGGCGCTTGGCGCGAAAAGAACATGTACGGCAAGATCTCGATGGGCATCCAACGCAGCACCTATCTGATCGATGCCACTGGCAAAATAGCGCAAGTCTGGAAACGCGTGCAGGTGGATGGGCACGATGCGCAGGTGTTGGAGGCGTTGAAGGAACTTTCCTAGCCGCTTGCGGAAAGTGTCATCCCGAGGGGCCAGTTCTCATACTTTATGGCGCGACCAGAAGGATCTGGTGTGATGCCGTGTTCGCATAGACGCCGCTTGAGAGTGGAAGCCAGATTCCTCCAGTCGCAGAGCTCCTGTCGGAATGACATGTATACAAGTTCTGTCGCCCTGCCGTGGATTGGCCTGTCACCCCCTCGCACAACCCTCAACTCCGCGCAGCGGAACCTGATCCCACCGCACACTGATAAAGCCTGCGGACCCTGTCGGTTGTCTGACAAAGCTTGAATGAATTTCGTACTGATTTCACAAAATTCTTCCGCCCCGCGCTCCGCTGCCGTGTAGATTTGCTCAGAACACAGCAGCCAAAAATCGAACGAATCCCGGAATGGCTCCTCTTACGATTCTTCGACCAACGGCTAACCGAACGCACTGCTCTTGCTTCCTTGTGCTCTAGAGGCAGCGGGTTGGCGACAACCCAAGAGTGAGGCGTAAAATTTCGCCTGCCGATGGGATGGGGGTCCCGTCGGCAGGCAACTTTTAACTTTCACGGCAGTCGGTTCACGAAATCAACTGTCGCTTATCAAAAGCTTATCGCACTGTGACTCCTTGACTGTGAATGGGGGCGCTTGATGATTCTGGATGATGATGCGTATGACGAAAGCCATGACTCACACTTTGAACTTGTCGACCTGACCGATTTTCAACAACAGACACTTCCCAACCGTTCGCTGCGAGCACGTGTCACCCCGCTCGATGAACTGGGTAAACCCGCGGCTTCGTGGACGGTGGTGGTCGTGGAACTGGATGAACGCACAATCGCGTTCAACCACTTGGTGCCACTCACGGCACGTCATGTGATTGTCACGTTCGAGAAGCGTGGCGCGAGTACGCACTCCGTGGAAGTTGAACTCACCTGGTGCCGCTTCGACAAGCGTCATCAATACACCAGCGGCGGACGCTTCGTCCTGCCGCTCGGTCGAACCGCTTAGTAAGCAGACGGCCCGGTGGTGTGCGTGGCACTACCCGGTCGGGTTTCTCCCCTCCCTGGAGCGGGTGGTTGCCAAGTGGCAGCCGCCCGCTCTTTTCTATATAGCCGCACCATCTTGGTGCGGTCCATTCCGCGCCTCAGCGTGAAAAAACTCCGGGAGCTGACGCAACCTGGCTCGCCAAGAATTGTTTTGACACGACCCCGCCCTCGGCGGTATGCTGAAGGGCGCTCGAGGCAGTCGCGTGTCCGGAACCACGCCTGCCGAATTCTTTTCCCGACGTTTGCGCTTTGATGCGCGAGAGGAGCAGGTTATGTCGCGGGTCATCTTAGGGGCGTGGCTGGTGTTGTTGGCAATTGTGTCGGTGTCACTTTCGGATTACGCCTCGGCGCAGCAAGAGGGTGGTCGAGGAGCGGATGGGGCCGATGGCGAGGATGGTGATGCCGGCGGCGCAGGTGGCCGAGGTGGTGAAGGCGCGTACGGGGGAAGAGGCCGCTACGGCGGCGAGGATGGTGGTCGCGGTGACAACCTTTTCGGAGCCGACGAGGGTACGAGTAAGGAGCGTCGTTCTCGCAAAACGAATACAAGTCGCTTAGGTTTATCCGAAGAGGCTATCGAAGCAGCATTACAAGAACCGCTCAAAGCTCCAATGCAATACGAAGAGCAGCCTCTGAATGAAATCATCAATGAGCTCCAAGAAGTGTACAACCTACCAATCGTGTTCGACCGCGTGGCACTCGATGAAGTGGCCGTCAGTCCCGACACCGAGGTCACGATCAATCTGCGAAACATCTCCTTGCGATCGGCGCTCAACCTGATGCTTCGTCAGCAAGGGCTGGAAGATTTGACTTACGTCGTCGATGAAGAAGTGCTGCTCATCACAACCGAGGAAAAAGCTAACGAGAAATTGATCGTCCAAGTTTATCAGGTTGATGATTTGGTCAACGATTATTCGCAACAACCTAGTGGAAACGAAAAGAATCCGTACAGCTCGTTGGTTCAGGTCATCATGGGCAGTGTGGAATACAACACGTGGATGGCAAATGAAAGTGGTGAGGGTACGGTCCAACTCATGCAGCCCGGCATGTTAGTTGTTTCGCAAACCAGAATGGTTCACGAAAAGTTGGGCGCTCTGCTCGAGAAACTTCGCCAAACACGAAAGTCCATCGATCAATCAACCAACAGCGACGGGAGTGGCAACTTCTGATTCCGTCTTTGCCCAGTAGCGAAAACGTGCGATGATGCACGAATCATGCAGCTTGGGTCAACACTGATCGTCGATACTTTTGCCGAAGCCTTTCGGATGCGGTACGTGCGCTTGCTCGTCACCGCGGCGGACGACTATTGGCTCCGCGCGGCACTCGTGGAAGTGGCGGGCTACGGCTCGTCGGTGATCGGCTGCGATGCCGAGATCGGCGTCGAGCGACATCTCCCTCCCGAGGAAACGCCTGACGGGCGGATCGGTGCCGCGGTATTGGCGTTTGGATTTACGACCGAGGCGTTGGCCAAGGCGATTCCCAACCGCGTGGGCCAGTGCCTGATGACGTGCCCCACGACGGCCGTGTTCGATGGTTTGCCAGAGGCGGCAGAAAAAATTCCGCTCGGCAAATACTTGCGCTTCTTTGGCGACGGCTTTCAAAAAAGCAAAGTTCTGGGCGAGCGGCGTTATTGGCGGATCCCCGTGATGGATGGCGAGTTTGTCATCGAAGAAGTAGTGGGGATCGGAAAGGGGGTTGCCGGCGGGAATATTATTCTGCAAGGTGCGACGGACAAGGTAGCCCTCGGTGCCGCCCGCCGTGCCGTCGAGGCGGTCGCTCCCTTGTCGGGAGTCATCCTGCCGTTCCCCGGCGGGGTGGTGCGGAGCGGCAGCAAGGTGGGTTCCAAATACAAAGGAATGGTCGCTTCGACGAACGAGGCCTTTTGTCCCACGCTCCGTGGTCGCGTGCCGAGCGAATTGGTTGAAGGCGCAAATTGCGCGTATGAGATCGTGATCGACGGGATCGACGAAGCCGCCGTGGCAGCCGCCATGACCTCCGCCATCCACACGGCGGCAGGGGAGGGGGTGCTGGCGATTTCGGCGGGTAACTACGGTGGCAAGCTCGGCAAATTCCATTTTCACTTACGCGAACTCCTCAAAAGTTAAGAAATGTCGAGACTATCACTTGATTCGAAGAGAATGCCAGCAATTTCGACCGCCAAAGGACGCTAATCGTTTATTAGCGATGATTAACGCAGATTGCGGTGAAACCTCTTTCTTGGCGGGTCAACTGACTTTGCAATCCTCCTGCACCCCCCAGGAGAACTGCAAAGTAGTAGGCACACTCCGTGTGCCGTAACCGCCTTGGTGAAATCACAGCGTTTTCTCGCGGCCGCCTCGGCACACGGAGTGTGCCTGCTACATTCAGGCGAACTTTGCAATCCTCCTGCACCCCCTGGAAAACTTGCGGTTTCGCGGTAAAGATAAACGTGGAAAATAGTTGCGTTCAGTTGGTGCCGCTTGTTAAACTTGCGACTTTGGCCAATCTGTCGCCACTTGCGCTCGATTCTCTTCAGGATGTTGTAAATAGCATGACTTCGAACACTGACACCCCACCATCAATTGATTCTGAGACGAGTACCTCGTCGGACAGCGACACGCAAGTTGTTACCACGGAATCGGCACCTGCTCCAGATGACGGTGAGCAACGGCCTAGCGAGAGAATCCAGATCGGCTCGCAGCGTGATACCGAAGCGGATACGCCAATTGTCGCCAAGTCGATGAGTCCTGGCACCGGCGTCAAGGAAGAACCCCGCAAGTCGAACTATCCCCCGCCGAATGTTCGCGATGCGCTCACACCAGAATTAGAAGCGGAACTCGCCGCCGCGTTGGGTGGTGAATCGCTCGACGCGATCATCGAGGGCTCGACCAGTGTCGCCACGACCGGTGCCGAGTTGGCCTCCGAGACCCGCATCACCGGCACTGTGGTGAGTATTCATCGCGACGATATCTTTATCGATCTCGGTGGCCGCGCGCAAGGAGTGCTGCCGCTCAAGCAGTTCGAGAAAACCACTCCGCCCGAGGTTGGCGCACAACTGGAAGTCGTCGTGTCGCGTTTCAATCCCGAACAGGGTTTTTATGAACTCTCGCTCACAAACGCGGCCGTCGACATCGGCAATTGGGATGAAGTGCAGAATGGCCAAGTCGTCGACGTGACCATCACCGGCGCGAATAAGGGGGGCCTGGAATGCCAAGTCGCCAATATTCGCGGTTTCATTCCGATGGGTCAAATCTCGATTTATCGCGTAGAGAATGCCGAGGAATATGTCGGCCAGCGGCTGACCTGCGTGATCACGGAAGCCAATCGCAGTCGCAAGAATCTGGTGCTCAGTCATCGCGCCTTGATGGAACGCGAACGCAAGGAACAAAAGCAAAAACTGCTCGCTGAGCTTTCTGCCGGCGATATCCGAGAAGGCACCGTCCGCAGCTTGCAAGACTTTGGTGCGTTCGTCGATTTGGGGGGCGTGGATGGCATGATCCATGTCAGCCAATTGAGTTGGGATCGCGTGGTGCATCCCAAAGACGTGCTCACCGTCGGCCAAGCCGTGAAGGTGAAAATCGAAAAAATCAACCAAGAGACCGGCAAGATTTCGCTCGGCTATCGCGACCTCGCCGCTAACCCCTGGGACGAAGCCGAACAAAAATTCCCCATCGGTGCCCGCGTGAAGGGGGCCGTCTCCAAACTCATGCAGTTCGGGGCGTTTGTGCGATTGGCTCCCGGTGTCGAGGGTTTGATTCACATTTCGGAAATGGGCCACGGCCGGGTACAGCGTTCCAGCGACGTGGTGAGCGAAGGCCAGGACGTGGAAGTGAAGGTGGTTTCTTTCGACCGCGAAGCTCAGCGAATTGGCCTGTCTCTCAAGGCGTTACTCCCGCCTCCTGAACGACCGAAGCAGGAACCCCGGGAACCGGCCCACCCGCCTGTCGAATCGCTCCAGCGTCGCCACAAAGAGTCCGACAAGAATCTCAAGGGAGGCATCGGCACCCCCAGCGGTGGCGAAAAATTCGGCCTGAAATGGTGATTCCGTCGCTCGGTGCCATTCCGGCGATTTTCCCCGGACCGCATCTCGGGTTTCAGGGTTACAATGTAAATAGTGCCCTTTCACATTTGTGCCGACCGCCTCATGTCTTCGCGCTATCTATTCCCACTGCTGATTGGATTAGCCTCTCTGCAAGCGCAATTCGCGAGTGCGGTTGAGACCGTATTGGTCAACTTGGATGGCCGCTCGAAACAATACTCGGGCAAAGTCGTGATCGAAGATTCCGTCGGCAGCATGTTGTTGGAAACGGACGAGGGGGCCATGGTGCAAATCATGGCTGACACGATTCAAAGTCGAGAAACGACTTCTCAAGAGCTGAAGCGACTCGACAAGGACCAACTGGCCGAAAGGCTTCTCGAGGGAATGGGCCCCGGGTTTCAGGTCTATCAAGCCAAACACTACGTGATTGTTTACAACACAACGCGCAAATATGCCCAGTGGACAAGCTCGTTGCTCGAGCGGTTGCAAAGAGGTTTCTTGGCCTACTGGCAGAAGCGCGGTTGCGACGTGAAGGAACCCGAGACGCCGCTGGCCGTGGTGATCTTTGGCGATAAAGCGTCGTATCTCGAATATGCCCGCGAAGAGCTAGGGCCGGCCGCGGGTTCGGCCATCGGTTATTACAGTTTGCAATCGAATCGCATCACGATGTACGACCTCACGGGGATGCAAGCCCTGCGTCGAGAAGATTCACGCCGTGGTTCGTTGCACGACATCACCGCTATGCTCAGCGAACCCGAAGCTGCTCCGCTGGTGGCCACCATCGTTCACGAAGCGACGCATCAAATTGCTTTCAACTGTGGTTTGCAAAAGCGATTCTCCGACAACCCAGTCTGGCTCGCCGAGGGGCTCGCCATGTTTTGCGAAACGCCTGACCTGTTCAGCAATCGCAGTTGGAGCGGCATCGGCAAAGTCAACTACGAACGCTGGGATCTGTACCGCAATAACGCGAATGCCGACCGAGTTGATTCGCTGCGGAGCTTGATCGTCGACGACAGCCGCTTCCGTAATTCACGTACGGCGGTCGATGCCTACGCCGAGGCCTGGGCTTGGACGTATTTTCTCATCACTTGGCACACCGACGAGTACGTGGCTTATCTGAACGATATCGCCGACAAGCCCCTGCTGACCCCAGCGCACAAACAGGCCCGCCTCGCCGACTTCACTAAACATTTCGGCAGCGACTTCGCGAAGCTCGAAGACGAATTCTACCGCCGCATGTCAAGAATTGAGTGAGCCCCGGTGAGAGATGTGAGCCGCAACGCGCTAGCGTCGGGTGCCTTACGAATCGGGCCTGAAGTATCAAAGAACCCGAGGCTAGCGCCTACGGCTCAGTTCCGATTCCTCGCACTTTCTGTCTGAAAGCTAATTGCTCACCCCCTGTCACTCGCAGCGAAGTTCGCTAAAATGCTGGACTCAGAGCATTCCGTATTCCGAACTCCGCATTTCCTCAGCTCCCTTAGCTCAATTGGCAGAGCAACTGACTCTTAATCAGTAGGTTGTTGGTTCGATTCCAACAGGGAGCACTGATATAATACCCTTGCCGCAATTGCACTTGCGACAAGGGATCTGAGAAACAGAAGCCTCAAACGAAGCCCCTGGTCAGGAATCAGGTCAGTATTCGTGAGGTTTTTGTATGTCTCGACGTGCGCAAGTTTGGTGGAACGACCAAAAGGGAACATGGTGTACGGAGCTTGGCGGCACACGCCAGACGCTCGCTAAAGGCAAGGGTAATCGGCGGCAGGCGGAGACTGCGCTGCGGCGGTTGCTCGATGAGCGGCAACTTCTGTCCGATGTCAACGGCGCCATCTCGGTCGCCGGACTCTGCGAGCATTTTCTGCAGGATGCAGAGCAACATCTGGCCCGCTCGACCTACGTTTCCTACGCCTATTCGCTTCAGAAGCTGGTCGACTTGTTTGGCCTGCGGCCCGCCCATACGGTTGAGCCACTCGACATCGCCAAGTTCACGCGCGAATTGCAGAGCAAGCTCAATCCCACCTCGCAGGCCATCGTTTTGCGCGTCGTCCAACGTTGTTTCAATTGGGGCGTCGAAAACCGAGTAATCCCGCCGCACAAACTCGGTCGAATTCGAAAACCTCGACCGCTTCGCCGGGAGCGATTTCTGACCGACGACGAGTTCCAGACACTGTTGCGATCGACCAACGGCGAGAATCATCATCGCGACGGAGCTGCGTTTCGTCGTTTTCTCTTGGCGATGGAGTGGACATTGTGTCGTCCAGGCGAGCTTGCACGGTTGGAGTGGAAACATATTCATTTCGATCAGCAACTCGCGTTGCTCCCAGAACACAAAACCAAGCGGACCGGCAAACCCAAAGTCATCCCTCTGATCCCAAAGTTCGAGCGGTTGCTTCGCTGGCTGCAATCTCGTCACACAGGTGATCGGTGCTTGCTGAACGCTCGCGGCAAGCCGTGGACGCCCAGTTCGCTCAACCTTCGCATGCGACGACTTCGAAAGCGGACTGGCCTTGTCGATGTCGTGCCGTACACGCTGAGGCATCGTGGGGCGACGAATGCTATTCTCAAGACGGGTGATCTCAAGATGACCAGTCTCGTTCTGGGCCATTCGTCTGTCGCGACTACCGAGCGCTACCTCCACCTCGCTAACGAGGCGCTCGTCGAGTTTTCGCGGCGAGCGCTCGGATAACGTTCACATGCCGAAACGCTGTGACACGATTCCGTTGGAATTCGTTCGCCGTTCTGGTAGGAATTGCGTCCGGCTGACGCGATTCCGCTAGGAACCGTTCCAGATCGGTCTGCGAAACGCGGATACCTCCGCCACGCGGACCAATCCTATGTGCATGTAACTGACCCGTTGCTACGAGCTCGTAGAGCGCGCTGCGGCTCAACTTCAGGGACGAGACGAGTTCGTTAATGGTGTACCAAGTGTCCATGAGGGGCGTTCCCCAATAAAGCCAGGTGACCTTTGGAGGATAGTATCGCTTGTCCTACAAAGTCGATGACCAACTCGTGACAAGGTCGTTTCTTCGTGGCTAGTTTCCGCTCAGGATCACGTCCTGAGGGTCAATGTGCTAAACTGTCGCGAACGATTTGTGATCCACAGAAGAAGACGGAAGGAGAGTCTTTATGGCCCATCAACCCATCAAGCGTTCGCGAATTCGCGCGTCGGTTCCCAAGCCGTCCCCCAATAGAGCCAGTGCCGAGCGAACTTTTAGCGTTGAGGCCCACGACAACTTCTTCAGAGACGTTGAACATGCGATTGACGCACGGCTTGTCCAGCAGCGCCTGGATAAGTTATCCGTAAATCCGCTCCTCGCAGAGGCGATGCACGACCTTCGGGACACGATCTGTACGAAGGGGCAGCGAACCTTGACCGCGAACGCTGCAAACTTGACGACGCTGTATCAAGCAGTTCCGGAATTGTTCGATCCCTTTCCCCAAGCCGAGAGAAAGTTGCTTCGAGCAAGATTGGGATTTCATTCCAAGTTACCAAGTGAGGCCGCTAAGCTCGCGAAATACTTCAAAGTCTCCAGCGACGAAATCGTCGTCGCAGAATGCAACTCGCTGGCGGCGTTTCTGCAACTGCTTCCGCAGACGGAAAAATTGACTTCCACCATGCACTCGCGCTACGTTCCTGAGACGAGTAGAACGACAACGTCCGGGAGAACGATGCCTTCCAAAGAGCAGCGCAAAAAAAGCACCGATGCTGAGACCATTGAAGAAGGGGGAGGTGAGCTTTCCGATTTGAAGGTCCCGACGATCGTTCGCGGGCATCACACTCCATCCCATGTGGACATTTCCGCCGCTACGTTAAGTCGGGAAGTCGCTGACTACCTGGAGTGGTACCGAATACGAGTCGAGGCGATCGTTAACAGCCCCTTACTCGTCTCTGAGCAAGAGCAACTGCTCAAGATCCTAGCGTGTGTGCCCGCTGAACTTAGCCAGTTCTTAATTAGAGAATTTCACGATGCCGCAGTTGACGATTCGCCGCGACGCCAACCCCGCCTTGTCGGCATTCTCGACGCAAAGCGGGAAAAGAACTGTGCCCGCACCACCCTGCACCGCTATGTCAACAACGGGGAAGTGGGGATCAAGCTCGGTGAGACTCATTATTTTTTGGGTTACGAGCTGGAGACCTTGAAGATCCCCCAACGGGGACGCCCGAAAAATTCTTAACCTTCGCGGTAGAATTTCATTTGACAGAAATTGTGTCACGGTCCTATTATAAATGTGTCAACGTACCATTTAATGGAGAGCGTGACCTCCGGAACCTTGAGACTCTCTCGCCGCTGAAGGCATCACCATGCACTCAACCGAACCACTTTCTCGCCGTCATACTCATCTTGAGTTGACGGGCCAACTGCTCAACAGTCGCCATAAAGTTAACGTCGGCAACGCTCCGCGTTACATCAATCAGACGCAGTTCGACGCATTACTATTACTGACCGAAGCTGCCCTCTTAGAGAGCGGGGAAGGAGTGTCATTGGAGTACCTCTTCTCTGATCGCGATGACCTCAATGTAAGTCGTAAGTACATCCAGCGGCTACGACAAGAATTGGGCAACCCCGAGCTCATCGTTAGCTCGGCCAAACGCCGGTATCGACTCAACGTCGAAGCGCACAACGTTGTGATTCGACAACCGTTCTGGCAGTTGGGGCCGTCGTCGGTTCCTGTCCAGCTCCGAGATCGGCTCCAGCGCGCCTATGCCAATAGCGCAGCGGTTTACCCAGAGGTAGATTCCGCTCAGCTTTGCTTTTGTCTTTTCGTGGTCACACCTTTGTCTTCGACGACGCAATTCGGCGTAGATACGCTGCCAATTACGCCACAGCAATTGCCATCGTCGACCGATCAGATTGTGCCGCTTCCGCCGACAGCAATCTCGGCTGACAACAGCAACTCGGCCCTCGCATCGTGCATTATTGCCTGCCCGTCCTGATCGAGATTGGTTACATCGCCGCTTCAGTCCCAGGTTCCGCCATGAGTAATGTGAAAAACACTTTGCACGAACTTGAATCGGCGAACCTTCCCTTCAGCGTACGGGCAGGTGCCGGTGACCGCGAAGAAGCACGTGTCGTCCATATTCTCTCGCCCGGGAGTCTGTCTCCACTTCTCGAAAATATCCATCCCGCGTGCGACTGCTTCTGGATTTCAGACGACGAAATTACGTCGATGGTGGAGAGCTTAAAACTATCCGGGCCACGCCACCCCATAGAGGTATTGGACGACCAACTGCTCGACGGCCGCCGGCGGATTTATGCCGCCCTTAAGCTTCAGCTATCGTTGCCAGCAATTTATCTCTGCCATGAAGATCTTGGGCAACTTTCACCGTTTGAGTATGCCCTGAAGGCGAATCGTGCCGCCGGCTGCGGTCGCCAGCTGACTCCTATCAAGATCGCCCTTGCAGCGGTGCGCTACCACGGCATGTGGATCGACGAACTCAAAGAATCGGCTCTCCAGCGGAAGAAAAAAGGAGTGGCTGCTTCGCCTGCGGAAAAAGGGGAAACACTCGAACATGCCGCTGCCAAGCTCGGCGTCTCAGTTCGTGCCCTGAGCATTGCGATGAAGGTGTTTCGTACAAACGATCCAAGTCTCTACCTGGCGACCCATAGCGGTAAAATATCCCTCGCTGAAGTGGAGAGACTCGTATTTCTATCAAGTACTGCCCGCCAATCGCGCCTCGCTGAACTTCGCACACATAAAACCCGCACACCTCGCACCCGTCCGCTGAAGGCAAAGCGCAGTGGTGCGGAAGTCGCTGAAGATCTTCAGCGCGAATCTGAATCGATTCGCAAATATCTGCAGAGGGTCGAGACTGTGATTGCTTCCAACCCAGACGTGGCCTTCGATCTAACGTCCCTCAAGAAAGAACTCGGCAGATTGAAGAGTTTTATAGCACATCTGGCGGAACGGTTTTCTTCACCTAACTCAGGAACCTAGCATGAACTCTCTCATTCCATATCGAACAAATTCTATGCCGTCCCACACCGGGGACGTTCCCGCGCTATCGCCGAGCGTCCTGTGTCGCCCGAGGACGGACGCCCAGCACATCGTATTGACCGGTCTCGATAACTCCGGATCAGTATTCGGCTCTGGTGCTATCACTGAATTGAAGTTGGCACTCCCGAAGTACATTACCGATTTGCAACAAGACCCTGCCATCCGTTCTTCAGTCCTAGCCACATTCTCTGTCTTTGCCGATCCAGACAGCTGGTGTGTGACATCTCCGTTCTGTCCAGTCATGGAGTTGGTACCCCCATCGCTTACCTCTACCGGTAGCTCGCCCGTGTGCACACGGCTCATCGAATCAATCAAGCTTCTTAGGGCTCGCCGGGAACTCGTGCAATCGGTGCTCCACGTCGATCAGCGGCATTCATGGCTGATTGAGATGACCGATGGATTTCCTTCCGACAGCCAACGTGCTGATGAGGCCCGGCGGGCTATTCAAGAGATTGCAGTGAATGAGGGAATCGAAGTCTACCTATTCGGTTTGGGGAAGGACGCCGACATGCGATTCTTGCAATCGATCGCTCAGGAGGGGCGGCCCGCAGAATTGCTTAACTCGGATCGGGACTTCGCCACGCTGTTCGCATGGCTTAAGAAATCACTGCGCATCGTTAGCCGCAGCATCATGGGAACGGTCACTGAATTCGAATCCTTGAGCGGCAAAATGATTCGGACGGAGTAGAAGATGGCAATCCTAATTGGTACAGACCGCGTTCTGTTGTCGAAGGTAATTGGGCAGGGTGGAGCAGCGACTGTCTACGAACACCCGCTCTACCGCGATCAATGCGTCAAGATTCATAATGACGCAGACAAAGTAGAGGCAGAAAGAATTCGCTTTCTGATTGCCAATCCTCCGCCTCAACTTGTCGTGCGTGGTATTCCGCTTTACGCATGGCCACGTGCAGCGGCTTACGACGAACAGTCCGGAGCCTTGGTAGGCTTTTCCATGGCCCGACTGCATAAAGTGCTGCCGGTACAGGCAATCATCGATCCGAGTTCATGCAGCTCCGCAATCACGCGCGAGTGGCGGTGGAAAGTGGCAATAAGTATTGCTGAGTTAGTTCACACGCTCCATTTAATGAATCCACCACACATCATGGGGGATGTGAATCTAGAAAACTTTCTCGTTCACCGCGATGCCCGAGTCACAGCGATTGACATGGACTCCACGCATTTCACGATTCCTGGAGTTAAAACATTTCTTTGCGACCGGCATCGCCCGGAAATGCAGCCGCCGGAACTCGTGAGCGCGACCACTCCTGTTGTTGAACGCGATCAAGATCAAGACGCGTTTTCGGTGTTTATTCTGGTCCATCGCTTGCTTCGCGAGGGCATCCATCCGTTCGACGCCATTTATTCCGGTTCCAGTACGTCGTTGCGGCTGCACGAACGCATCGAGCAGGGGATATGGCCTGACTCATTGTTATACACCGATTACCGACCTAAAGCGGGAACCATTCCGTTTACGTCCCTGCCGACAGACATCCAAGATTTGAACCGGCGGATGTTTCTGGACGGAATCACAGACCGATCGAAACGTCCGAACGTGACCGAGCTGCTAACATCGCTCCAATTGCACCAACCACTCCGGAGCCGGTACGCACGAATTAACCGCTATGCGTGGCGGCGCGAGCTTCACCCCAATCCCAAGCCGTATTCGCGATTTCAGCGAAGCGTCGAATTCTGTCGTGCCCACATTCACAAGGCGGCGTTATTGGCACTATTCGGAGTAGCTATTGCTGCAAGAAGTCTGCCATCGGATGAAAATGACGGCCCGATGAGACCGACAAAGCCGCTACTGCGACACCCAGATACTTTGTCGAGAAGCGTCGCGCCGGTGATCAAGCCGCCCACAACCTACAACCAGGTTCTGCCGAAGCCCCCAGAACCATCCCAATCCACCCGTCCCTTATTGGAGACGCCACGCCTTTGGCGCCTCGCTGAAGAGAGTGGCGAGTAAACCCCGTCAGACTCGTGAGGAGATAAGTCATGACTCGTATTAATTACTTTCTCAAGCAAGGCACCCTATGCCTTGTAGTCGCTGTATCCGCAAGTCTGCTTGCAACTTCGCGTGCCCTCGCACAGACGAACTCGCATGACCAGGACGAGTATGAGGAGAGATTGATTGAAGTGATGCGAGCCGGTGTAGAGCAAGTGACAACACCTTCGACGCCGCATCATGAAAATCCCGACCCACTCATGAAGGCTTATCAGTTGAAGTCCGAATTGGAACAAAAACAATCAGCCTACGAACGTAGTGAGACAGAGTTGCGACAGGCACTGGAGGCAGCGATTGACCACATCCCCAGCGATGAACTAATGACCGATTTTCACTTCGAGCGCGAGGCACTTTTCCACCTACAACAGCGGACACGCCAACTAGCAAACAATGCGGAGTTGCTTATTTCCAGAATTCATCAGCATCGTAGGGTCGGCAGTATTTATCTGACGGCACTTACGAACGCAACGCCGACCTACGCAGCATTGGCGCTCCAGTTCCGGCAGTACGCAGCGGAGGAACAATATCGAGACCGACGCGAGGATTATCTTGTTCTCGCTTCCGTCTTCGATCAGTTGGGCGCGCGCTTTCGGACCGCTCCGGCTCTCGTGTCAGCGGATGCGAACGCAATTGATGAACTCTATCCGTATTTAAAAAGCACACACTTACTGTTGAAGCGAACCTATAGCGTGCTCAGTGTGCTACCAGCGGATTCGCACGCTGCAGCGGGCTCCGGGCTGGACGAGCAGTTGCGAAAGTTTGTGAATACGTTCAAAGGCTTTCGGCAGGAAATTCGCAAGCTCAACGAACGGTTGGGCGGACAGTCAGCTAACGATTCCATTGACTCGCAGGAGCCTGCCTCCCCGCCAGTAACGAATCAAAGCACCGATCAAATAGCGTCCTACTACTTTTACAGCCCTGCTGAGCGACCAAAGCCATTTGAACATCGCGCCGTGAAGTCGAGCTATGCATCGTATCACCAACCTCCCTCGACGAAACACAGTGCACAACTTTCACATCGTCAAGTTCCTGTTGCCGACGAACCGCGTACAACGCCCTCGGCATGGACAGCTGCAGAGCATCTACTTGAGAAAAATATTCTTGCCTTCCATCTCCCCGGAGTTTCGGGCAACGACATGTTGCGACGAGAGGTGAATAGCTCCTCTGCCGTGCAGGAGGGAGAGCTTTTCTCCATTTCATTAAATACTGGTAGGAGGATAACTGTTGAGGTAAAGCGGCGAATGCCGACTCTTTCCTCGCGTTATGAGACTGTATGGCTGGCAGAAGTGGTTCGAGCGAACAAACCGTAGGTCGCCGGCAGAGTGTCACCCCGTCCATAAGGAAAGTTAGTGGTTGATGTTGGTGATGTTGCGTGAAATGCCATCCATGCTGAGTACTGCGGCGAGAGCATACGTGTCTTCGCCGGAGCAATCAACTCGCCGTATCTCGCTCCAAATTCCATGCCGGAATTGTTTTGGGAGCGGCGAAATCCATGGAGAACTTATGTTCACAGCATTACGCAAACAAGCTCGCTTTGCCTCCCGTCAGCCTGACCACGTGGCTGCACTCACCCCCACGTTGTCGGTGTCGGTCTGGCAGAGCGTTGATTCGGAGACCGGTGGAGTTCGTATGCATTGGGATGTCAGTCGGATTGGCAGCGAAGATCCTTCACGTACTTATCGCACGTTGAAGATCGAATCGCTGCTGGAATTTCCGGCGTTCCTGTCACGCGTTGCTACCGGTTTTGCTCAGACGGAGGCCGTGGGACCGCAACTTCGCAACGAGCTGCTGCAGTTTGCCAAAGACATGGAACTGCTGGCCGTGCGACGTGACGCCAATGGCGTTGATCGAGCGGAAAAAAAGGAAGCGGAGCCCATCCACTTCTAGCACACTGGCATCAACCATTTGGGGCGAGGGCTGCGACGGACCTGCGGGTCTAATCGCAGCCCTCGGGCCCACTTGCCGTCGGTCGTAGTGCATCCGTCGGCACGGACGGGACGTGATGACTCGGTCGAAGTCACAAACGCGCTCCACACTGCAAATCACGAGTCAAAACCCACTTTCACCCTTACGAACGAGACCTACCTATGCCGACTTATACGCCTGCCCAATATGCTTGCCGCGATGATTGCGTGCTGCGGATGACCGCGTGCTATCGCATCCTGCTGCCCCGCTGCGCCGCTGCGGCGCTGGCCAATCACAAGCCGCTGACACATGCCCTCAATCGCCTTACTGACGATGGCTCCCTCATCCGTCACGAACGCCTGCTCCCCGGCGGTCTGACGGTTTATACCTTGTCACCATCAACTGCAGCCCGACTGGGTCTTCCGCGAGAACGTGCTGAGTTGCCGACCGCAGCCGCACTCGACACCGCGATAGCCGTGCAGGTCTTCTGTCACCTTGGCCGTGGCGCACGTTTCCGGCTGACGGCTGACGAAGTAGATGAACTCTTCCCGAAGGCGGCACCCAACAACGTACCGTTTGTCATCTCTGGGGAATTAGGTTCCGTGGCCATCTTTCGCGCGGTGCTGGTCGCTGACCGAGCGCCAGCAGATGCCATCCGTTACTTGCGAACTCTGATCGAGCAGGCGGAGCGCCACAAGACCCTTGCCAGCGAACTGGCCAACCGTCACCTAGGTTTTGCGCTGTTGGCGTCCTCACCTCAGCACGTTGCCGCATTGGAGAAAAGCTTGGCTCGCTCCGGACTCCTTTCACGTGCAGCTGTGATCATTGATGTCGGACCCGACGCCGAGCATCTGGCGCTTTCGCTCAAAGCCAAGCAGGGGGTGGGGGGATGAGCCAACCTCTCATCGAACTGGGGAAGGATGTGGTCACGGGAAAGGCTGTGAGCTTGCCGCTTTCGCTGTTTGAGCGTCATGGCTGGATTCAGGGGATGACGGGTGCTCGCAAGACAATTATTGCGACCAAGATCTGCATGCAACTGATGCGACTGGACCCCCAGGCCGCTTTTGTGATCTGCGATCTTGGAGGCGATCAGTACTTCTTTAACCAGCTGCGGGAGCTTGCCCGCCAACTCGTCAGGCCGTTTCAGTTTCTCTCGGTCAATCGGGACGATGATTGGGACGCGCTCGATCCCATGGCAGCGATTACACCGCTGCAGGATTTGTCCGTCGATGTCTCCTATCTGCATACGATCCTTGGCGGCGACCACGGCGAAGGTTATGGGGCAGGATATTTTGGCCGTTACTCGTACGTCTCCATTCAGCGGATCTTGCTGGGCTTCGTCGCCGAAGGCCTTCATTCGCCGACGCTCCATGACTTTGCCAAGCGATTTGCCAGCAGCAAGGGCAAGCTTTCCGATCAGAGCGAAGCGCAATTAGCCGCAGAGATGATGCTCAGCTACGACCAAGTGCAACCGAGCGCGTGGGGGCACAAGCAAATTGAAGTGCCGACAGCCGTCGAGCGGGCGCAGGTGACTTATGGCTTCCTACCAACGCTGATGCATCCCGGCGCCAGGATGCTGGCTGCAACGCTCGTCTTCTCGTTTGTGCTCGAAGCCATGCGGCGTCACTACGCGGGACTGCCTGCACGCCCAATCTACTTGGTGATCGATGAATTTCCTTCCGTCGCAGGTTCGAAGCAGTGGTCCGATTTGCTGGTCTTGTCCCGCAAGTATCACATCCGGATTTTGTGTCTGACACAGACTAGCGAACAAATGAAATCGCGCGACCGCGATCTGCTGCCGATGTTGTTTGACAACACGGCCATCAAAATCTGGCTGACGCCCACGTCCCAGGAGGACATCGACACGCTGCGCAATCTCTCCAAGGACCAGCTCAAGCAGCGCGGCACCACGCAAGGTTTTCGGGCTGGCGTTTCCTCAGTCTCGATGGGTGAGGTCTATGAATCACGCCTGGAGGCTAATGAGATCCGGGACGTAGCCTACTCCGGCGATCAGGGATTCTTGATCGTGAACGCCTTTCAGGGGCACACCGAACCGATTCGCTTTCGATTCGCTCCGGATACGTCCCCAGAAGAGTATGCGCGGCTGGCTACGTTGCCACTTCCCAAGCGTGAACCATCAGACCACCGTTCCCACGCGGAGATCACGGACTCCAACCGAGCACAGCGACAGGCGCAACTGGCTCAGCTTCTGATGGCAAAACAGTCACAACTTCTATGGGAGCAATCGCCGTGAATGACCGAATTCAACACGCGAACGAGTCCGCTCTGCAGAATAATTCCACAGCCCAGCTGCTGGAGGCGGCCACCATCGTCCAACTTCTGACCCAGTGCGTGCGAGTGGTCGGCGCTCACCAACTTAGAGGCTTGGATCAGCGCCAATCGATCAGGCTCCTCAAACGACTACATACACTCGGGATGGTCTCGGTGCGAACGGTCATCGTACCGCCTGATCTCTCGCTCACAGCTCCGCTCTTTCGCTGGCAGCCCGGGGTCGCTCCACCCAAGTTTGATCGGCTCGCCTGGCAATTGGCGGCGCGCTGGCGAGGCAAGCCGCATAAGGTGTTGATCGCCAGTGCGACCGCCGAAACATGTTACTCCGTGGGGAGTTCGTTTGCCGGACGGGTGCCACGACGTACCGAAGTTAGCCACGATCTCCACGTCACGGCAATCTACCTAAACCTGGCGCGTGCGGCCCCCGAACGCGCCCGGCAGTGGATACATGAAGATGCGCTCCATGCCAAGCGCGAAGCCGGACAACTGATTCCTGACGCAATGCTTGGCGGCACAGCCATTGAGTTTGGCGGGCGATACCGAGCGGACAAACTACGAGCCATTCATCGCGGTCATGCAATCGCGGGCCGTCCGTATGAAATTTGGTAATGACACGCAGAAGTGATTTTCGTTGGTGCTCCACAAAACTGCTGAGGCTGTGAGAGGAACACAAACGATTGTTCGGCTTTTCGTTGCAAAGGGCTGCGGCCACGAGCAAGGAGAAAGCCAATCAAGGAGGAGCTTATATGGAACGGAGATCAAGAAAGACCCACCGAAGACGGGAAGTTGAAAAGCTACTCAATGAAATTGCCTTTCGCAGCATGATCATCATGTTGCTGGGATTCTTTGCAGTACTTTGTGCGACTCGTCCGTCGTGGGCCGTTAAGACAGTGCGCCTGCTACTTGACGCTGCAAAGGGCGTAGGGACCTATCTTTAGGTCCCTCGCCCCGCGCGGGTTACCACCAGAAATCATCATCCTCAAAGTCAAAGTGAGAGTACGCCTCAAGGAGCAACAGGAAAACTACGACGCTCACAGAAATTCCAAAGACCAACACCACCAGACCCGTGACTCCAGTTTCAAAGTACACTACCGCCATCACTGCCGACGCAATCAAGCAATCTTTGACATGCACAAAGTACGAAACAGAGCGCGACATTAGTTCGTTCTCATCCATGCCACACCGGTATCACATGAAAGGATCGTAAACAAGGAACTCTTATGCCCAAACAGATCATTTATCTCAGGCATCCACTGACCAGCGTTGAAGAGGGTGCCTACCAGACCTTTGGTGATATGGTGTTCTATCCCAATGGAGGAGTCCGCCTCGGGCCCGCATGGTTTGCTTACGGCACGCCAATTCATCGCCATCGGTTTGGGGCTAATCTGATTGCCGTGCGCAGCGTCCATGACGCCAACCTGCTTGAAATCGAAATGCCCGCAGGTGGGCAACTGAGATTCCTGTATCGGCCACTATTTCGAAAGTGGTATCAAATGGTTGAAGCAAATGATCCCCGGCTTTATCTCCACCAGCAGCGATACGGCACTCATGTAGCCGTTGTCTTGTACTACGTCCGCTGGAGTATTTGCTGGGGCTTTTTTGAGACAATCAACTTCTTTGGCTTCCTCCTGCTGGCCTTTCTGGTAGTGCTGGGCATTTGTCTGGCGAATGCGATGTTTTGACTAGCACACGAGAAGCGGGCAGGATCGACCTATGAATCCTATTTCGCAATCTGATTCGAGTTTGGCACTGGAGATAAAAGAATTCGTGGGCACGCTCTTTCTGCCAGAAGATCTGATCGAACTTCGGCTGATTGAAACATGGACCGAATCCGGTAAACATCGTTCAGAAGTTATGGAACGTTTGTGGCTACAAGCTGACTCATTGGTTGCTTCGTGTCCTACTCTTCGCCAAAAGAATCAGATCGGAGCAAATATCTTCTACGGAGTTAATCCGCGAACTAGTCATGGCAGCACAAAATCCGATGTCGCGATCTGTCGAACTCTCTGGGCGGACTTGACCTGCCCCCTTCACCCGAGTCCACGTTTGGAGCGAGAATCCAAGAGTTGGGCAACACACGAAGGAGGGCATTCGATGCCACGAGGTCAAAAGTTCAAAGCGGAAGAGATCATTGCGAAGCTGCG
>Ga0163151_10001662_pt1 | contig 36862 bp, 23 predicted proteins | sample OliLakLV19MP5IB2_FD_145596 | JGI IMG/M metagenome (GOLD analysis project Ga0163151, IMG submission 145596) | Freshwater microbial mat bacterial communities from Lake Vanda, McMurdo Dry Valleys, Antarctica - Oligotrophic Lake LV.19.MP5.IB-2 | ecosystem: Environmental > Aquatic > Freshwater >... | reverse complement strand
CCTTGAGATCTACACCTCCGAAGGGTGTTCCAGTTGCCCGCCCGCGGACCTCTGGCTTGGCGAGCTGAAAGGCGAGCCCAACTTGTGGACGGGGTTCATTCCCGTCACGCTTCACGTCGACTACTGGGACCACCTCGGATGGAAAGATCCGCTGGCCTCCAGGCGCATGAGCGTCCGCCAGCGGCAGGAAGCGGTGGCGGGGAAGGTGTACACGCCCGGTTTCTTCCTCAACGGCGTGGAATGGAAAGGGTTTTTCAAGGCGGAGGCGTTTCCTCCCCAGGACGCGCCGGACCTGGGCAAGCTCACCGTGACGCAAGTCAGCCCGCTCGAGTTCGTCGTGGATTTCACGCCAAAGGGCGTCGAGAAAGGTCCGCTGGAGCTGAATGCCACGCTGCTCGGCATGGACATCCGCGTCGACGTGAAGGGTGGGGAGAACCGCGGCAAAAAGCTTTCGCACGATTTCGCCTCCCTCGGTCTGCGAACGGTCCCCATGGCGCCCTCGGGCGGACGGTTCACCTCCACCATCATCCTCGCCAATGGGACCCCAATCGAGCCGCCGCGGCTCGCCGCCGCTTTCTGGGTCACACGTCCGAAGTCTTTCGTTCCGCTCCAGTCGGTGGGCGGTTACCTCGATAAAGGACTTGGCGATGTCCGCTGACGCTGTCGCACGAGTCCGGGCCCGGCTTGACGCGATGAACGCGGAAGACCCGGTCACCGAAATCGTGAATGGCCGGCCTCGCGCCAGCGAGCTGATTTTCTCTGACCGCCTCGAAGCCTGGGTGCGCCGGCTGGAACCGGAGGCCTCCGACGAGCTCCTGATCGCCGCGCGCGGCCAGCACGTGAGGCGCTGGACATCGCCACGCAAAACGTATCCGGAGGGCCGCTGGGGTTACCTCCGCTGGCGCGAAGACCTCAAGAGAATGCATGCCGACACCGTTACCGAAGCCATGCGCGCCGAGGGCATGCCCGACGCGAGCGTGGCTAAGGCGCGGGGAATCGTGATGAAGCGCGATCTCGCCGGGAACCCCGACGCCCAGACCATGGAAGACGCCCTCTGCCTGCAGTTTCTCGAAAACAAGTTCGAAGGCCTCCACAGCAAGACGTCGGACGATAAGATGGTGGATATCATCCAGAAAACGTGGCGAAAGATGTCGGCGAAGGCCCGGGCGGCGGCGCTCACGCTGTCGTATCCCGCCGAGCACAAGGCCCTGATCGAGCGCGCCCTGGCCTGAAAATGCAATAGGAAAACGGCGCGCTTTCTCGGTTCGATCATCGAAGGAAATTAAGGTGGTTTTCGTGCGTTCTTAAGGCGCTGGCATTAAAATAATAGGAGGATGAGAGACCGCCGCCCGTTAATTGCCCTTCCCACCGTTCTGTTCTTTGCCGCCAATACCCTTTTGGCCGCGCCTGCCGAAACCAGCATCTGGAAGGACCGTCAGGAAAAACTCGCGCGTGTCCATGCGGCGGCCGCGCCACCGTCCGCGCTCTTCTCCAATCTCCCTGTGGCGCGGCGAATCCCTCCGCTTCAAGCCCCCACGGTGGACATCCAATCTTCTTCGCCCGGAGATCCGCTCGGCCGTCTGACCGGCGCGCTCCCGTTGACCCATGTGACCCTGCGCCAGGCGCGCCAGGGAAAGGCCGGAGAAACGGCGGTCGTTCTGATTCAGGACGTTCACCTCAACGCCGAGGCCCAGGAAAATATCGGAGTCGCACTCGAGCGTCTGGGCGCGGCACGGTCGATCGAGCGCGTGGGCGTGGAGGGCGCGTTTGCGCCACTGAACTTTTCCCGGCTCGATGATTTCTCCGATCAGAAGGTTGTCCGCGCGGTGGCGGGCGATTTCTTACGGGCGGGGACGATGGCGGCCCCGTCCTTCGCGGGGCTGGCTCTGGGGCCACGGCGAGCCGTGAGCGTCATCGGCGTGGACGACGAGGCGGCTTACGGGATGAACGTCGCCGCGTACCGGCAGGCCACCGGCCAGCAGGCCTCGCTGAAATCCACGGTCGCGGCATTTGAGGCAAGGCTCACCGATCTCAAGCGCCGGCACTATGGGCGCGAGCTTGCCGATCTCGACGGCATCACCCGTTCCTACCAGAAAGGCGACACGGGCCTCGCTCCGTTCCTGATGCGCCTCGAGAAGGCCGCTGGCGGCGCGCCCGAGACAATCCGCCTTTTCCTCGAGGCCTATTCCATCGAACAACGTCTCGACTTTAATCGCGTGGAGGCCGAACGCCGCCGCGTCATCGAGAAGCTGGCCGCGGCCCTGTCGGCGGCGGAGTTGAAATCCCTGCTCGATCAGACGGTGGCCTACCGTTCGGGCGGCGTGTCGCTTTCGGATTTCCATTCGCGGCTGAAAGCTCTCTGCCTTCGGAAAGGCGTTGACCTGACCCAGACGCCGTCGTTCGACGCTTACCTTCGCTATGTCCTCCTGGCCGACAGAATCGTCGGCGAGACCCTGCTCAAGGACCTCGACGTCATGGAACGGGCTGCCTTCGACCGCCTGACGCGAACGCCCGAGCAACGCGCGCTCTCGCTCTGGTCCCGCCGCGCTGACACTCTTCTGAGGCTCTCTGATTTCGCGGTGGGTCCGGAAGAGTGGGAACAGTTTCACGCCTCTCCGTTCACGCTCGCGGAATTCGATTCGGTTCTCGGCACGCTTGACGGAGCGGTTCGCGCCTCCGGCCTTCCCGATCTGGCTCCCTTCAAGGAGTTTTACCGTCTCGCTGATCTCCGCAGCCAGACCATCGTAACGCGATTGCTGGAAGGAAAGCCCGCTTCGGCCGCGCTGGTGGTCGGCGGGTTCCACACGCCGATGATTGAACGCCTTCTTGAGAAGCGTGGATGCCCGCTCGTGGTCTGCTCTCCCCGGCTCACGCGCGTCGACCTGGCCGCCGGCACCGTCTACCTCACGATTTTCTCCCGTGAAAAGACGTCCATCGAAAAACTTTTCAGCGGAGAGCGGCTTTTCATCAATCCCGAGCGCGTGAACTTCGGCTCGGACCCCAACCTGGAGCGCCAGGTGGCCGTGGAGGCCGCGGCCCGCGTGGGCGAGGGGGACTTCGGAGGAACGCTTCCGGCGTCGATCACCATGGAGCGGCGCGGAACGCTGATTCGCGTCGCGCTCGACGGCCTCTCCATTTTCCTCGGGCGAGCGGCCCGCGTCGCGGGCTTTCAGCAGGTGGGTGCCCGCGTGGGAGGAAGAGGATTCCAGTTTGTTGAGCTTCCCACGTTCTCCTCTCGCGCCCGGCGGCAGATGGCCGCGTTCGGGATATCCGCGCTCTCTCTTCTTTCCGTGGCCGCCACCGGCGACGTTCCGTGGACCGCGCTCGCGGTCCTTGCTTCCACCGGGCTCGCCGGCGTGGGCATCGCTTTGCTGGTCCGCGCGTTTCGCCGCACCTCGGAAGTAAACCGACTTCTCCGCGCAGCGCTGGATGGCGTCATGACCGACGTGCCCGGCGCCCAGGTCTGGCGGCTGCGCATTCCCGGTGAAGAGGGCCGGTGGCGATGGCAGTCCGCGGGCAACCGCGTGCGCGTCGGCGAGCGGAACGGTTCCCCGGTGCTTGAGGCGCGCGAGGGCGAAACCGTCATTCTCGAGCTTGAGCCCGGCCAGACGGGTTTCGTGGCGTCGATGGACCACACCACCTGCACGAGCATTCAGTTCCAGGCGGTCAATCCGGCGAACGGGCGAACCCTGATCGGCCATGCCCACATCGTGCCCCGCGCCTACCACATGGACATGGTCCGTGAGGCCCTTGCCCTGATTCGCGACGCGGCCGCGGAGCGCGGTTACCGCAACGTCGAGCTGGCCATCAACTGGACCCCGCGCGGCGCCATGGTCACCGGCGATCGCGTCACCGAAGAGGCGGCGCAGTCCGACCTGGCGCGGGCGATCAGTGACGCCGGCACAGATGCGGTTCGATTTGAAGTGAAGGTTGTCGAGGCCCGGCAGGGTGCGCTGAGCACGGCGGTGGGCGCCGCTTCTGCTTTGCGCAGCCAGCGCCCGTTCAATAGCCTCCAGGAAAGGGCGGGCGTGAAGCCGATGCAGATGGAAACGCCCTGGGGATCCGCGGCGACGCCGTCCGAACGTCCGCGTGATGCCGGATTACGAGCGCGGCTTCTGTTCGCGCTGACGGGCGCGGGCCTCGCCCTGATGTCCGTGGCGGCGGTGGGCGGCGATCCGATGACGACGATGATCGTGGCCACCTTGGTGGGAATGCCGCTGCTTGCGGCGTGGCTGGTGCGGGCCCTCCGTCAGATGGGAACCAACACCGGCGTCGCTGCCAACCAGAGCGCGCGCACGGCGAGGTTCGCGCGCGGCGCGGTCGTGGGACTCGTGGCCGGTCTCCTCGCGGCCGCGCTGTCGTTTCCCGATCTCTGGCCCTACATCGCCGGCGCGTCCGCGCTTTTCGTCGGCGGTATGTCGGCCGGTTTCAACAAGATCAACAAAGGGCCGGGGCTCGCGTCCAAGCCTCTGATCGCGCCGTCGATGTTTGAGCTTCCCGACGCCGCCTCGCTCGCCGCCGCCAATTACTGGGTGATGTCGCCCACGTTCAATGAAGGGGAGCAGCTGCGCGCTTCGGTCCGGGAGATCTGGCGGCAGGGTTACCTGTCCCGCGTCATTTTTGTGAGCGACGGTTCGTCCGACGTCGACATCCTTCGTTCAATGAAAGACACGGGGCTCGAGGGCCTCACGCCCGAGGAGAACGCGGCCTTCCGGAAAGAGCTCAGCTTCGTCGCGTTCGACGTGAACCAGCGCAAGGAGGGCGCCATCCGGTCGGCGCTCGCCTTTTTGTCCGGGCAATACGAGACGCTGCCCGCGGTAACGCTGATTCAGGACAGCGACTCGCACCTGCTCGGCGACGACGTGGCCGCCGGACTGCAGCGCGGCGCCCGTTCGATGATCGACAACAATTTCGCCGCCATGGGCATTCCAATCGAAGGGAACGTGACCCGGGCTTCGGGCGTCGTCGCGTGGGGCGAGGCCATCACCTGGCGGCTCTCGGACCTGGGTAAGCGGGCGCATGAACTTCTCGAGCGTGTGGTTCCCGGCATGGGAGGGGTGGTGCAGCGCTCCGTGCCGGGCGGTGTGGGTTTTTTTCGAACGGCCCAGTTGCGCTCCGCGCTCGAGCAGCACAGCGGACGCTTCGAAGCCGGCGACCTCGAGCTCGCCAATCTCATTATCAAGGCCGACAAGGCGGCGCGGGGAAAAGATTCCGTGTCGGTGGGTCCGCTGTTTCGCCAGATCCGCCTCTCGACGGACGTCATGCCCACGATCCCGGCCGTCCTCAGCCAGAAGGGCCGGTGGCTCGAGGCGGTTTTTGACGAAGACCCGGCCGCGATGGCGGTGATCCTCGTCGTCGTGACGGGGACGATTGCCCGAGCCTTCCTGTCGCTGGACTTTACGTTCATTGCTTTCGTGGGCACGCTGGCCCTTGGCACCGCGGCCTATGCGCGCCTACTCAGCGGGAACATCCGTTCGATGAGCCGATGGCTCGCGGCGGTGTCGCTGCTCGCCGTTCCCGGCGCCTTCTTCATTCTCATCGTCGGATTCTCGACGGTCGGTATTACCTATCTGTCATTGGTCACCGGGCTGGCGATCGCCGGCCGCTTCACCGGGGCGCGCGTACGCGTCGGCCGTTTCAATCACATGACGTGGGGCATGTTCTTTCTCTATCCGGTGATCGTGGGCATCGCCTACACCGGCGCGGTTTATTACGGCGCGGTGAAGGGATATGTCAAGCGGCTCCGGAATCCGCGGAACTACGCCGCGCCGGGCGCCGGTTCCGGCGGGGCCCTCACGATGCCGCTGTGGTCGTGGCTGCTTTCGCGCCCGCGCATTTCTTCGTTCTTCAGTCCGGACCTTCGCTGGGCGGGCGAAGCCACGCGGCAGGCCTGGGCGGAACGAACGGTTTCCCGGCTATGGTTCCGCTCGGGCGTGGTGCCCTTCATCGAGTTCGTCGGGATGCCCGGCATCACGCTGGCGCTCGGGCCCGTGGTGGGCGTGGGCTGGGCGGTGGCGCTCGGCGCCTTGTTGTTCACGGTGCTTCACGGCATTCCCTCGGGCCGTGCGGCGGCCTCGCCGTTCCTCCGGCAGGGCTGGACGACATTCCTGGTTCGGCTCGGGGTCTCATTCCTTTTGCTGTCCGCGGCGTTCCAGCCCGACCTGCTGATCCAGCTTCTGAACGTCGCCGGACTCCCGATGCCCGGCGGCATTTCCACCGCTCTTCTTTCGCATCCCCTGGCCTTCGTGATCGGCGGCCACGCGTTGTGGAATGCCGTCGCGCCGCCGGCCCTTCGGCTGCTCGTGGCCGCTCCGGTCGCGCTGCCGGTCGCCCGCGATTCCGCGATGGGCAACCCGCGACGGCCGGCCGCCGCGGCCTCTCCGGTGGCGCGGGGCGTCAATCGCGTCCGCGCCTGGTTACGCTCGGCGGTCCGAGGCGTGACGACATCGAGCGACGTGTACGTCACCCGACGCGAGGCGAAGGAGCGATATATCCGCGACGTTCACTTCCGCCGCCATTCCATTGGCGCGAATGACGCCGAGTTCCGGGAGACCTACGCCGACGTGCGTGCCATCGTCGACAAGCTCCTGATCGCGCAGGGCCTTTCTCCGGCCGATTTCCGATTCTTCCTTCTAGATGAAAAAGACGTGAACGCGTTCGTCATCCGCGATCATGACACCATCTTCATGAACCTCGGCCTGATCAAACGCGCGCTCAGGGAAGGAATGCCGATCGACGCCGTGGCTTTCGTCCTCGCGCATGAAATCACCCACATCAAACAGGGTCACGACGACATCGACGCCGGACGGACCGCCCCGGAGACCGCCGGCGAGTTCGTCCGGGAAGAAGCGCGCAATTATGCCGACGAGTACGATGCCGATCTTCGCTCGCTCGAATTGATGGACCGCGCGGGCATCAGCGTTCGCCACGCGCCCAGCCTCTTTCGAGCGCTTCTCTCCGAGCGATACTCCTCTCACATGGGATGGACGCATCCCGCGATGGAAGACCGCGTGCGCCGTCTCGACGCCGCGATTCGCGAGCCGTTTTATTCCAACTACGCGGCGGCGGAAACCCCCTTCTCGGACCGCGTGCGGAGCGAACTGGCCACGCGCTCGCGTCACCGGCAGGTCCAGGAGCGCACCCGTGATCCGCTCATCACGCATGAAGCGCTGATCGCCGCGATCGAAGCCGCGCAGACGCGCGAAGAACTGATCGGCGTGATGGTACGCGGAACCCGCCAGTGGGCCACCACGCGCACGGACGCGAACATTCGCCTCGTGGCGGCCGCCTTCGAGCGCCGTCAGGCGGACGTCTTTCCCGCAACGCCCGCGGGCCGCGCCGTGGCCACGGCCATTCGTTCCACCCTCTACCGCAGCCTGCGGGAAGCGTCGTTTCGGGGATTCACGACGGAGGAACGTTCGGAGGAACTGAAAACCGTGGGATGGCGTCCTGAACGCGAGTTCATATCGCGCACGCGACGCGCCGAAGTGGAAGGCCTGCTCACCGGTCTGTCCAACGAGGATCTCTTCGATCTGATCTCTCTGGAAGTTCCGGGCGTCGACGCGCTGGATCCGGAATTTTACTCGGTGGTGGACACCGAGAATGAGGAGGCTTACCGCGCGTTCAACCACGCGCTCTTCGGAAATCGATCGATCCGGCAGACCAGTCCTTCCTTCATGGCGATTCTGACCGGCGCCACCGGTCCGCAGGAAACCGAAGTGGACGTGAGCCTGGGCGTGTATGAATCGTTGATGGACGCCGTCGTGGAACGCGTGCTGACGCCCGGCATGAGTTTCGAATCCCTTTTGCTCCTGGCCCAGCGCCTGGGCGACCGCCAGGAAGAGTTGACCTTGCGCAAAGGCCTCGGCGAGCGCTCCCGCCCGATTCGCGACCTTCAATCGCGTGTGGCCGAAGAAGTGGCGAGACGGATCGGCGAAGTTCCGTCGGGCCAGCTCGCTGGTTCGGCGAAAGACCTTCTTGACGTGATCGAGCAGGTGCGTTCCGGCAGTTTTGAAATGGGCCTCGACTTGAGCGCGGTCACCGCCGCGATCTTTGAAGCCGCGCGCACCAACACGGCGGTCCGCGACGAGTTGCGCGAGCGCCTTCTCGCCAACCGGTTGGGCTTCGAGTACCAGAGTCGCCTGGGGGATCTCGAGTCGGCGGCGACGTCCGCGGGCGGCGTGCTGATCCTGCCGGGATCGCTGGTCGACCAGGTGGCGCAGGCCCGGGCTCTGTTCGGGGAAGTTAATGGCGGCTCGCTGGTGGAACCACTGACCGACGCGTTCGTTGCGCGTGAAGGCCCGCGTTCCTACATCGAGCCGCTCACGGACATGGTCCACGCGGCGCCGACCTCGGGAAGCGGGGACACGTTCTGGCTGACCGAGCGCGCGGACAACGCGCTCTGGAGAATGCTTCGAATGGATGCTTCAGATGAAACCACCGCGGAGGTCGCGCGCGCGATGATCGATATTCAGGGTCGCACGGGCCTGGCAGGCCTCGGCGGATTGTCGGAAGAAATGCAGCGGCTCATTTATTTCCACGAAATTGGCGGCGTCTTAGGAACCACGGACCTGACGCGGCAGATCGGCTACATGTCCGCGGCCGATGTCGAGGTGGCTCTTCTCGCCCGGTACCTTCGCTCCTTGTCGGACCGTCCCCGCCAGCAGCGGATGCGCGATACGCGCGCGTTCGCCGCGTTTAGCTGGGACGAACACCTGGTTCAGATCGGCCTTTATGCGTTCCGACGTGCGCTCGGTCTCGACGCCGCGCTGACCGAGCGAAGCGTGGATGTCGCCAATCTTGCCGCGCAGGACGCCTTCCCGGGCGAGCGCGTGGGTTCGGCCGGCACCGAGAACGACATTGAATTCGAGCGCGGCGATGACCCCACCATGCGGACGTACGGCGGGGGCTATTACGGGCAGTTCGTCAGTCGCGCGCGGACCGCCAAGCCCTACTCGGTGAACCGGATGAACATGACCGGCGCGACGCCCGCGGAGCTCCTGGCCGAATTCGACTGGATGTTCGCGGGCCAGCGCGACGCCCGCGCGGCCCTGGATCGCGTTCTCGCCTTTCTTCCGCCCAGCCCGTTCCGGAACATGGCGATCTACGTGTGGTTCCATCGGGCGCTGGCGGCGCGCGGCGTTCGTGTTCCGCCCGGCGAGTGGTTCGACCAGGCGGCGGTGGCGCGGCGGGTGGCGGCCCTGTACGACGACCCGGCGCGGGCGGACGACGCCCGGGCCATTCGCGTGGCGGTGCGTCTTGCGCTGCCCCACCTGGTCGCCGACACGCGCGTGGAGACGTTCAATCGGAAACTGATCGCCGGAAGTATTGCGATCGACGCGGACGTCGTGCCCGCCAACCATGATGCCGTCTCGAAAACCTATCCCGACATTCGGAGTTACACGCCCGGCGGCGCGGGGACGCAGGTTGATCTTCTGCTGGCGTCGTTGATCGACAGCGACGTGCAGGCCGGCCTGGCGACGGGACCGTTCGAGCAGCGTCTGGCCCGTCTCACCGCAGCTTATCGCCGTGCGTCCTCTGCGCGGGACCGGTACCTGGACCAGCTTGCCGTCGGCGCGACGTCCACCCAGGTTCTTCAGTTGCTGCCGCTCTACAGTGAACCGGCTTCACGCGAGCGCGCCGGCCTGTCGGGGCTCGAGCTGGCGCGGACCGAGCCGGCCACCGCGAGCGCTTTCGCCACGATGTCCGGCGAGATCGAACAGGCCCTCCGGTTTCTGCCGCAACAGAGCCCGTTGCGAGACGACGTTCTCCGCCAGGTGGTTGATGAAAAGGCCAAAAAGCCCGACGACGTGGAGCGCGCCGAAACGCTGATGCTTCGTCACAACGACAACATCCGCGAGGACGCCTCCGCGCAGACCGCCGTGGCCGAAGACGTCTTTCGCGAAGCCGTACGCAATGCCAGCGCCGGCAACAAGCGGCTGTTTCTTCTGTGGCTCTTCAGTTTCGGCGAGAAGCCGGACTTCATGAAGGCACTCGAGGCCAAGCACGCCCTTCGGTTCGACGGTCTGCGCGATTCCTACGCGCGCCGCACGGGCGAACACTACCGGGACGCGGGACGCCGCGTGCGCGAGGATTTCATTCGCAGCCTTCTTTATGGCGAAACGGGTCTGTTGACGGACGACGTGGAGCGCCGGGCGTTCATGACCCAGTTGTTCGACGCGATGCTCCCGGCCGGAAGGGCCGCCAACCCGGCGCTGCGCAGCCTGTTGCGAAAATCGTTCACGACCGCCTTCGAGAAAAGCGGGCAATACGAACGGGAGGACACGCTCCTCGATCTTCTCGACAACCTCGCCGCCCCCGGACAGGGCCAGCGACCGGTGCTGGGCGAAGCGGTTGCCGTGCGCATCTTCCTCCAGTCGCTGGGGCTTGTCGGCGTGAAGCTCGGTCAGTTCATCGCCAGTTCCGGGCTCGCTTCGGCCGAATTAAAAGAGGAACTTGAAAACCTGAAGGACCGCGCGCGGCCCATTTATAAGGGCGTGGTATTCGGAATGATCCGCAAGGTGTTCGGTTCTTTTGACTCGAAGTTCAGCGAGATCCTGGAGCTTCTCGGTTCGGCTTCAATTAAGGTGGTCTACCGGGTGACGCTTTCCGACGGAAGCGTCGCCGTCCTCAAGGTCAAGCGCCCGGACGCCGAGAAGAAGATCGACGCCGACATGGCGTTCCTTCGTGAGCTGTTCGCCGATCTCAAGGACGATTTCGCCGCGGCGGGCATCAGCGTGCCCGACAACATTGTGGACATCATCGAGCGCGGCGTCCGGCGCGAACTGAATTTTGACGCGGAGAAGGTCAATCAGGATCTGATCTCGGCCAACATGGCGTCGCGTCGGCTGGGTCTGGTCGCGCGGCTCGTGACCTGGGCGAGCGGTCGGGGACGGACCGACATCGGCATCGCGGATCCGAACGCCACGGAGGTGTTCGCCAACGGCCTCATGATCGAAGCCTTCGTCGAGGGGCAATCCCTGAAGACGATGATGAGCGTGGGCGACCCGGCCGTAATGCGAAAAATCAATCTCGACCTCGCGCTCGAGCTGTTCCGGCAGATTTTCATCGACGGCGTTTATCACGCCGACCTGCACAACGGGAACATCATCATCACCACCGCCGGAGAGGTCTACCTCATCGACCTGGGCGCGGTGGAGCGCATCTCGCCGGAGAACCGGCAGCTCCTGATGAATCTTTTTAAGGCGATGAGCCGCAAGGACGCCTCCGCCGTGACGGACCTCGTGCGTCGGGAGATGCCGCGAACGTCAAGGATCGTCAGCGCGCAGGCGCGCACGATTTCCGCGCTGGTCGCGAGCGATCGCAACCCGGTTGAGAAAATTTTCGAGCTCTGGTCGGTCCTGATTCGCAACGGCGCTCCGGTCGACGATGAACTCCTCGCCGTCAACGTGGCCCTGGGAAAGGCGGCCTATCTATTCGAGGGCGCGCGCCGGCGCGACGCGGCGGCTCTGGTGTTCGGCGGAACGTCGCGCTCCGCGCGCCGGCCTTTCCGGTCGATGTTTTTATCGGCGGTCGCCGCTCTCGCTCTGTTGGGATTCTCAGGCGCGGCCAGCGCGCAGACGCCGCTGGTCGCCGCGCCTGCTGGCACGTCCGTCGCTCCGGAAGGGCCGGCGGACGCCGCGCGGATGGCCCGCAACATCGTCCTCACGCTTCGATCCGCGACGCCCGACGAGGGGCATCGGCGCGTCATCAGTCTCTTCACGGCGGGGACGTCGCCCAGTCTCCGACTGGGCCAGACGATCCAGGGCGAAGCTCCAATGTCCGCGTTCGACCCGAAAGCCATCGCGGCTGCGGTTTCGGTGGAGTTGTCGGGCGCGGTGCGTCGCGGAGAGATGACCGCAGCCCGGGCCAACGCCGCCGCCGAGTTCCTGGCTTCGATGTTCGCCACCGCCCAGGGGGGCGTGGCGTCTGCGCTCATTGATGAATCCGCCATTCCGGAGGCGTCGGACGGGAAGTCGCCGCTCGACGTGTTCCGCTGGCTGAGCCCGAACGCCGCGACATTGGTGTCGGAAGCCGAGGCGGCGGCCGCTCGCTGGCGTTCGCAACGACGCGGCGTGAACGATCGCCTTGTCCTGATGGTGGCGCCGGGCCAGGCCGGGCCCGTCAAGGAGAGATTGTCGGCCCTGCCCGGCGGGATGATGGGAATTCGGGTCCTTGAATCCGGACAGTTCGGAAACGTGACATCGCTTCTCGAAGAGGTGGGGGGGCTCGATCCCGCGGCGATCGCCACGCGCCGCCTGCGCTTCATCGTTCGCAACGACAGCGGGCTTCCGCCCGGCTTTTTCGACCTGGCCTCGGCCGGTCTTCCCGCGGGGTCCGCGGAGGCCCTCCAGCGCACCCTCGAAATTTACCTGATCGTGTCGGAAATCGCGCAGGCCGTGAGAATTGACGGCTCGCAGCTTCCTTCCTTCGAGGCGATGCGCTTGGTCATGATCCAGGCCTAAAAACCCGCCCTTTCCGTCGAAAAATGGAGTAGTATAGATCCAATGTCGCAGAAGTTTCACAACCCGCCGGGCGTCTCGCCCTCTTGATAAACGCCAAATTTCTCATAGAATCAATAAGGACCCTCTAAACGTGAACAAACTACCGTTACTTAAGCGCATCGACTGGGTGAACACCTCGTTTCTCACCCTGACACCCCTCATCGCCTTTATCGGCACGGGAGTCCTCGCTTCGAACAACGCCATTCACGGGGCCACCGTCGTGCTCGCGGTGATCATGGCCTGCCTCACCGGTTTCGCCATCACCGGCGGATACCATCGCCTTTTCTCGCACCTCACGTATGAAGCCAAGTGGCCCTACCGCCTGTTCGTTCTCCTTTTCGGCGCCGCCGCTTTCGAGAACTCCGCTCTGAGCTGGTCGTCCGACCACCGCGTGCACCACAAGTTCGTGGACACCGAGAAAGACCCGTACAACATCCGCCAGGGTTTCTGGCACGCCCACATGGGCTGGGTGATGGTCCGCTCCGGCGCGACGCACCGGCACGGGAATGTGGCTGACCTTATGGAAGATCCGTTCGTGATGTTTCAGCACCGCCATTACGTCAAGATCGGCCTTCTTTTCGGTTTCGTTCTTCCCACGGCCATCGCGGCCTCGTGGGGCGACGCGGTCGGCGGCTTCTTCATCGCCGGCTTCCTTCGCACGGTGATGAACCATCACTTCACGTTCTCCATCAATTCCTTCGCGCATCTCTTCGGCTCGCAGCCTTACAACGACAAGGACTCGTCGCGCGACCACTGGATGCTGGCGCTTTTCACCTATGGCGAGGGTTACCACAACTACCACCACAAATTCCCGACCGACTATCGCAACGGCATCAGGGCCTATCATTGGGACCCGACCAAATGGGTCATCAAGCTCATGTCGCGCTTCGGCGTGACGTATAATCTCCGCGAGGTCCCGGCGGAAACGATTGTCCGCGCCCGCCTCAAGATGGACGAGAAGCGCCTTCTCACCAAGATCACGCGCGCCAACGCGCAGGTCGCCGTGCCCGACGAGACGGTTGCTGCCGCCCGTGGTCGCGTCGAAGAGGCGTACATCCAATTCCAGCAGCTCCGCAAAGAGTATTCCCGGATCAAGTCCGAGCAGATGGCCGCGATGTCCCACAAGGCCGACACCGTTCGCGCCGATCTCGCCAAGGCGCGCGAGCGTCTGCGGGAAGCCGCCTCCCAGTGGGGCGAGCTGTGCAGCCGTTACGGCGTTCGGCCCACCCGCCTCAACTTCGCCTGATCGAACGGAGCGTCGGTGCGCGAATGGCTTGAGCCCGACGGCCTGGGAGGTTTCGCCTCCGGCGTCGATGCCGGTCCCCGCACCCGCCGCTACCACGCTCTTCTCCTGTCCGCCCGCCGTCCGCCCTGCGATCGCTTCGTTCTCGTCAACGGCTTCGATGCCTGGATAGAGGCCGAGGGCCGCTCCACCCCGATCTCCAGTCAGAAGTACCTGCCGAACGTCGTCTCCCCCGAAGGTCATCGCCGCCTCGAGGATTTCACATCCGATCCATGGCCCACCTGGACCTTCCGCACTGAGTCCGGTCTCAGCCTTCGTGAGGAAGTCTTCGCCCTGCATGGGCGTCCGGTGACGATCGTCCGCTTTGAGGCCTCGGGCACGGTGCCCGCGGGCGCGACGCTGGTCGTGCGGCCCTTCCTGTCCGGCCGCGACTACCATGGCATCCACCGCGAGAACGCCTCTTTCGCGTTTTCGCCCGAACCCGCCGAGGGCGGCCAGCGCTGGCGGCCGTACCCGGGCGTTCCGTCCATCACCATTCATTCGAGCGGCACTTATTTTCACGAGCCGCGGTGGTACCGCCATTTCGTTTATGACGACGAGCGAGCGCGCGGCATGGACGCGGCCGAAGACCTCGCGTCGCCCGGCCTCTTCCGCCTGCCGCTCGATGACGGGCCGGCCCACATCGTCTTCAGCTCCGAGGACGCCGGCGCCGTGGTCGACGTCGCCGCGGCCCGCGAGGAGGAAAGCCAGCGCCGCTCCGCGTTTCCCAGCGGTCTCGCCCGCGCGGCCGACGCCTATCTCGTCGCGCGCGGTCAGGGGCGCACGATCGTCGCCGGTTATCCGTGGTTCACCGATTGGGGACGCGACAGTTTCATTTCCCTTCGCGGCCTGTGCCTGGCCCTCGGACGGCTCGATGAAGCCGAAAAAATTATTCTTGAGTGGACCGCCGCGATCGTGGACGGGATGGTGCCCAACCGTTTTCCTGACGCGGGAGAGAAACCCGAGTTTAATTCCGTCGACGCGTCGCTCTGGTACGTCGTGGCGGTCCACGATTTCCTCCGCGCCGCGAAGCTCGCCGGCCGCCCGGCGGGCGACGAGACGCGCCGGCGCCTCGAGACCGCCTGCGAAACGATCGTGTCGGCGTATCGCAAGGGAACGCACTACGGAATCCAGTTGTCCTTCGACGGCCTGCTCGCCTGCGGCGTCCCCAACTCCAATCTGACCTGGATGGACGCGAAAGCGGGCGACCACGCTTTCACGCCGCGCATCGGCAAACCGGTGGAAGTGCAGGCGTTGTGGCTCGCCGCCGTCTTCACCGTGTCGGGCTTTTCGCCGGCGTGGTCGCGCGTCTACGAGAAGGCGCTCGCGTCGTTTCGCCAACGGTTCTGGAACGCGAAAGCGGACTGCCTCTTCGACGTCGTCGACGTCAACCATCAGCTCAACACGAACGACGCCTCGTTCCGGCCGAACCAGCTTTTCGCGGTGGGCGGGCTTCCGTGGACGTTTCTTGAGCTCGACCGCGCGCGCGTGATGGTGGACGCGGTCGAGCGCCGTCTCCTCACGCGTCTTGGCCCGCGGTCGCTCGCGCCGGACGAAGCCGGCTATCATGGCCGCTACGAAGGCGGGCCGCGCGAGCGCGACGCCGCGTACCATCAGGGGACCGTTTGGCCGTGGCTGATCGGCCCTTTCGTGGAGGCCTGGGTGCGCGTGCGCGGCGACGACCCGCGCGCCCGGCGCGAAGCGCGCGTGCGGTTCCTCGATCCGATCCTTGACCACCTGAAGGACGCGGGCCTCGGCCACGTCTCGGAGATCGCCGACGGCGATTTTCCGCACGTGCCGCGCGGCTGTCCGTTTCAGGCCTGGTCGCTGGCCGAAGTCATTCGTCTGGACCGCGTGGTCCTCAAGGAAGGTCCGTGAGCGAATCGAAACGCCTCGAAGAAGACGGCGCCCGCGAGAAGAACTGGAAGCGCTGGGGGCCCTACCTTCCGGAGCGGCAGTGGGGGACCGTTCGCGAGGATTATTCACCCGACGGGACATGCTGGGACTCGTTTCCGCACGACCACGCGCGCAGCCGCGCCTATCGCTGGGGTGAAGACGGCTTGCTCGGTTTCACGGACCGCGAATGCCGCCTCTGTTTCTCCGTCGCGCTGTGGAACGGCCGCGACCCGATTTTAAAGGAGCGCCTCTTCGGCCTCACCGGCCCCGAAGGCAACCACGGTGAGGACGTGAAGGAGTGCTACTACTATCTGGATTCCACGCCGACGCATTCCTTTGCGAAGGCGCTTTACAAATATCCGCAGGCCGCTTACCCATACGACCAGCTGGTCGCGGAGAACCGCCGGCGAGGTCGCAATGACCCGGAGTTCGAACTGATCGACACGGGCGTGTTCAACGAGAACCGTTATTTCGACGTGGCCATGGAGTACGCGAAGGCGGGCCCCGACGACACGCTGATGCTGATCTCGGTAACGAACCGCGGTCCGGAGAAGGCGCCGATCACGGTGCTTCCGCAGTTCTGGTTCCGCAACACGTGGTCATGGGGATGTAAGCACGAAGGATGCTGGGCCAAGCCACGGCTCATGCTTCAGGACGACGGCTCCGCGCTCGCCGACCATCCGACGCTCGGAAAATTCCGCTGTTTCGCCGAGTCCACGGCGAAGCTCAAGCCCGAACCGCTGTTCACCGAGAACGAAACCAACGCCCAGCGCCTCTTCAACGCGCCGAACGCCGGCTTCTTCGTGAAGGACGCGTTTCACGATTACATCGTTGATGGAAAGGAAGCGGCCGTGAACCCGCGCCGCGTCGGCACGAAGATGGCGTTCGCCTACCGGTTGGACGTGCCCGCGGGGAAAACCATTCAGCTCCGCCTGCGGCTGTCGGCGGACGCGGACGCCCCCGCGAAGCCCTTCGCGGATTTCGACGCGACCTTCGAGCTCCGCCGCCGGGAGGCGGAAGATTATTACGCCGCGCACATCCCCGCGCAGCTGTCTGCCGATGAAAAGCGCGTCGTGCGCCAGGCCTACGCGGGGCTGCTGTGGTCGAAACAGTTCTATCACTATGTGGTTAAAGACTGGCTCGACGGCGACCCTGACCAGCCCCCGCCGCCCGAAAGCCGCAAGTCGGGCCGCAACAGCGACTGGCGGCACCTCTTCAACCGCGACGTTATCTCGATTCCCGACAAATGGGAATACCCGTGGTACGCCGCCTGGGACCTCGCCTTCCACATGATCCCGTTCGCCCGGATCGACCCGGCCTTCACGAAGGAGCAGCTCGTGCTGTTCCTGCGCGAGTGGTACATGCACCCGAACGGCCAGTTGCCGGCCTATGAGTTCGCGTTCGGCGACGTGAACCCGCCCGTGCACGCGTGGGCGTGCTGGCGCGTGTACAAGATGACGGCGCCGCGCGGAAAACGCGACCGATTGTTCCTCTCCCGTGTTTTCCAGAAGCTCCTCATCAACTTTACCTGGTGGGTGAACCGCAAGGACGTGAAGGGGAAACACCTGTTCTCCGGCGGGTTCCTCGGCCTCGACAACATCGGCGTCTTCGATCGCTCGAAGCCCCTGCCCAACGGCCACCGGCTCGAGCAGGCCGACGGCACCGCCTGGATGGCGTTTTACTGCCTGACCATGTTTTCGATGGCGCTGGAGCTCGCGCGCGAGAATGCGGCCACCGAGGACATCGCCTCCAAGTTTTTCGAGCATTTCGTTTCCATTGTGGACGCCATGAACAGCATCGGCGGCGGCGGGTTGTGGGACGAAACCGACGGTTTTTATTATGACCAGCTCCATGCCGACGGGCGCAGCGAGCGCCTTCGCGTCCGCTCGCTCGTGGGGCTGATCCCGCTCATCGCGGTGGAAGTGCTCGAGCCGGACGTGATCGACAAAATGCCCGGCTTCAAGAAGCGCCTGCACTGGTTCCTGGAGAACCGCGCCGACCTCGCCTCCAACATTTCCTACATGGAAGACGGCGGCGCCGGTCGCCGCCTTCTCGCCATTCCCTCGCGCGAGCGGCTGGAACGCGTCCTCCGGCGGATGTTCGATGAAGACGAGTTTCTCTCGCCGCACGGCCTGCGCTCGGTCTCGAAATACCATCAGGACCATCCATTCATCCTCCACGCGGACGGCCAGGAACAGCGGGTGGATTACGTGGCCGCGGAATCGACGACGGGCCTCTTCGGCGGGAACTCCAACTGGCGGGGACCGGTCTGGTTTCCGATCAACTACCTGCTGATCGAGGCGCTCGAGCGCTATCACCACTTTTACGGGGACTCATTGAAGGTCGAGTTTCCGACGGGCTCGGGGAAGCCCGTGAACCTCGCCGAGGCGGCGCGGCTGCTGGCGGCGCGGCTCAACTCCATTTTTCTCGCCGACGCCCAGGGCCGCCGGCCCGTCCACGGGTCCGACCCGCGATACGCCAACGACCCGGCCTGGAAGGACCTCGTTCTTTTCTACGAGTACTTCGACGGGGAGAACGGCCGTGGCGTGGGCGCCAGCCACCAGACGGGCTGGACGGCGCTCGTGGCGCGGTGCATCGAGGGGTTCGAGCGAAAACGCCCGAGATAGCCTTCAAGAATCTTGTCAACTTCACCCCCCGCCGCCCGTAAAATCTTTAACCCAACCCATTCCGAGGAGATATCCATGAACGCATCCGTTTCACCCATTTCGAAAATCCGCGCCGCGCGCGCGATCGCTCTGACGCTGGCCGCCGCCGTCTTCTTCACCGGCTGTCAGAGCTGGAGCGGCACCGGCAAGGGTGGCGCCGCGGGCGCCGGCGCCGGCGGCCTCATCGGCGGCATCATCGGCAAACAGGCCGGCAACACGGCCGCGGGCATCATCATCGGCGCCGTGGTGGGCGGAGCGGCGGGTGCTTCGATCGGCCATTACATGGACAAGCAGGCGGCCGAACTCCAGCAGGACCTGAAAGACGCCAAGGTGGAGCGCATCGGCGAGGGCATCAAGATCACCTTCGACACGGGCATCCTTTTCGACGTCAACAAGGCCGAACTCCGCGCCGAGGCGAAGGACAACCTGGGCAATCTGGCCACCACGCTTCAGAAGTACGACGACACCGAAATCCTCGTCCAGGGGCACACCGACGCCACGGGATCGTCCGGTCACAACCAGACGCTGTCCGAAGGCCGCGCCATGGGCGTGTCCCGAGAGCTGCGCGGACGGGGCATCCAGGCCCAGCGCATCCAGGTGGAAGGCATGGGCGAGACCCAGCCGGCCGCCGACAACGAGTCCGACCTGGGCCGGCAGGCCAACCGTCGGGTAGAAGTGGCCATCTACGCCAACGAGAAGCTGAAGAAAGCGGCCAAGGACGGACGCATCTAGAACCCCGCCGGGGAATTGGTACAATCGGTGCTCTTCCGTCGGAAGAGCTCCCATGACCGGTCCCGAAAAAACACCCAGGCCTTTGCGTGTTCTCCTCGTCGATGACGACAAGGGGGACTATGAGCTTTTGGCCGAGTACCTCTCCGAACCCGAAGGCGCGTTCCACCTCGAATGGGCCGATAACCTGGCGAACGGCGTGCGGAAGCTGGAAGCGTCGCGCCCCGATCTCATGCTCCTCGACCTGAACCTGCCCGACAGCCGCGGCCTGGACACTTTCTTTAAAGTGGAGTCCCAGGCGGCCGACGTGCCCATCGTCATCGTGACCGGCATGGACGACGAATCCGCCGCCCTGGAAGCCGTTCGGCGCGGCGCCCAGGACTACCTGGTGAAGGGCCGCATCACGGGCAAGGCCTTCCCCACCGCGCTCCGTTACGCCGTTGAGCGCCACCGGGTGAGCCGAAAGGGTCGCGCGGCCCTGATGGACAACCTCACCGGCCTCTACAACCGCGAGGGCTTCGAGCTCTTCGCGGACCAGCACCTGAAGGCCTCCCGCCGCGACAGCCACGCTTTCTTCGTCTTCTTCGCCGTCCTCGACGGCCTCAAGGCCATCAACGAGCGCTTCGGCAAGCCCGAGGGCAACCAGGCCATCCTGACGACCGCCGCCGTCCTGCGCGAGAGCTTCCGCACCTCCGACGTCATTGCCCGCATGGGCCCGGACCAGTTCGCCATCATCGCGCCCGACAACAGTGACTACAGCCCCAAGTCCGTCACCGATCGCCTGCAGAAGAGCCAGACCTATTACAACGCGCAATACAACCGCTACCGGCTTTCCATCAGCGTGTCGGCCAAGCGCATCGACCCCAAGCAGGTCAAGGACGTGGAGGACCTCGTTTCCCGGGCCGACCAGATGTTCCTCGATTACAGGAAGGCGAAGGGCGACAAGCCAAACATCGACGTGGTGAAGCCGTGAGCGCGACCGAAGCGGGCGAGCGCACGCGGACTTACTGGAAGGTCGGCATCTGGGCGGCCGTCGTTTCCCTGGTGGTCTTCTGCCTCGTCCTGCGCGATTCCCTTTTTCCGCTCTTCGCCGCCTTCGCCCTGGCCTATGCCTGCACGCCCCTGGCCGACAAGCTCGAGAAGCGGGGCATCTCGCGCACCCTGACGGCCCTGGCGCTCCTCGCGTCCCTCGTGGGCCTCATGATCCTTTTCCTCGCCCTCGTCGTGCCCTCGGTCATCGAGCAGGCGCAGGGCTTCATTAAGGACCTGCCCGATCTCGCCTCGAACGTGCTGGCCCGCGCCTCCACCTTGGCGGCCCGTTTCAACATCCAGATCCCGGCCAGCGGTGACGCGCTCGTCGCCCGGCTTCGCGAGACCACCCAGGACGCCGGGGTGGAAAAGCTGTCTCCCGTGGTTCTGTTGGCGCGCCGCATATTCACGCGCGCCGGCTCGTTTCTCCTCGGGTTTCTCGACCTGCTGATCATTCCGATTTTTTTCTTTTATTCCCTGCGCGATTTTCACCGCGCCCGGCAGTACGTGTTCGCGCTGGTGCCGCCGCGCCGCCGGCCTTACGTGCGCTCGCTGTTTGAAAGAATCAACGAGGTCCTCTCGGGTTACATCCGCGGCCAGCTGTTGGTCGCGTCGATGCTGGCGGCCATCTACGCCGTGGCGCTGCCGCTGTTGGGCGTGCGCTTCGGCCTCTTCATCGGAATCCTGTCGGGTTTCCTGAACGTGATTCCCTACCTTGGCCAGCTCACGGGCATCGCCCTTTCGCTCGGCATGGCCTTGGTGGACTTCCATGGCTTCGGCCAGTTGTTCGGAATCGTCGCGCTGTTCGCCGTCGTCAACTTTATCGAAGGCCAGTTCATCACCCCGAATGTGGTGGGGGAAAAGGTGGGGTTATCGCCGCTTTGGGCCATCCTGGCCCTCATCGTGGGCGGCCGGATGGCCGGCCTCGGCGGCATGCTGCTCGCCATTCCGCTCGCGGGCACCATCAAAGTTGTGTTTGATGACGTAATTAGAGGGTACAGGCGTTCGGAATATTTTAACGTTCGGGCGCACGCCGCCGCAGAGACCAAGAAAGGATGAATCAGGAAATGTCAGCGAACGCCCCCATTTCGAACCGCCCCACCGTGAATGTCCTCCTCGTGGAAGACGACGTGGGAGACGTGGAGCTTGCCGAAGAAGCCGTCCGCCAGGGCGGCGTTGCCTTCAAGCTTTCCGTGGTCGAAGACGGCGTGCAGGCCATGCACTACCTCCGCAAGGAAGAGCCCTTCGCCGCCGCGCCGCGCCCCGACCTCCTCGTCCTCGACCTCAATTTGCCCAAGAAAAATGGCCGCGAAGTGCTCGCCGACCTCAAGGCCGACTCCACGCTTCGCAATCTGCCCGTCGTGCTGCTGTCCACGTCCGCCATTCAGGAAGACATCATCCAGACCTATGGCCTCGACCGGCGCTGCTGCTACACGAAGCCCTTCCGTTTTGATGACTTCATCAAGGTGATGCAGTCGATCGAGAGCTGGTTTCACCAGCAGTCTCAAGCCGCCAAGCCCTAACCCTCCACCAAAACGCCGCGTCTTTGAGGCGTTTGCGCCTCAGGGATTCCCCTAATATAAAAATCGGCCCACGCCCGATGAGTTTCATCCGTACAGTTTGGTATCACTCAGACTCTCTCAAAGAGAACCATGATCAAAACCGTTTCCCTGAAGCCCTTTCATCGCCTGCGAGCCATTTTCATGGCTGGCGTTTTGCTGTCCATGGCCGGCGCGGCTTACGCCCTTCCTCCCACCGCATCAGATGGAAGTGTGTTTACCAGTGAGGATGACGCGGGGGTTGTTCTTCTTGACGCCACTGATTTTGACGGCCCGGAGTCCCTAACCTTCACCATCGTTACTCAGCCTCTCAACGGTACCGTTACGCTTTTTGGTTTTGGAAATCAGATCGCCCGATATGTCCCCAACCCCAACTTCAATGGTACCGACACTTTCACCTTTAGAGCCTTTGACGGGTTGGAAGAGTCGAACGTGGCCACGATCACGGCCACCGTCAATCCTGAGAACGATAACCCGAGCGCCGACGCCGGTCCCAGCCAATCTGTGGCCGAGAACACCGGAGTCACGTTGGACGGATCCGGTTCGACGGACGTCGATGGGGATTCCCTCAACTACGTGTGGAGCCAGACCTCGGGATCCGCCGTCACGCTCGACAACCCAAATGCGGTAAGCCCCAGTTTTACGGCACCGGAGGTATCGGGTGGTGGAGAAAGTTTGGTTTTCCAGTTGACCGTCAACGATGGCAACGGCGGATCGGACAGCGCCTCCGTGACAATTACAGTCAACAACCAGAATCAAGCGCCCGTCGCCAGCAACCGGTCGGTGAACGCGACCGAAGACGTGGCCTCTCCCATTAATATGACCGACTTCGCCATCGACCGCGATGGGAACGCGCTGACTTACGCGATCGTAACCGGGCCAACCAATGGCGTCCTCACCGGCTCTTCACCGAATTTCGTCTACACGTCCAGCCCCAATTACTCGGGTCCGGACAGCTTCATCTTTCTTGCCCGCGATAATGGATCGCCCACAGGCACGAGCAACGTGGCCACGGTCGGCGTGACGGTCCTTCCCGCCAACGACGCTCCCGTCGCGAACGCGGGCCCCGACCAGACGGTCGTCGAGCAGGCCGGCGTGCAGCTCAGAGGCGACGGTTCTACCGACATCGACGGAAACACGCTGACCTATGCCTGGGTCCAGACCGGCGGCCCAGTCGTCAGCATCTCCAGTCCGTCGGCGCAGAACACCAGCTTCGTCGCTCCGCTCGTCGCCGACAACACGGTATTCACTTTCCAGGTCACCGTCACCGATCGCCGCGGCGGCGTGGGAACCGATTCGGTTTCGTACGTCGTCCGCAACGGTCCCGCGAGCCAGCTGCCTCAAAACCCAGTGATCAGCGACCTGGTGATTTTTCCGAGCCCGTTCAGCTCCGCGAACGGCGGCGCGACGATCCGTTATCAGCTTCGTGAATCGTCCGACGTGACCGTCATGATTGTCGACTTGTTCGGCCACACGGTCCGCGAGTTCACGAGCTCCTCCGGCGCTATTGGCGGCGTGGCCGGCAACAACCAATTTCAATGGGACGGAAAGAACGGCGAGGGCAACAAGATCGGCAATGGCGCCTACATCGTTCAGGTTCGAGCCAACGGTTCTTCCGGCGCCAAGGGCAAGATGAACGAGCGCGTCGGAGTCAGCAACTAATGAGAATCGCGCGTCTCTCCCTCGCCCTGCTCTTGTCGTTCGGCGCCGTTCACCCGCTTCTGGCGGCCGATGACGGCGGGCGCCCTGGCGAGTTTCTCGACTACGCCGCCAGCGCGCGCTCGCTCGGCATGGGCCAGGCCTTTACGGCCATCTCTGATGACGCCAGCGCCGTTTATTTCAACCCGTCCGGCGTGGCCCTCATGCGCCGTCAGAACCTCGTGGCGCAGTTCTCCACGCTTCTGGAAGACTCCTCCATCGGCTTTTTCGGCTACGCCCGCCCGCTCGCCAACAATGGCGGCCTCGGCATCGGCTTCGTGACCCTCAATTCCGGCGACATCACCCGGCGCGACGCTGCGGGCAACAAGAGCGGCAGCTACAACACCACGAGCAGTGCCGGGCTTCTCTCCGGCGCGTTGACGGTCGGCCGGGGACTCTCCATCGGCAGCACCGCGAAGATCATTCGCCAGACCGTCGCCGAAGATTCCGCCCTCGGTTTCGGCCTCGACCTGAGTGCCATGTTCCAGGCCACCGAAAAAATCCGCCTCGGCCTCATGGGCCGCAACCTCGTCTCCCCGAGCGTGAAGCTCGACAAGGAATCCGAAGACTTTCCGCGCTCCGTTACCCTTGGCCTCGCCGTGAAGCCCACCGAACCCATCACCGTGGGCCTCGACGTGGAAAAGCCGGCCGACGGCTCGCTTCGCCCGCGCCTCGGCGCCGAGTACCTTTTTAACGACGTGCTCTCGCTACGCGGCGGCGCGAACAAATCCTAATTCTCCGTCGGCCTCGGGCTCGGTGTCGGCGACTGGAATTTCGACTATGCGCTCGGCTACGCGCGCGGCGGCTCCGAGGTCCGAGACCTCGGCTCGCTCCACCGCTTCGGCGTGCAGTTCAATTTCGGCCTTCCCGTTCCGCGCCCCGTGTTCGGTGAGGACGCGCCGCGTGTGCCGCGCACGCTGCGCGCCGAGAAACCCGCGAAGCCTGCGACGACCAAGGCCGGCGCCCCCCCCAAACCCGCCGTCAAGACGTCGAAGACCGCGAAGCCGGCCGTTGCGAAGCCCGCCACCGCGGCGCCTGCAGCCGCCGCCACCGGCGCTGCCGCGGCCGCGACCGCCGCCCGGGCCAAGACGCCGCGCCTCACGCCCGCCATCGAGGCGCTTCGCGCCCTCGGTGAGCGCATGGACACGTGGAATGGCCAGGCCTCGCCCGAGCTCGAGCGCCAGGTCGAGAGCGTCAACCGCGCTCTCAAGAAGGGGCAGTACCTGAAGCCCGAAGACATTTACGCCGCCCAGGGATACGTGTCGTACTTCTACGGCGAGTATTCCACCAGCGCCCGCAGCCTCGAGCGGGCCGTCGACGCCAACCCCGCCGACCCGGCGCTGGCCACCCGCGCGCAGAAAGCGCGCGACCAGGTCATCGAGACCAAGGTCGCCGCGAAGCGCGCGCCCAAAGGGGAAACCACAGAGATCCGCGCCGTCCGCGAGAAGTTCGAAGCGGGCGACTGGAACGGCACGATCGTCCTGGCGCAAAGAATTCTTGAGACCTCGCCGAACAATAAGGAAGCCGCCGGCTTCCAGAAGCGCGCGCTCGACCGGCTCGTGCTGCCGCGTCTTCGTCAGGCCAAAGATCTTCTCGACGCCGACCGGTTTGTCGAGGCGTTCATCCTTTTCCAGAAAGTGCTCGATTACGACCCGGACAACGCCGAGGCCCAGTCCTACTCGGCCCGCGTGGTCCAGATTATCGAGAAGAAAGCGGACATGGACTCGTCGTCCCGCGCCGTTCCCCGCGCGGACGCCAATGTTCAGCAGGGCCTCGCGCTCTTCCAGAAAGGCCTGCGCCTGTACGCGCACGGCGACGTGGACGGCGCCCGCAACGCATGGGAGAACGCGCTTCTGCAAGTGAAGCCCTACCCGCTCGTCTACGACACGGTCCGATCAACGCTCGTCGAGCTCGGCCGCCCGCCTCGCTAAATAAAAAAGCCCCCGCCGATGCGGAGGCATTCTGATTGTCATTCCCGCGAAAGCGGGAATCGATCCCCGCTTTCGCGGGGATGACGCGGGGCGCGGGGATGACGGGGTGATGGATTAGGCTGCCGGAGGATCCGGCAGCGTGAAGACGAACGACGAGCCCGTACCGGGTTCGGAAACCACCCCTATCTTTCCGCCGTGGCGCTCCACGATTTTGCGGCAGATGGCCAGGCCGATGCCCGTCCCCAGGTACTGGTTGCGCGAGTGCAGCCGTTCGAAAATCTTAAAGATGCGCTCGGTGTAGCGATCCTCGATGCCGATGCCGTTGTCGGCCACGGTGAACTGCCACGCGTCTTCCTTCCGCTCCGCGCTCACGCTCACCCACGGGTCTTGCGCTCCGCGGTACTTGATGGCGTTCCCGATCAGGTTCACGAAAAGCTGATGCATCTGGCCGCGCGAGGCCATGACCTGGGGAAGCGTTCCGATGTCGAGCCGCACCCCGGACTTCTCGATGACGACCTCGAGGGTCACCAGCACATCCTTGACCACGCCGGCCAGGTCCACCTCGGTGAAGTTTTCCTTCTGTCCCGACGCTCGCGCGTACTGCAGCAGGTCATCAATGAGGAGGGTCATGCGGTTGGCCGAGCGCTTCATGCGGGCCAGGTAATCGCGGCTGCGATCATCCATGTTCGGAATCGAGTCCATGAGCAGGTCGCCGAAAGAGTTGATCTTGCGCAGCGGCTCCTGCAGGTCGTGCGAGGCGGTCAACGCGAACTGCTCGAGCTCGAGGTTCTTCTCGCGAACCTTCCGCTCGGATTCAACGTGCGACGAAATGTTGGTGAAGGTGACGACCCAGCCGAGGAAGGCGCCCGAGCCGTTGTTGATGCGGCCCGCGTTGAGCATCAGGTGGATGAAGCCACCGTTGCGCCAGGGAAGGCGCGTCTCGAGGGACTTGTCTCCGCCCGACTTGAGCCACGCCACCGCGTCCACCGGAACGGCCGCCTCTTCGTCGTTTTCCGACTCCGTGAGGAGGCCAAACGCCTCTCCGATGAGCTTGCCGTCGGGAGCGTCGGACGCCAGCGCCCCGGCCTTGCGGTTGGCGCGCAGGATGCGGCCTTCCGCGTCGCACACCGCGATCGCCTCGCCGGCCTGTTCGAAGACGATGCGCGACATCTCGTCGGACCCCACGATGTCCGCCATCGAACGCTCCTCGGTGAGGTCGCGCGTGACGAGGCAGCAGGCCTTGAAGCCGTAGAGGATGGTCCGCTGGGCGAGCAGGCTCACCCGCCGCTCGCTGTGGTCGCCCCGAATGAAGGAGGCCTCGGCGTGAGACAGGCGCGAGGACGAATTGAGGAGCGTTCGAAGGACGGGGCGATCGGAGAGGAGAAGGAACGGGGCCAGCGGCGCCCCGATCACCTTTTCGATGGGCCGGCCCAGCAGGTGCGCGAAGGCGCGGTTGCAGACGATGACGTTGCCGTCGGACGACAGGATGCAGGCGCCGTCGCGCATCTGATCGAGGAGCAGGCGGCGGGCGTCGTCGAGGCCTGGGAGGGGGAACTGTTTGCCCAGCAGCGATGACACGGTCCCGGAATGGCGGCCGTCCCGGACCGTTTCGGTGGTTTCGCGGACGCGCTTCGCCAGGTCTTCGAGCTCCTTAAGCAACTCGTCGTCTGTCTTGTGGCGGGCGCGCGAACGGGGCGATCTCTGGGTCATAAATGGGGAGAAAACGGAAAAGCCGTATGAATTTTACGGCCTCGCCCCCACTTGGTTCGTCGGGAAGTCCTAAAAAGGCATAATGGGCCCATGGTTACCGAGAAAGAAGTTCTGGACGCGTTGCGACAGGTGGAAGACCCCGATCTCCGACGAGACATCGTGGCCCTGGGGTTCATCAAAGAGCTCACCATCGACAACGGAAACGTCCGTTTTATCATCAATCTGACCACCCCCGCCTGCCCCGTCCGCGACCAGCTCCAGGAGGAGGCGCGCAAAGCGGTCGCGGCCCTGCCCGGCGTGAAGAACGTCGAAGTGAAAATGACCGCCGAAGTCCGCCGGACGATCGAACAGGACAAGGAAAAGATCAAGGGCGTGAAAAATTTCATCGCCGTGGCGAGCGGCAAGGGCGGCGTGGGCAAATCCACGGTCGCCGTCAACCTCGCGGTCGCCATGGCCCAGACCGGCGCGGCGGTCGGCCTCCTCGACGCCGACATTTACGGACCGAGCATCCCGCTCATGATGGGCAGGGACGCCTCCATCGAAGTCGGGCCCGGCAACGAGATTATTCCGGCCAAAGCGCATGGCGTGAAGTACATGTCCATGGGCTTCATGGCACCCGGAGATAAGCCGCTCATCTGGCGCGGCCCGATGGCTCATCACGCGCTGCAGCAGTCGCTCTTCCAGACGCGATGGGGCGAGCTCGATTACCTTTTCGTCGACCTTCCGCCGGGCACCGGCGACGTTCACCTCACCCTCGTCCAGTCGACTCCCATCACGGGCGCCGTGCTCGTCTCGACGCCGCAGGACGTCGGGCTCACCATCTCGCTGAAAACCTTCCGCATGTTCCAGACGACCAACGTGCGGATGCTCGGCCTCGTCGAAAACATGAGCTACCACACCTGTACGCACTGCGGCGGCCGCGAAGAAATTTTCGGCAACGGTGGCGCGGAAGCCGCCGCGAAACGCCTCGACATTCCGTTCCTCGGCGCCATCCCTCTCGACATCACGGTTCGCGAGGGCGGCGACAGCGGAAACCCCATCACCGCCTCGAATCCGAAGTCCCCGATCGCGGCCATGTACCGCGACATTGCGGCAAAGCTCGCCCAGCAGGTCAGCATCGCCGGCTTCGAAGCGCCCCAGCTCGAGATCGTCGAGGACTGATCCGTGACCATGACGCCGCGGGAGATCCGCAGGAAAGCCGGCGGCGCCGGGTTCAAACTCGTGTGGCCGGATGGAAAGGTGGGAGATTTTTCTTCAGCTTACCTGCGCCGCAACTGTCGTTGCGCCGCCTGCCAGCATGAGCTCACGGGAGAGCGCCTGCTTGATCCCGCGTCGGTTCCGGAAACGCTCACCATTGAGTCGTCACAGATCATGGGCAACTACGCGCTGGCCTTTCACTTCTCGGACGGACACAGCACCGGCATCTACAGCTTCGACTGGTTGCGGACGCTGACCGAAGAACTGGTTCCCTAAACCGCCGACCCTTCCCGTTTGAGCTCGGCGATCGCCCACTCCGGAAGGAGGGGATGGAACGTGGTCAGTTCCGCCGGGTGCCCCCAGAAAAACCCCTGCCCATACTTCACGCCCGCCGCTTGCAGCGCGCCCACGTCCGTCGGGCTTTCCACGCCTTCCGCGATTACTTCGGTGCCGAGCGCTTCGGCGAGCTTCAGCAACCGTGTCAGCGAGCGAAGCCGCGCCCGATCGTTCGCGAGACCGCGGAGATAGGCCTGGTCGAGCTTGATGAAATCCGGTTCGAGCAGCACGAGGCTTTCGAGGCTGGTCTGGCCAAAGCTCACATCTTCGATCGTGGTGAAGAAACCCGCCTCCTTCAACTTGTCGACCACGTCCTCGAGGTACGACGGGTCGCCCACGATCTGGTTCTGGCTAATCTCGATGCAATAGAGTCCGCGGCGCCCCTCCGGGAACTGCGCGACGAAGTCGGCCACGCCCATGTCGAGGATCGTGGCGGGCATCACGTTGACGTGGCGGCGCAGGCCCGTCGGCAGCCGGTGGCTGGCGTCGATGGACGTTTCGAGGCATTGGCGATCGATGACGATGGATAGATTGGATTCAAGGCTCACCCTCAGGAATTCCTCGGGGCTCTCGATGGAACTGATGGTCGAGCGGCACAGGTATTCGAAGCCGATTGGCTTCGCGTCGCTCAGGCGCATGATGGGTTGAAGCACGGAGCGAAAGCGGTTCTCCTTGCGGATCTGGTCGGCCACGCGGTGAGCCTGCGACTGGGCGGGAGAGGCGCTGGTATCGATCCCGTCGAAACTCACGCGGTTCTTTCCCCGCCGCTTGCTCCGGTAGAGGACGTGATGAGTTTCGGCCAGAAGGTCGTCGATGGTCTGCGCGTTCGGCGGCACGGAAATGACGCCCACGCTGGCGGTGGCGGTGAGGGCGGTTCCCGACGCGTCGATCGGCTTGTCACAGATGGCCCCCCGAACGACTTCGGCGATTTTCATGCCCTCGGCCGGAATGGTGTCGGGCAGAAGAATCAGGAACTCGTCGCCGCCCACGCGAGCGGCGTAATCGGTGGAGCGCAGGGAGCGCTTCATGCGCAGCGCGATTTCTTTGAGTACCGCGTCACCAGCGGAGTGGCCCTGGTTATCGTTGATTTTTTTGAAGTCGTCGAGATCGATGAGCAGGACCACGAGGTTGGATCCGGACCGGTGGGCGCGGGCGACCTCGTGGGTGAGAACGTCCTGCAGGCCGCGGCGATTGAGCAGTTCGGTCAGGGGGTCGTTGAGCGCCATGTGCTCGAGCCGCTGGTTGGCCAGCTGGAGCTCCTGCGCGATGCGGGTGAGCTCGCGGCTGGCGTGGTTGCGCTCAATGGCGTAACGGATGCTCTTGAGCAGGAGGGCGCCGTTCACCCGGCCTTTGACCAGGTAGTCCTGGGCGCCCGAGCGCACGGCCTCAAGGGCCGTGTTTTCGTCGTCCAGGCCGGAAAGAACCAGGATCGGGAGCGTGGGGGCGATCTTCTGAACGCTGGAAAAGGTGGCCAGGCCGCGGCTATCGGGAAGGTTGAGGTCGGAGAGGACGATGTCGTAGATACCGCCCAGGATCTTCGCCACCGCCTCGGAAAGGCGTCCGGCGCAGTCCACCGTCACGCCGGCGCCGGGCTCGCCGGCGAGCATTTCGGTGAGTAATTCCGCATCGAGTTCGTCGTCCTCGATCAGTAGGACGCGAGTAGGGGCCTCGTTCGTCATCCCAATGGTTACGTTCAACCGTTTAATCGGTTCGATTCTTTTTTCTTTCCCCTTCCGTCTGAACTCCCCCAAAAAAACTCCGTAGTGGGGGTATCACGACATCCAAGGAGACCAGAAATGAAGAATAAGATCATCACCGCCGCGGTTGCCGGCTTTTTCGCCGCCGCCATCACCGCCGCCCCGGCCCTCGCGATGGGCCGTAACGATAAGTCAGCGAGCGACCGCGACAACAGCGCGCCGACCAACACCTACGACAACCCGGGCGCGGCCACGTCCACGCCCACCCCGAGCGTCGTTCCGCCGGCCAATGATGCCGGAGGCGCGGGAACCTCGGGTTCCGGTTCGGGCCTCGGCTCGAGCACCCAGTCTGACCCGGCTCTCAATGACGGCTCGTCCCAGACGGGAAACCCGTCGACGGGCGCGTCCGATTCCGGCGCCGGCTCGTCCATGGGCTCCAACCCGGGTTCTTCGTCCGGCTCGGCCCAGTAACACCGACAGCGTCTTAAGCAAGAGAACCACCCCCGGCGATGCCGGGGGTGGTTCTTTTTTTTTACAGTAACGATGGTCTTGGGCTGCAGGAATGAAAGGGCGGGTGTTTAGACAAAAGAAGGCCCGGGAGGGCTATCGCCGTCCCGGGCCCCAAGTGAGAATGCAATCAATCAGCGAACAATTCGGCGACCGGCTGCAATTCCACTGATAAGCGCTACGAGGAACAGGGCCACGAAGATGAAGAACAACACCTTCGCCATGCCCGCCGCGGCCGTGGCGACACCGCCAAAACCGAAGAACGCGGCTACAATTGAAACGATGAAGAAAATCACCGCCCATCTCAGCATAAGCAATCCTCCTTTGAAGGTAATTTGCTTCTATTTCCCTTACGGCCCGAGGGAAGCGAAGTTCGACGTGGGAAGGGCCGGCAAGGCGGAAAATGACCATGACCGAAGCGACACGGGCCGAGACGCCGCCCGTCGTTCTCGTCGTCGACGACGAGCCGTTCATCCTCAAGAACATTGAGATCATGCTGACCTCCAAGGGGTGCCGCGTTCTCACCGCCGGAACGGGCGGCGAGGGCCTCAGCAAGGCCATCCAGGAGCATCCCGACGTGGTGCTCCTCGACCTGATGCTTCCCGACCTGGACGGCTTCGAGGTGTGCCGCCGCATCAAGGCCGAACCCACGCTTCGCCACACGCCGGTGCTCATGCTCACCGCGCTCACCGACGTTTTCAGCAAGGTCAAAGGGCTCGATGCCGGGGCCGACGACTTCATCAGCAAGCCGTTCAATGAAGGCGAGCTTCGCGCGCGCGTGTGGGCTTTCCTGCGCACCAAGCGCCTTCACGACGAGCTCGATGAAAGTTACCGGCGGCTCAAGGAACTTGAGGAACTGCGCGACTCGCTCACCCACATGATCATGCACGACCTCGTGGCGCCGCTCACCGCCATCCAGATCGGCGTCGAAGCCGTGCTCGAGAAGTTCGCCGCCAAGCTGCCCACGAACGAAACGCACGAACGCATGCTCCGCACCGCCCACGAAGGCTGCAGGCGGCTCATGGACATGCTGCGCGACGTGCTGAGCGTGAGCCGGCTCGAAGAGAAGAAACTGCCGCTCACGCTCGAGGACGTGGACATCCGCGAGCTCGTGGAGCGATGCATCCATATCGTGGAGCCCACGCGCGCCATCGCCCAGGTGGCGATCGCCACGGAATTTTCACCAAAGTTACCCATCGTGAAATGCGATTCGTCGCTCATCGGCCGCGTGGTGCTCAATCTCGTGTCGAATTCGCTCAAGTTCACCGACACGGGGGGGACCGTGACGGTCGCGGCGGCGGCGGTGGGGGAAGAGGTGGAGGTCCAGGTGCGCGACACGGGCCTGGGCATTCCGCCTGAGAACCTCGAAAAGGTTTTCGACAAGTTTTTTCAGGGCGGGAATTCACATGCCGCCCGCAAAGGTCAGGGCCTCGGCCTGGCGTTCTGCCGGCTGGCCATCGAGGCCCACGGGGGACGGATCTGGGTGGAAAGTGAAACGGGGAAGGGCAGCCGGTTTATCTTCCGGCTGAAGAAGAAACCCTGACGCTTATTCGCGTTCGGCTTTCTGAACCGACCCGAACACGCGATCAACGGCGTACATGAGGGCCATGTAGACTCCGGCGGCGACGACGAGATGGGACGGGTTGGCGAACACGCGGGGAAGAAGAACGCCCATCATGACCGAGATCAGACAGACGGGAATCAAGCGGGAAAGACGCATGGCAAAGGCCTCCGGAGCGGAACGTACGGGAGTAAAGCGTTCTAATTGTGGCGTAAATGCGGCCCGGTTTCAAGGTTCTTTCCGTCGAGAAGCGAAAAAATTTTCGGACCAATTTGGTAAATTCAATTCCGTTCAAATTTAAATGAAAATCTACCTCGATCTTCTGCAGGACATTCTCGCCCACGGCGAAGACCGCCCCGACCGGACCGGGACGGGCACCAAAAGCGTTTTTGGCCGCCAGATGCGGTTCGACCTGGCCCAGGGCTTCCCACTACTCACCACCAAGAAGCTTCATCTTCGCTCGATCATCCACGAGCTCCTCTGGTTCATCCAGGGTGACACCAACATCCGGTATCTCAAAGACAACAACGTCACCATCTGGGATGAATGGGCCGATGCCGACGGCAACCTCGGCCCGGTTTACGGCCACCAGTGGCGCCACTGGGGCGCTCCGGTGGGTGAAAAGGGAATCGACCAGCTCTCAGCGCTGGTGGACGGCATCAAGAATAACCCGACATCCCGGCGGCACCTCCTCAGCGCCTGGAACGTGGCGGACGTCCCCAAAATGGCCCTGCCGCCGTGCCACGTCATGTTCCAGTTCTACGTCCACCAGGACGGCCGCCTCTCGTGCCAGCTTTACCAGCGAAGCGCCGACGTCTTCCTCGGCGTTCCCTTCAACATCGCCAGCTACGCACTGCTGACGATGATGATCGCCCAGGTGGCCGGCCTGCGGGCCGGCGACTTCGTCCACACGCTGGGCGACACGCACCTCTACAGCAATCATCTGGAGCAGGCCCGCCTTCAGCTCACGCGCGACCCCCGGCCCCCTCCGCGCATGACGCTCAACCCCGCCGTCTCCTCCATCGACGGGTTCAAGTTCGACGATTTCAAGCTCGAGAACTACGACCCGCACCCCGCCATCAAAGCCCCCATCGCCGTATGACCCTGTCGATCATCGTCGCCATGACCGACGACCGCGTCATCGGGCGCGACAACGCGCTGCCCTGGCGCCTCCCCGAAGACCTGAAGCGCTTCAAGACGATCACCATGGGGCATCCCATCATCATGGGCCGCCGCACGTTTGAATCGATCGGCAAACCGCTTCCCGGCCGCCGCAACATCGTGGTGACGTCGCGGCCGCTCGCCGCCGCGGGCGTGCAGACGGCGCGAAGCCTGAATGAAGCGCTGGCGTTGTGCCCGGAAGGGGAAGGGGAGCGGTTCGTGATTGGGGGGGCACGGATGTTCGAAGAGGCGCTGTCGCGTGCCGACAAAATTTATCTGACCCTGGTGCACGCCGACGTTCCGGGCGACGTGCGCTTCCCGCCCGTCAACCTGGAGCGTGATTTTCGCGTTGTCGAAAGAAGCCGTGGAGCGCCGGGCGGGCCCGAGCCCCTCGACGTGGAATACGTGACAGTGGTCCGCGCCTAGTCGCGGGAGCCGTTCTTCGCCGCGGGCAGGCGGACCACGGTCAGGACGTGGAGGGTCCGAACTTTAGATCCATTCAAACGTATGAGCGAAGTTGACCAAGGAGGGGGAGTGTTCTGAAGACAACAGCCGACTCACACGCGCGCCTGTTTTTCGCCGCCCTCTTTTTGGGCCTCTCGGGCGTACCCGCCTCGGCCGTCGACGCCAATGATCCTTTGCTTTCGATGGATTTCAGCGACCTGATGAAGATTAAGGTCGTTTCCGTCCAACACCGCGAAACCGACCTCCGCACCACGCCGGCCCCCACGTTCGTGCTCACCTCCGAAGACATCCGCCGTTCCGCCGCCACCAGCGTGCCCGACGTCCTTCGCCTCGTGCCCGGTCTCGAAGTCGCCCGCGTCAGCGGCAATTCTTGGGCCATCAGCGCCCGCGGCCTTAACGGCACCGCAGCGAACAAGCTGCTCGTCCTGGTGGACGGTCGAACCGTCTACTCCCAGGTTTTCGCCGGCGTTTTCTGGGATGTGCAGGACATTCCGCTCGATTCCATCGAGCGCATCGAAGTCATTCTCGGCCCGGGCGGCTCGCTCTACGGCGCCAATGCGGTCAACGGCATCATCAACATCATCCGCAAGCCCGCGACGCAACGTCAGGGCACCGCCGCGTCGGTGACGGCCGGAAGCGAGGACCGCTTCATCGGTGATGTCAGTCAGGGCTGGAAGGCGGGCCGGAACGCGCAGGCGGTCGCCTACGCGCATTACCGCGAGTTCGATGCGCTGAAGCGTTTTGGAAGCAGCGGCGGCAACAACGACGAGGGGCGGTTCGGCAGCGGCGGTTTCCGCGCGGACGGCGTGGCCGGCGATCACGACTGGTCCGTTTCGAGCGACGTTTATTCGGGTGAGTTTCATGCCAGCCGCACTGTTCTCTCACTCACGGCCCCTGCGCGCGAGGCCAGCGATTTTACGGAGGTCAACGGCCAGAACGTTATCGGAAAAGTTCGCTCGAAGGTCGATTCCGGCGTCGTGACCGTCCAGGCCTATTACGATCGCACCGAGCGCCGCATTCCCGATTTTTTCTCCGAGATCCGCGACACGGGCGAGGTGGAATTTCATCACGAAGTCAATGCGGGGCGGCGCAACACCTTCACGTGGGGAGCCAGCTTCCGAGCCACCGCCGACCGCATCGGGAATTCGTTCTCCATCTCGTGGGACCCGCAAAACGAGTTCAATAAAATCTATTCCCTGTTCGCGCAGGACGAGTTTCGCGTCACGCCCAATCTCTTCTTCACGCTCGGATCGAAGTTCGAGCACAACGACTACACCGGATGGGAGCTTCAGCCCAGCGCCCGGGCCGGGTACACGATAACGCCGGACCAGTTCCTCTGGGCCGCCGTTTCGCGCGCCGTCCGAACGCCCTCGCGCCTCGATGCCGACGCCCGCATCCTCCTCGCAGTTCAGCCGGGCCCCACCACTCTGGAAGTCCAGGGAGGCGAGCGCTTCGATTCGGAAATCGTGACGGCCTACGAAGCCGGCTATCGCGCGCGCCCGGCCGAGCGCGTTTATGTGTCTCTGACCGCCTTCTACAATCGATACGACGATCTCCGATCGCTGGAGCAGGGAGCGCCCCAGTTCGTGAACGCCCCGGTCCCCTATACGCGAATTCCCTTATTCGAGGACAACAAAATCTGGGGCGAGAGCTACGGCGGCGGAGTGGCGCCGCAAATGGACCTGTTCAGCTGGTGGCGCGTGAAAGCACAGTACAGCCTCATCCACCTCCGTCTGCACAATGACGCGGACAGCCTCGACTTCATCACCGGGCGGACGGAGGGCAACGATCCTCAGCACCAGGCCTTGTTCATGTCGAGCTGGAACCTTCCGCACCGCATCGAGCTGGACGCCTACGTCCGCTGGGTCGACGAGCTCAAGAACCTGAACGTCGATGACTATACGGCCGTTGACCTGCGTCTGGGCTGGGCCGCGACGAAAAACTGGTCGGTGGAAGCGGTCGGCCGCGATCTCTTCAGGCCCCCGCACCGCGAATTCAGCGGGACCGCGGAAGTCGAACCGAGCGTTTACGGGAAGGTCTCATGGCGCACGCGATGAACAACACCCGCGTCGTCCCATTCCGCCGCGCCTTCGCGGTCATCCTCTCCGTTTTCATGGGCCTCGCGGTTTCGGTGACCGCCCACGCCGAGGTGCCGCCGCCCGAGCATAAGATCAAGGCGGCCTTCATCTACAATTTCGCCCGCTTCGTTGAGTGGCCCACGGCCCCGGCGGGAACGCCCATTCGCGTGGGCGTCGTGGGAACGGACCGGGTTGTCTCGGTCGTCAGGGAAGCGATCGACGGCCGCCTCGTGGGCGACCGCCCCGTCGTCGTCGAAAAGGTGACGCGGGAGGAGGACGGGAAGAACCACGAAGTCCTCTATGTGTCCGGCAACAACGCTGCGGCCGCGCGCCGCTTCGTGTCACCGGCCACGGGCCGGCCCGTGCTGACCATCACCGAAGTTGACCGTTTCCTGTCCGTGGGCAGTCTCGTCAACTTCTTTATCGCTGAAGACTCGGTCCGGTTCGCGGTCAACGCCGACGAACTGGACAAGGCCGCGATCAAGGTCAGTTCTCAGATGCTTCAGTTCGCCGCCATTGTCCGCGCGGACAAGCCATGAACCCGCTCCACAATCTTTCCATTCGCCGCAAGGTCGTCGTCACGATGCTGGCGGGGACCATTTCTACGCTTCTCATCGGCGCCGCGGCCTTGATCGCCTTCGAGCTTGCCACCCATCGCAAACAGGCCCTCCGGGAAGTCACCGCGCTTGCCAACGTCCTGGGCACGAGCTCTGTGGGCGCGGTCGTTTTCGCCGATCAGCCCGGCGCAACCGACATCCTTTCCCGCTTGAGCGAGGACCCGTCCATCATCGCGGCGCGGCTGTTCATGGCGGACGGGAAGCCGCTGGCCACGTATCAGCGCGAGAACGCGACCGGCC
>Ga0163151_10001659_pt1 | contig 36903 bp, 19 predicted proteins | sample OliLakLV19MP5IB2_FD_145596 | JGI IMG/M metagenome (GOLD analysis project Ga0163151, IMG submission 145596) | Freshwater microbial mat bacterial communities from Lake Vanda, McMurdo Dry Valleys, Antarctica - Oligotrophic Lake LV.19.MP5.IB-2 | ecosystem: Environmental > Aquatic > Freshwater >... | reverse complement strand
AATCAACATCGAAGATGCTTGGAAAAATCCAATAAGAAATTGGGGAATAATACTTCAACAATTTTTGATTATCTTTGAATCCAGATGTCAACTCTAAAGTCGTTTACACAATTTGATTTACACTCTCATTATATGTCAAAGATACGAAACGAAAGCAAATCTTATGAAGTTAAAAGTCAGAAGTTTGAATCTTTTCTATATTAAACTTTAGTCTTCCCGCTACTAGCTTCCTACCTCCTCCTTCCTCCTTATTCCTTATTCCTACTTCCAGCTACTCCTTCCCCCTCAACCCTTCCTTAATCCCTTCATCCAAATAATACTCAATGCCAGAGGCATAACCTTCGGTGTATAATACAATAGTGCCTTGCTTGTTGATGATAATATGCGTGGGGAATGCATAAATATCCCATTTTTGAGATAAAGGTCTAGCATCGGGAACTATATGATAGTTGTAATTTATTCGCTGCAAAAAAATACCACAGGCTATGGAATCGTCTAAGCCCAAGGCAATAAATTTTACTTCTTCGTTGCTACTATAATAATCTACCAAACCATTCAGATAAGGAATTTCATGTTTGCACGGACCACAGGACTTGAACCAGAAATTCATGACCACTACTTTCCCTTTAAGGCTGTCACTATTATAATTATTTCCATCCAAATCTGTGATGATATATTTGGGCATCTTCCCTCCTATTTGTAATACTTTATTGTCGATGGTAAATACTTCCATTATATTATACTTCTTTTTTTTGGGAACAAAAGGTATGGTATTAACGGGAGCATTGGTTATAAGATAACCTTCAATAATTCCGTTGGTTTTATAGGGCCTCAGTATAATACTTTTCACTTTGCTCAGGCTATCATAAGCGGTTTGTGGGTATAGGTTGCCTGCACTGTCTTGGATGAAAAATGTAGCTGCCCGTTGGGCTATTGTGGGTTTAATACTTATCGCAAATAGTATTATAAAGATATATGTATATTTGTTCATGGGATAGAATATTTAAATTGATTGTTAATGACAAAATATTTATAACTTTGTCATTCCAATGCACGAGCTATCTACTTTCTCTGGAGATCGAAGATTGCCCTCGGGCAAAGCACATGTCTCGCCCGCAAGCTTGCGGGGCGGCATGACAAAAGTACCTATTTCCCCATAGCATTCTTAATAGCCTGATTCACGTATTGCTCCAATCCTATTACATAACCTTCGCTATATAATACTATTTTGCCCTGCTTGTCTATTACTATATGTCGGGGGCAACTGGAGATATCCCATTTTTCAGCTATTTTGCGTGAGGAGGGAATCACATGATAATCATAATTGGTGCGTTGTAAAAAGTTAGCACAAGCTAAAGAATCATCTAAACTTGGAGCCAAAAAAATCATCTTGGAGTTATTCGCATAATAGGATTTTAACCCATTCAAAACGGGCATTTCTTGTATACAGGGGCTACATGCCTTGTGCCAAAAAGCTACATGCACCACTTTGCCTCTCATGCTATCGCTATTATATACTTTCCCTTCCATGTCCTTAAATTTATATTTAGGCATCGGCCCACCTATTTTAAATATTTTATTTTCTGCTATATTCACTTCGGCAAGGTTATATATTTTGCCATCGGGCACAAAGGCTACATTGTTATAGGGTTTCGATTGTATGGTATAGCCTTCAATTCTTCCATTGCTTTTTACAGGTACGAGTTTAATTGTTTTCACTTTACTCATGCTATCATATGCCGATTGGGGGAAAGCGTTACCAACACTATCTTTGATATAGAAATTATCAGCTCGTACTTGTGTACATAGGTTATTGCCAATGCATACCATAAGGAATGCAACAACCATTTTATATATTTGATTAGCCATGATGCAAATATAAGCATGTTTGTTGTCATTTTACTATAAAGAAATTGAAGTGTATTATGTCGATAAGTAAAAAGTTGTCATTGCGAGGCTTGTATAAATGTAGTTGTATTTTTTTGTTACCCCATTGTGGAGGAGGCTCGCTAAATACCTCTAAAATTTTCATATTACATTCATCCCGAATACTGTTTATTTTTGGAAAAAGTGAAATTTATGAGTGTAAAGTATGAATATTAATAACATATTCTTACAAATTATTTTGCTATTTTGAATAAATATCGACTTTAAAATTTAATTTTAAATTGCTCAGCTTTTGGAAATACGCGACTTTATTTGGCCCTCAATTATTGACAAAATATTTCAAGGTATTTAATTTTATTAGCCTTCTAAGGATTATATTAAATGGAATCCGTCTCGAATTAATTTGGATCGGAAAGGCACGAATAGGACTAAATTACCCTTACAAATACCTCATCCATAAAAATATGTAAGAATGAATTGAAAAAGTGATTGGGATACTGATTTTTTGAAAAGAACTTTGTAACGTCAATTTGAACACATAAATACTTATATCATATACTTATTAAAAATCAAACTACACTAAACAAATTATATACTATCATGAAAAAACTACATCTACTTCTTCTGCTACTATTGTCATGTATTATTAATGAAACTGTTCTGTCGCAACAGTTCCCTTTATATGTGAGCAAACAAACCGGCCAATTTACTTCTTTCAATGGAAGCGTTCCCAAAAAAACCGATAAATATGAAAACGGGAATGTAAACTTGCAAGCGAATGGCCCCATCAATGCCGCAGTTAATCCTGCTGATATGAGCATTGGCCCTAACCAAAACAAAACTTGGTTTGGTACAATTACCCCAAATGTAGCATCTGCACCAGCCCCAGGAATTTCCGTTCCTGCATCGCTAGTGGCTAACTACAATGTAACCTATAGCCGCCCGGTAGGAGTTGGTTCCGGAGGTACTGTGCAAAGCACTTATCAGTGTGCCGAATCGATGGCGAGCGGAGAACCCGGATGTACCTATCACAATGGTATGCCAGGCAGCCACGAGATTGTTAATAAAATAGGAACTGAGCAACTTAATTTCATGGTATATAGTATAAACGTTTCGCTACCCGATACAATATGTGTACAACGTTTGCCCAACGCAAATGCTGCAGTGGGAACTGAGTTAGCTATGATGTTTCCCATGACGGGAGGTGCATGTGTATGGGAATCTTTAAGCCCAAATGTAACGCTAAGTAATATATTAAATAACCAAGCAACGATCTCATTAAATGATACCAATACTTTAGGTTTGGTGCGGGTTACTATGACTATTCAAGGTATTACTTATACTACTACCGCGGTGGTAAAATCGTGCGAGTGTGGATGCAGACCTGTAATGAATGGACTGGCCTTTGGCCCTTTGAATTTGCAATTTAATGTGAACCCCATAGGCGGTCAACCTACAAACGGCTTTTGCGAATATGTAGTAAACAATGCTACCTTAAATAATATGAGTATGATGACCTTTGTAAACAAAGTCGCCAATTTTAATAATGTGCGTTTATCGTTTAAAAAGAATTGCAAAACTGGTGAGCTCAAAGATGTAACGGTTACTTGGAACGGCAACCAAGATATTGGTGAAATTAAATATATATCAGCATCGGTAAAATCTTTTTCTTTGGCAGTGGATGTTCCTACTGGAAACTTAACAGGAAGTATAACATTACAAGCCAAATTAACTGAAGATAAGAATTTATTGCCGAGTGGAATTATGATTTTACGAAAAGATGTGAGCGGTGATTTTAAATTTAATTATGCAGGTGGAGCTAATTATAATGGTTCATTTGATTTCCTAGGTGTGAAAGATATAAATATTGATATTATAAAACAGAATAATATTATTGCTCAGTTCAAAAATGGTTCACTAACAGCAGCGGGCGATTTAACAGGCGATCTCACAGGATTGCAAGGTGCAGAATATACTTCTAACTTCTTTACAGTTGAGATTGTTAATCTCACACTTAATTTTACTTTATCTATTCCAAATTTGAATTTCAAAACCAATGTTGGAAATGGAAGCATAAAAATATATGATATAAAAGGGGTCCAAGGGCAAGCAACTATCGGCCTTGCTTTTAACCAACAAAACGTGAATGCAACATTGAATGCAAGTAACTTTACTGCATTTACTATGACTTTGCAAGAATTGAATGTAGCCGTTACCTTTAATTATGATTTTGATATGGTGAAATTGGATGGAAGTTTAAAAGCAAAACATAGTAGTTTTGATGTAGCTATTGGAATTGCAAAATTTAAAGTAGAGAATGGAGAGTTGAAAGAATTTGATGGAAATGCAAAAGTAAAATATTCAAGTTTCGAATTCCAATTACAACAAATAGCTTATACACAAACGCCTTCTGAACTTACTATAACCGCTAAGGCTGAAGTGAACCTAGCCATACAAGCTTCACTGGCTATTGACAGATTTAAAATTGCAGAAGACGGAACTATTTCGATCGGAAGAATTGCAGGTAGTGTTACCAAAACTCCGGTTAGTATTTCCTTCTCTGCACAGTTCGAACCCAATAGATTCCGTGGCACTTTCAATGCAAACTTTGCTGCTGCAGGCCCCATTGCAGGTAGTATAGATATAGGCTCGATGCCCGAATATAATTTTGGATATTTGAGGATTACCGCCGGTGTAAATTTACCCTTGGGTCAGTCCGGATTAAAAATATCTTCAATCGGTGGATCATTCGGTTTCAACTATCTTTTGCCTGATATACCCACACAAGGAAACTATGTATTCTCTGGATTATTGGGTGTGTCGGATATAGCAAATATGGTAGAAGTAACAGGTGAAGTAACTGTACAATTGGGAGCCAACAATTTTCAATTAACCTTGGATGGTAATGTGAAAGTATTAAAGAACAATCCCTTCTTCAATGTAGGTGTGCAAGTAAATTATAAACTTCCAGAAAATACAATAGACGGAAGTGCGAGGGTCGATTTAAAAATACCTTCATCAGGTTGGATGTTAAGCACCAATAATGTGCGTGTTGGATTCTTCTTCGGTGGTGGAAACTGGAGCGTAGATGGACAAAACATGGGCGGCACAGCACTTAATGGATTGGTAACACTTACCAATGGCACTATAGTAATGAACGGCCCCGTTGCTACTCCTACACAAATGACTGGAACCCTTGGTGGCAATGCTGCAATCGGCTTTAGTAAAACAATATCAACTTCAATGTTGGGTCAGTCGTTCACTGCATCTGCAAATCTGAGCATGAATGCAGGCATTAATGTGAGTATTAATGAATCGGGCTTGAATGGATCCTTCAATGTAAACCTTGCCGCAGGCGGAAGTTTGAGTTGGCGTACTTTAATAGGCAACGGTAGTATGGGTATTAATGCCAGTATGAATGGAGAAGTATCATATAATAATGGTAGCGTGAATGTGAATGGAAATCTCAGTTTAGGTTTACCTTTTGAAGTATGTGTGCCTACCAGTATCAATGTATTCAGCAGCAGTAATTGGAGTTGTTTCAGCTCTGTAGATTTCGGAGTAAGTGCATCATTCTAAAAAATTATATATACATTTGTAAACTTAAAAATATTAAGAACATGAAAAAGGTTATATTAAGTATTCTCACCGTTATTATATGTCATACTTCTTCTGTAGCACAAAGTTTTTATAAACTAATGGGCGAACACGATGGCAAAACAGTAAAACTGATGTGGTTGATATATAAATGGGACAAAAATGCCATAGGGGTTGATATCAAAAAACGTGTAGGCAAAGGCAGTTGGACCACAGTTAATACTACCGAAATTATTCCTTCATTTGGTAACGACAAGGATCTGTCGTATGCAGATAATGATATACAAAGGCAGAATGAACTCAATAAAAAAGCCGCTGCACTTATAGCCTCTGGTAAATTCAAACCTGTATCATCAACCGATTATATAAAGAAACTAAAAACAGATAGCTCAACCATGCTTTCGCTCACCTTTTTGTTTGTGAACGATTTCGATTTGGCAGTGCTCAATGGGTTTGGATTAACGGATAAAGATGTGCCTTCAGGCGAAGTAGAATATGGCCTCTTTTTCCATGGTATCAATGCCGATGAACCCTTGGCAACGTACGCATTCACCTCAGGAAAACCATCTTTATCATCTGTTGATTATACATTAAAATTTAAACCCAATTTGTCAAAAACGGCATTGAATATATATTATGATATTGATTTACTCGTTGCACAGAAATCGAACTATAATGGTTTTAATATTTACAAGAAAAATGAAGATGGAAATTGGCATAAACTAACTAGCAGTCCTATTTGGTTCAATACCTTATACAAAACCAAGGAACATTTTTATTTGGATCAAAAAGTAAACAAAGACAGTAATTATATATATTCACTGGTTTCGGTAAGTATCTTTGGCACCGAAGGTGGAAAAATAGAACATTTATATAACCCCCGCAAATTTGCTGGCACTATTCTGCCTTCCACTATTGCTGAAAATAAAAAAATAACGGATGGTGATGGACTGGGTTTAACCTGGACTTTTGATATCGCCCAAGAAAGTTTCATTAAAGGTTTTGTTGTACAACGCAAACCACATATAGATTCAGCGTTTGCAGATATTAGTTCTATAATACCTGCCAATGAGCGTAACTATAAAGACATCACTAACAAGCTATATAATAACTATCATTTTTATCGTATTAAAATTGTACCTCATGATGACCAATCATTAGATAACATATTAGGCAAAGAACTATTAATATATTATAGACCCGAATTGAAGCCTAATATTCCACAAGGTTTGCAAGCTCAATTTATAAGTGAAGCAGGCAAGCGTTATATATATTTGAAATGGGACAAAAATACCGACCGTTTCACCAAAGGGTATCGTATCTATGCTAGTTTCCCACCCTCCACAAAATTAAGCTGGCAGGGAGATATACCTTTGGTATTAGAAAACGAGTATAAATATCCTGTCAGTAATTTCGAATCATCCGATTACCATTTAAGTATATCAGCTATTAGTGAACTGGAAGATGAAAGCAAATTAAGTAATATAGTTATCGTAACTTCTCCAAGCTCCTACATGCCCAATGTGCAGATATGGCCTTTTAAAGTTGATAGCAATCAGATAACATTGGAATGGAAATATAATATTACAAAAGATTTAAAAGGATTTCGAATCTATGCAGATGGTAAATTATTAGCTGATGAGAACAGCTTAACAGCCGATAGCAGAAAATATATATTAAAATCATTAGAATATAATGCTACCTACAATTACGAAATAGAAGCGGTGAGCAAAAACAATGTGATTAGCAAACGCTCGAATGCGGTGAGTATCCTAACTGATAAGAAGAAGAAAAAATAGTTTTATTGCCTTCATTGCCGTTGGCTTCAGCCAGCGGCAATAGAGGCAATTATTCCTTCACAAACTTATATACTTTCGAATAATTATTCTCTTTTACCACAAACATATAAATTCCTACCGACCATTGGGTAATATCAATTTGGGTAGTTTTGCTCTGCCCATGGTTGGTGTTATCACCAACCATTCCAATATATACAGGCTGGCCCAACATATTATAAATTGTAAACTGAACTGTCTTATTATTGATACTTTCAATATTCAAAATACTATTTGCAGGGTTGGGAAATAATTTGATATTACTAAGTTTACCGCCTACTTGATTTATTCCGTTTGAAATAGTGTCAATTATTGTGCATATACTATTATAATACTTGCCAGGTGAACCTCCAGGACAACCTATAAACCAAGTAGCTGCATCAGAATAGTCGGTGTACTGCGTATTGTATTCCAAAGTATATCCTTTCCCATCTGCACTATCGTTCCACGGTGTTTGATTGCTCCATGTGTTATAATAAATTATCGCACTGTCTTTATTATATATTCTGATATTTCCTTTGGCATCAAAGCTAAGTAAGGGGATATAAGAACTATTTTTAGTTCCTTTAAATTGTTTATTGAATAAAGCAGTATCGGCAACCAAAACCCAGTTAGAATCACTATTTAATATATTTGAAGATAACTTAAATTTCTTGCCTTGACTATCAAAAACAGTGATGTCTTTTATATTATAATTCTTTGCAGATTGATTTCGTAGTTCAATCCAATCGCCTGCATCGGAGCTTGTTGCTGAGCTATAATTTATTTCTGATACAACAATTGGTGTATCGCACCAGCCTTGGTATTGAGCAGGCGAACCTCCAATACATTGTTCCACCCAATTTTGTTTGATTGTATAATCATCCATGCTTGCAGTAGGATTACTCATGGAAATAGTTTTTCCATTTCCATCAGCACCAAAAGTGTTATCATATTGCATCACAAATACGGGATTCTGATTGGCATCATAAATTCGCACCAATCCTGTTTGAATAAATCCTTTGGGAACATTAATGGTATTCAAATCAAATGGGAACAAATACTTAAAAGCTGCACTATCACTCACAAAAACAAGCTTGCCTTTGGGAGAAATATTTGATATTGAATCAAGGCGAATGATATTGCTTACCTTATTAAACGATATATAATAGTTGCCGAGATTTTTTGTATTTGCCGAACCAATATGATACAGCTCGAACCACGCATCGGTACTAAATCCAGTAATAGGATTATAACTAATTTCTGATACCACCAAATCTGTGGCAAAGCATTGAATATAGGCTTTTGAAGGTGAGCCTCCAAAACAACGTTCAGTCCACTCATTGGCTGTCGTTATATAATTCGTATCATATACATTCTCTATCGTTTTACCCAATCCATTAGCATAAAAATAATCTTTGGCATGATATATTACTTTTGAAATTTGTGTCTTATTTATATCATAAATGGACAAGGTGTCGTTCAATTGCAAATTAATATTCATTTGCACAGATGTAGAACTATAGTTAATACTAAAATCTGCGGAGTCCTGAGCAATGATGAGCCTTTGAAATGGATAACATATCTTATTCTCAGCCCAAGCATTTGCAGTTGTAGCGGTATTTAGTTTATATCCATTTAAGTTAACGGGCATAATTCCCTTATTATATAATTCTATCCACTGTGTTTGCTTTTTCAAACTATCGCTATTGAAATTAATTTCTGAGACAATAAGATTTTCACTACAACTTGTAATAGCTGTTTGCGGATTTCCCAATAAACAACCATGAGTCCAATTTGCGGCATCACTGTATTCTGAAATTGCTGCTGGTATTTGCTTTAATGATAACGTATAACCATTGGCTCTAGCCATAGTATCCCATTGATTGCTGCTATTGAAACTCATTTCAAACCTTCTGAACTTATTGGTATCAGTAAGCAAAATAATTTCTGCGGTATCATTCAAATCGAATTGACTATTATATACAATATTTGATCTGCTTAGCTTGGGAAAATAAGTAAGCAAGTTATTTGTATCTGATACAATCAATATATAATCGTTTGGATAAATGATTTGTGAAGGCAAAATAAAACTGTCTATTGAAGTACTCAATTTCCAATTTTTTACATTTAAAGTATCGTTAGAAATATTTTTAAATTCCATCCAGTCTCCCATGTTAATTTCTGGCAGCGAATGATAATTAATCTCACTAGCTACCAACTGAATATGTTCTTGGCAAATTGTTCTAAAAGTGCCTGGAGAGCCCAAGAAACAACCTACACCCCAATTTGCTTTATCTGAAAAATCATTGTTTACTTTATTATATTCGAGTGTGTATCCGTTGCCATTTACCGCTGGCCAAAAATAATTTTCATTATGATAGTTTACAGAAAACTTTGGGTAAAGCTTACTATCGAACAACCGTAAATTTTCGCCATTATTACTTAAACTAAAATTAAATGAATCTACTACATTTTTAACATTAGGGTATATTTTTTTAAACTTTTGTTTGGTATTTGCTAAAACGAGGTAACCATTTGCGGGAATAATAGTTCCTGCAGGAATTGTATAATCGTGTGAGTCATCACCATCTTTGAAATGCCAAAGAGAAACACTCTGATTACTATTGGTAGTATTGTGCAATTCAACCCATTCACCTGCATCGTGTGAACCTTTAGCATTGTAACTGATCTCGCTAATAATAATATTTTCAAAACATATCGAATAAGCCTTACCTGGTGAACCTCCGATACAACCGTTAAACCAACTACTTCCATTTTTCATTACCGATGAATCTGTTTTCAATTCTAAAGTTCTGCCTGTTCCATCAGCACATTCAGGCCAAGGCAGACTATCAGTAAATGCAAAAGCTATTTTATTTTTACCCTTATTATCAATTAATACGACAGAATCCGTATGATTGTCCAAAGGGAATTTTATATTTCCCAATCTATTATATACTGAAGGATATACTTTTTTGAATAAAGCGGTATCTTCACAAATCACAATATATTTATTGGCAGGCAGTATATAATTATCTGCAAATTCATAGAATGCATAATCTTTCGATGTTTTGAGTTTATAGCCTGTTAAGTCGACTGCCATAGAAGAATTATTATGCAATTCTATCCAATTTCCACTATTAATTTTATCGGAACAGTTATAATTAATTTCAGACGCTATGATAGGAAATGAAATGGTAGCTCCATTAAAATATGCTGTTATAATATTGTTAGCAGGTGTTAAATTTATGGTAACAGTTTTTGTTTTATAGGTAACAGAATCTATTACAAATGAATCAAATGAATAACCGGGGTTAGGCACCGCGGTTACAGTAATTGGCACTCCATCGAAGTATACACCACTCCAAGGATAAGTGATAGGAATAATTGTATTTAATTTGATAACACCTGCAGCATTGCTACTTAATTTTAAAGTTAGATTTACTTTTTTTGTTAATGAAAAAGTGGTCACCATGGAGTCTCTGTTTGCGATTTGACTGTATTTTACAAAAGTATCTAAATCCTTAACATAGGCTGACCAATAAGTTGTATCATAAAAATTTCCCCACCTTGCTATTTCTTTCGGCATATCAAATTTGATATTATTCTTTATATAATTGATATTGCCCGCATAGTTAGCAGGAGTGAGAATGGTATTCATTAAATCAGCATAACGATTCACAAAATAATTTTTGAATTTTGTATTTCTAGCAAGGTAATATAATCCAAAATAATTACCACTAACTAAGCTCTGCAATTTTGTACTGGCAGTGCTTGTGCCCCAAGTTGAAAAAATATCCCGTGTACCAAAATCGGTATCATATAATAAATACCTAAACTTTCCACCTTTCATAGTAGGTCGCCAGAGCTTGGTATTATTGCCTGGCCAGTCCATATTGTTAATAAACGTCTCGATAGTAATATAATCTACAAAATTTTTAATGTCTAAATACTTATTAAGCGAATCATAATTAGCTGTTACACTTAAGTCACTACCATACCACGAATACAATGAGTAAGATGCATTTGCAGTGCCATTATGCACGCCAAATATTCCAATAATATCCATGCTGTCTTTGCTTACCCCACTTATATTTTCGATACAATCATTATCCTGCTTTTCACGTATATGATATATTCCCCAAGGTTGCCCATTTAAATATACAAAACATGAATTATGCTCCATCACATCCAAATTTGTTTTGAGCATAATATGATTGGTTAGCTCGTCACGCATCATAGACCCCCCTTGGTCTTGGCTTCCTGAACGAAGATTAAAAGAGGTGATATTTGTATAGTTTCTAAAAGGGAATAACTTATAATGTATAAACGAGCTATCAAAATCGGATGTAGTTTCTACCCGCAGACTTTTCTTTGCATATCCACGAGATCCATTACCATGAATACTGAGCATGGCATCTAATTCGAATTGCGGACTGCCATTGGCTAATAAATATTCAATATGGGAGGTTCTTTTTTCAGCACCTACGTAGCCGTTTGTTGCATATAATCCATCATAAGTATTAAACAAATCTAAAGAATCGGCTGTGATTGATATAATAGGCAGCTTGAATTTTTTATCATTAATTATATAAATGTTTGTTATAGGTTTGCTGGGCAAATAAGCACCAGAAGTATCAACACATAAGGCACGAATTGACACATCAGCAGTTATTTTAATACCGGTTGATTTATATAAGAATGATTTATCGGTTGGAATATCACCATTGGTAGTATATCTTATTTGGACATTTTGTTGGGTGGTTGCTAATTTTAAAACTGAATTTTTTGTTACAAATCCAGATTTTAAATTACATGCAGGCGGAATTAAAAAACCAGCAGCACAATGTTTGCCCGTATTACTAGAATCAGGAGATGGCTCGTCAGTAATACACCAACTACCCCCATCAGGTATTCTGGCAAATGATATATTTCTGGCAGTAAATTCTGTTTTCTTTTTATCGATTTGTGTTCCCGTTTTATCAAATAAATATATAGTTTCTGTTGGTTTTAGTTTAAAATTTGTATGTATAAATGAAACGCTATCTTTTAAGTATGGATTTTTTGTATAATTATTGATATGTTTTACATTGTCAGAATAGCCCAAACTTAAATAAGGAATTGAAGTTTGGTGAAAGCTATCTTTGGGAGAAAAATATCTTATGTGGAGCACAATAGAATCGAAATTATCAATATAATACTTGATGGCGTCTAAATCTACCATTGCTGATCTGGGTTTATCTCCATTTCTTATATGTTTGAGCGGGTTATTTGAAAAAGTAGCTATATAAGTCCAATTCACATATATATAACATTGGTTTTCGTTATCCAACTGGATATAACATTTTTTTAAATTTGTATAGTTTTTATTGTTCAATTTAAATGCATATCTCATCGTATAATTGGCGGTAGCGTTTATGATGGTGCTATCATCTCCATCTGCCAAACCTATTCCTCCTTTTCCTTGAGCCCAACTACTCGCATCATAAGAAGGAGTATAAATAGCATACGGATTAAAAACATTGTTCCACATGGTATCAGTATAAGAATAACGCCAATTATTATTGGGATGCACTGCCGTTTCCCAATGGTTAATTTTTTCAATTGTATCTTTTCCTGATAGAAAAATCAGTAATCTTTCTTGTGGTTTCAAAGTTAGATTGGGAAGTTTCCATTTGTTTTTCACCAAGGCATCATCGGTGAGCGTGTATCCATTCAAGCTTAAATTTGCATTCCCGGCATTATACAATTCCATCCATGCTGGATTTTCAAAATCCTCGTCGGCAATATTGCCACTGTTCAAGGTCTGAATTTCGTTAATTACTAATTGTCCACGGCTGCTATTGGGAACAATACAACCTAATAATATATATATAAATGTAAATTTCATAAACCTCATCTTTCGTTATTTAAATTTCAAATATACGCTAAAAAAATATTAGCTTCACATTGCTTTAACATTTTGACCTTTAGGCAACATTAAAGATTCTATTAAATATCTGCATTTTTCAACCATTAAGAAATTAATAAAATTGAGCCCGATGAATCGCCTTAATATTCTTAACTCCTTACTGGCTATTTTTTTACTAAGTTAAACTAAATGATGAATGGTTCTATTTTAGCTACTTGCCTTTTTCCCTTTTGCACACTAAACTTGCACCATGCAAAAACCAACCTCTACAGCCAAACAAATATCTTTGGCTTTTCTCACTTTCTTTATCATGTTAGCGAATATTTCCAAGGGCCAAACTGAACTTGGCAAAAGCTACAATACCAGTGAGAACAGCAGCTATTGGGGCAATCGCAAGCCTTATGAAGGTTACTGGCAACAGGATGTCGATTATAAAATTAATGCCATACTCGATGCAGATTCCGACATCGTGAGTGGGCAAGAAGTGCTTACTTACCGCAACAATAGTCCGCATGCCTTAACGGAATTATATTTCCATTTATACCAAAATGCCTTTACGGATGGCAGTTATTTACATAGCCTAGAAGCAGCCAACCAAGTGAAAACAAAATTTGGGAAATATGAAGGACAAGGATTGGGAACTACTATAGAAAATTTAAGTATCGGTCGCAATACCTACAAAATTGCTACTTTGAGCGACCCAACACTTCGTGAACCTAATACGGCTTATATGGACAATACCATACTAAAAGTACCCTTGGATGTGCCATTGCAGCCAGGAAAAGAGATACAAGTGAGCATCAATTTCAAAAGCTATTTCGATGCGGGAAGTATGCGTAGGCGTATGAAATTATTCAAAAATTTCGGGTTCAAGCATTTCGACTGTGTGCATTGGTATCCGCGTATTTGCGTGTACGACCGAAAGTTTGGCTGGGAAACAGATCAGCATTTGGGCAAAGAATTTTATGGCGATTTTGGTTCCTTCGATGTCAATCTCACTTTGCCTTCGCATTATGTATTAGAAGCAACGGGAACTTTGCAAAACGAAAACGATGTTTTGCCAGCAGAATACAGGGCAAAAATAGATATACGGAATTTTGCTACCTTGCCCAAACCATACATACCCAATGCCTGCAACCCTGCAGATGGTAAAACCAAAACATGGCATTTCATCGCATGGAATGTACACGATTTTGCATGGACTGCTGATCCATTATATAGAATTGGAAATGCCGAATGGGATGGAGTGAAAATAGTATCCTTGGCCGAAGAATTTAATGCACCTAACTGGCAAGATGCTGCAGTGTTCGCAGCAAAAGTGATTAAAGTATATAGTGAAGATTTTGGCCATTACCGCTACCCCAAAATGGTGGTTGCTGATGCACGTGACGGAATGGAATACCCTATGCTCACACTTGATGGGGGCGGTTTCCCAGGCTACCATTTTGTACTGGCACATGAAATTGGCCACAATTGGTTCTTTGGAATGGTAGGAAATAATGAAACCTACCGAGCCGCGTTGGACGAAGGATTTACCCAGTTTCTCACTACTTGGAGTTTGAACAGAATTGACGGAAATTATCCATTATATACTACCAAAAACGGAAAACCCATCGACAAAAAAGTAGAGATGAACAATATAGATATGAACTCCCTATATCAAGCTTATTTGATGGATGCTATTACAGGTAACGACGTTCAACTCAATACACACAGCGACCAGTTTGCCAGTGCTTTGGGCCATGGCGGCGGATATAGATTAGTGTATTATAAAACGGCCACCATGTTGAGTAATTTACAATATGTTTTGGGTGATGAATTATTTATAAAATCCATGCAACATTATTTTGAGCAATGGCATTTTGCACATCCATATTTTGAAGACTTTAGAAATAGTATTATAAACTTTAGTCAAGTGGATTTGAACTGGTTTTTTGACCAATGGATGGAAACTACCAAATCAAATGATTATAGTATAGAGCGTGTAAAAAAAGAGGGGAAGCATGATGGAAAACATATATATAATATTACTTTCCAACGTAAAGGTCGTATGCAAATGCCAATTGATTTTACAGTGCATCTGGACAACGGAACAATATTAAATTATTATATACCCAATACGTATTTTGTAAAGAAAACTTCTGCTACTGTATTGCCTATTTGGCGTGGGTGGGATTTATTAAACCAAACATATACTGCTACCATATTGGTTGATGATGAAATTAGTAATGTTATCATAGATCCATCACACCGCATGGCCGATATAAATTATTTAGACAATAGCAGCAAAATGCCTATATATCTCAAATTCGATTGGCCAGTTAGGCAGCCCAATAACTTCTACCAATACCGCTTGCGTTGGCGTCCCGATGTGTGGTATAACGGAATTGATGGGGTGAAAGTGGGATTGAATCTGACAGGTAATTACCTACAACTAAAACACAAATTTGAATTGACTGCATGGTATAATACAGGATTGTTAACCCGTATTACTGCCAATCATGCTTTAGTAAATTATGCTTTTACCTATGAGCATTTATTAGGTCATGGATTAACTTATAAATTAGATTCTCGTTTTCTCGATGGTTGGTTGGTATTGAAAACAGGTTTCGAAAAAACATTGGAACGTGGTGGCAAATTCAGCATATATTATAAATCTATTAATACCGATTTTTATAGTGCAAATTATAGATTGGGTTTTGATGGGAGCGTGGTGGGACAAACAAATTATCTGAGTCAACTTCGCACATTGGCCGCCACCTATTCTGGCGGCAATAACTACAACTGGGGCAAAGGAAACATACAATATACATTTACCGCTCGCAGTAATTTTTTGATGTCGCCTGGGCAAAATAATTATATTGAAGCCAAGGTAGTAAATAATAACCGCATCCATAAATTTGAATTGCGTTCACGTTTTATTGCACGTTACGGAGCTATGCAATCTCCTATTATATCATTATATGCGGCGGGTGCCTCGCCGGAGGAAATGTATGATAATAAATTTGTACGTTCTTATGGATTCATGCCCAATGGTTGGGATACCTATGGAAGTGTAACAGGGCATTTTCAATATGGTGGCGGACTTAACCTTCGCGGTTTCAATAATTATATAATGCCCGAACAACGAATAGTGAATGGCCTAATAACAGTGGTTCCAACTTATCAAACTAATATAGGAACATCGGTAAGTGCTGAGTTGGATTTTGATGAATTTATTAATATAAAACCTAAAGCTTTTCGCAACTGGTTGCATTTCGATACTTATCTTTTTGCCGATGCAGGATTGTTGAACCAAAGTACTTATAATAAATTATTAATTAATACATTTTATCCTCGCGTCGATGCAGGACTCGGCATTTGTGCTACCATCAAAAAGTGGGGCCGCTACAATGATATACAACCTTTAACAATTAGGTTTGATATGCCGTTTTTCCTCAACACACCGCCGTTCGATGATCCAAGCTATTTTAAGTTTAGGTGGTTGGTTGGAGTAAATAGGAGTTTTTAAGGGAGTATAAAGTATATAGTCGTTAGAATATAGTATCAATTAGTTGGTATAATACCGAAACTCTATATATAATAGTCCAAAAGAAAGGGACTAATCCTCCCGCATCCCGATAATTATCGGGATTAAGCGGGGCTTTCGGGATGTAGTTCGGCATTGCCATTCTAAAAACTAATCCGCCACAGGCGGAGAACTATTATAGTTTAAGAAATGGTATAAGAGAAATGGATGAGTATAATAGTCTGTCCAGTGAAAATGAAAAAAGAATCTTCCTACGAAATGAAATGATTAAACACAATACACAATTAGCTGCGGCAGCTAAAGATGCAGGTGTTATCGAACATTAACAATTAATCTCACTTCACCCCAAAATTCTGAATCCAGTTATACATACTACTTTCTAAACCCGATCCATAACAAGCCACATAAGTCCATTTAGGATTTATTATATTATAGCGATGCCCATAACCTGGTATGCCATCAGCAATAAGCAATTGCATTACAAAAGCACGTGGAGCTTGATTTGGAAGTGCCCCTGCAATATTTTCGTTGCCATCTTTCATTTTTGGTGAAAACCTCATAATTCTTTCTGACGGACTAGACCCATCACTTCCTGTATGCAGGAGATTCCAATTATGTTTCTTCTGATCGGCACCAAAATATTTGGTGGCATTATATATTCCACTATCAGGTTTTAAAACACGCATGGGTTTTAATTTCTTCAAGTCATCAATTAAAGTATTTAAAGCTTTTACCATTTCACCATATTCAGAAAACCACGTTGTATCGACAGTTTTAGCTTTTTTACCATTTAATGTTTTTGTAGTATAGGTGAGCGAATATCTTTTGCTGCCGTTTCCATATTCCTTTTGATCCTTAATGGCACTTACCAACATGGGTTCCAACTCTTTTACATAATTTGATGGGTTTGTCCTCAGCAAATTAATTTCATATATCATTTCCCGTTCTTCGGGTTTCATGTACTTGCAATTTTTTGCGGTATTCAAGGAGTCGACAAGTACCGGTTTTTTAAAGGTACTTTTAGCTATAGGTTTTTGCGTAAAAATTGCATAACTAAATATGCTAGTAAACAATGATAAATACAAAATTTTCATTCGTGCGTATATAATATGAGATTTGACAACTTCGCCTCGCTAGTGCATAGCAGAATTGTTAAATCTGCACCGCATTCATCATTCATCATTCATTCCGCCGCGGCGGACATCATCATCACTCCCTCGACCTCACCCTAAAAAACATAAAATGCGTAAGCATAATAAGCATGACCGAGGCAACGGTACTTGTGGCAATACGCAACAACGTTTGAAGGATTTCGGTAAAGGTAAATACTTCTGCGAAAAACAATACAAAGTGGTGAACGAAACTACAAACAGTAGCATATATTAAAAACCACTGCACATCGGTACTGGCAATATCTGGTTGGCGAATGGTATCGAGTTGGTCTTTGCTTAAAGTAGTTCGCAAATAAAATATTCTGAAGTACGCTAAGAACACAGTGGCAAAAGCACACAGCCCTTGGGTATTATAAAACACGTCAACGGTCATTCCCAATATAAACCCTGAAAGTAATAGCCATCCCGGATTTAACTGCACGGGCAACATCAAAATAAACATGATATATAATTGCGGGTTCACAAACGTGATATCCAGTTTTTTGAGTATAAAAACCTGCACCGCTACAAACAGTACAAAACGGGTGATATGTAACATTAAATCTCTAATCACTGCGGTTTAGGTCCGTTAGGTTGTGTGGTTTTTTTCTCTTGTTGTTCGGCATTTGTTTCAAGCTGTTCCACCTCTTTCTTCAACAAACTATTTACTATATATACTGCGGATACGTTTCCAAAATCGGTAGCAAGTTTAATTTTCAGTTTATAGAAATTCCCGCCAGCATCATAGTCCACCGCTTCCACTTTGCCCACATTAATCCCCTCTGGGAAAATACTACTAAAGCCCGATGTTATAATATCTTGCCCCACCTTCACGTTCACATGTTTATTGATATCGGTGAGCGTTCCATAGAGTGGATCTTGCCCGTCCCAAACCAAAGGTCCAAAATATCCATTCTCCTTAATCTTCACGCTTATCTGTGCATTTTTGTTCAAAAAACTTTGTACGCTGCAATAATTATCGCTTGCCTCCATTACAATACCTACAATACCAGAACTAGTAATTACAGCCATATTTTTGGCGATGCCATGCTTGGTGCCCCGATTTAATATCAAGTAGTTGTTTCGCAAATTGGTAGTATTGTTTATCACCCTTGCTGGTATATAAGTATATTGCTGTGTTAGGCCCGAATCAACTTTGGTGGTTTGGTCTATATTGCCATTATAAAAAGATTGAATAGTACCACTACGAAACTTTGCATTCTCTTGCAAAAGTTGATCATTCACATCGCGTAGTTTTAGATAATCAGTAAACCAACTCACCGACTCATAAAATTGTCCCACCAAATAATTGGAAGCATTAACCACTGCCGTGTTTTGGAAATTATTATTCTTGGCAAGCAGGTAAAAGCTAACCGTTTCCAAGCCTATAAATAGGAAGAACAAATAAAACTTTTGAAAGAACAGGATTAGGTTCCGCATATATGCTGCGTTGTGTTAACCTCCCCCATTTTAGGGCATCAAAAACTTAAAGCGGTGAATGTTTTTGAGAGCGATACCGGTACCACGTACCACCGCTTTCAAAGGATCATCAGCCACATGCACGGGCAACTTGGTGCGGCGAGACACCCTTTTATCAAGGCCACGCAACAATGCACCACCACCAGTTAGGTATAAACCTGTTTGATAAATATCGGCTGATAACTCGGGAGGAGTTATTTCCAAAGCTTTCAAGATGGCTTCTTCAATTTTCGAAATGGACTTATCCAATGCCAATGCAATTTCGCTGTATGTTACTACCACTTGTTTGGGCAGTCCTGTAACGAGGTCACGACCATTCACTTCATAATCGGGAGGAGGATTGTCCAAATCGGGCAGAGCGGCACCAACTTCTATTTTAATAGTTTCAGCGGTACGCTCACCTATCAATAGGTTGTGTTGCCTACGCATATAGTCCAGAATGTCGAGTGTAAATTCGTCTCCCGCCACCCGTATACTTTCGTCGCACACAATACCAGAGAGGGCAATAACGGCAATCTCGGTAGTACCACCACCGATGTCAATTACCATATTTCCCATGGGCTCGGCCACGTCGATACCGATTCCTATTGCAGCGGCCATGGGTTCGTGAATGAGGTAAACCTCTTTGCCACCAGCACGTTCAGCACTGTCACGCACGGCACGCTTCTCTACTTCGGTGATACCTGAAGGAATACAGATAACCATTTTGAGGCTGGGGCTAAAAAACCTTTTGCCCGGATTGATCATGCGAATCATTCCGCGAATCATGTGCTCGGCAGCGGTAAAGTCAGCAATAACACCGTCTTTGAGGGGACGGATGGTTTTAATATCGTCGTGAACTTTTCCATGCATCATCATGGCTTGTTTGCCAATGGCTATCACCTCTTTGGTAGAGCGATTGATAGCGATGATGGACGGTTCGTCTACGACTACTTTGTCTTTGTATATGATGAGCGTGTTGGCGGTGCCCAAATCTATAGCTAACTCCTGGGTAAGGAAATTAAATAATGCCATTCGTTGTCAGATAAATAAGTGGTTGGTATGGATATTTTTAAAAGTGTTGCAAGTTAGCTTGGGATTGGTTGATTTTGCAAACCCAAAAAATAAAATGTTATGGACAGGATGTTGATAGCCTATAATCAATTACGAATTTCTGCCGCCGGCAACGGAACGATTTACGATTTAAACTAGGCCGCAGAGCTTAAGATGAGCGATGTTCGATGTAGCTCGCCGCGGCGAGTACGATGTGCGATTTACAATGTGCGATTTGGCTGACGCCTGAATAGTCACTTTCAAATTTGCGTCCGAATTCGAATAATTGGTACTTGCAAAACTTTCACTTCTAAAAAAAATGAAAGAAGAAAAAACAGGTAAAATAAAAAATAAAAACTGTACAATATTTTATACCTTTGCGTATTATACCAAATGGTATAATACCAACTAGTATAAAATAAATTCACCATGAAAAGCTCTCCATTTATTTACGGAAATACTGTTAGTATTTCTTCATTTACTAATAGAGAAGAAGAAGCCAAAAAACTATCAAATAACTTATTAGGCGGTATAAATACCATGATCATTTCTCCACGACGCTGGGGGAAATCATCGCTAGTTGAAAAAGTTATTTCCGACATCAATAAAAAAGATAAAAAATGTAAAACCATTATTATTGATTTATTCTCAGTAAGCAGCGAGCATGAATTTCTGGAACTTTATGCCAAAGAAATTATTAAAGCTTCCTCTAGTAAATGGCAAGAATGGGTTACGAGTGGCAAAGAGTTTTTTAAAAAAATAATCCCAAAAATAAATCTAGGAATAGATCCCACCACCGATTTCAGTGTGAGCTTCGATTGGAAAGAACTAAAAAAGCACAGTGACGAAATTCTGAACCTTGCGGAGACTATTGCAAAAAAGAAAGGAATCAAATTTATAATATGTTTAGATGAGTTTCAAAATCTTTCTTCATTTAATCAATTCGAAATTTTTGAAAAGAAAATGCGTTCTATTTGGCAAAGGCAAAAACTCGTTACCTACTGTATTTATGGCAGCAAACGGCATATGATGAATGATATATTCAACAATCCTTCAAAGCCTTTTTACCGGTTCGGAGATATTATACTGTTACAAAAAATTAAAACCATAAAATGGGTAAATTATATTACCAAAAGTTTTGCAAATACCAAAAAGAATATACTTCCCCAAGATGCGGAACTGATACCCTTATATATGAAAAATCATTCATGGTATGTGCAGCAGTTAGCCCACTATACCTGGAACCTCACGCAACGCAAAGCAACCATTATAGAAATTGAAAAAGCATTGGACGAATTGATACAAGCAAATACGCCTTTGTACCAAAAAGAAATAGAAAATATTAGTATTACACAACTCAACCTATTAAAAGCAGTAGCAAATGGGGAATCTAAATTTATGAGTACAGTTATTATGCAACAATACCACTTGGGCACTCCGCGAAATGTAAGCAAAAATAAAACTATACTTATTAATAATGATATTATACATCTAGTGAAGGATGTCTATGAATTTTTGGACCCTGCGTTTGAACTTTGGTTTAAAAAACAGTTTTTCCAGCAATCATATAAAATTTTAGATTCAGGTATGGTTGAGGAAGTAATTGTAAAATATAAAAGTCTCAAAAAAAAGAGTTAATATATTACAAATTCTCTCTCGGAAATATTTTATTCAATACTTCGATTGGAGATTTTACTGCATTTTTTCATATATGTAAAGTGTAATACCATTTCTTAAACTATAATAGTTCTCGGCCTGTGGCGGATTAGTTTTTAGAATGGTAGTGCCGAACTACATCCCGAATGCCCCGCAAACTTGCAGGGGGATTAGTCCTCTTTTTTGAGACTATTATATATTGAGTTTCGGTATAACTTACTTTTGAAATTAATAGTGAGAAATATGCATGGTCCTATTGCTTCTAGTAGCCAATCAATCTTAATTAATTGACCTATACCAATATATTCAAAATCAGAGTAAATGGTGAACGGCAGATTTTTAAATCATTGAATTGCAAATAATCTTATTTGATGATTTTGCAATCGGTGCCACATTTCTGTATGCTGCCATCTACCATCTTCATTATATACAACTTTTGCTTTGGATCCCATTCTATTTCTAAGCATTCATTTAGGTGCAATATAATATTTCCATTCTTATCAAATATAAATGCTTCTGAACTAGTACGGCCAATGTTTATTCCGATAAAATATATACTGTTCATTTGCTGATACTTTTGTAAGTATAGCTAAGCCTTTTATAATCTTTACAAATTCTCCATCTGTATTATATTCTTCTAACATTCTATAATGCTCGATGGGGATAATTTCCTTGGCGTACTTATTCCATACACCGTAGTATGAACCTCTATTTACCAAAAGAAAATCCGCAGACTTAAGTGAGCCAAGGTCTGGGTCTAATACATCATAAATATCCATCACACTTGCTGATAAATTTTTTACTGTATCAAATTGCCTAAAGAAAAGCCCCACGGAATCATAGCTGGTACTAAACGGATATACAAATGAAATCGTATTACTGTCCGCTGTTTTCTTTTCAAATAGAATCCATGATTGTTTGAAATTAACTGCTACGATACTTTCATCAGCTTTTCTTTTATATAATACATTCCCCTTCAAATCCACAATCATCGAATTCATTATATAAACCCAATTGTTGCGTTCTTCGAACAAAAATACAATTTGCTCTTGGGCTTTGTTATAATAGAAAAACGGTTCTTCATAAATAACCATTTCCGAATCATTTCCCTCAGGGCTAATGTCCATAACACGACTTTCTCTATTATATTTGCATGCAGCCAGTTCATTCCCTTTACTGTCCATGATACCATAGTTCATCTGCTGCATGCTGTCATCATATTTACTAATAAGATATAGATAAGGTATAAATGAATAGTTGTAATAATAAGTTTGACCAACCCACTTAGGAGAAGCCGTAGATTCATTTCTAAATAGTTGTAATTGTACCTCATCATAAGGTAGTTTTTTTACTATCACACCTTTTTCATCAAGTAATACATATCTTATCTTTTGCAATTCTCCCAACCTTAAACCGCTGCCATCCATACTTGCAGCAAATTGTCTGTCCTTCCAATCACTTCCTAAATCTGCCAATACCAAACCGTTTATATATAATCCGAGGTATTCATAATTTGTCGGAATAATTATATGTCCGTCACGATCAATCATTCCTTTCTTTTGTACAACTCTTCTTTCCCGCACTCTTCTATAATCCATTTTCGATTCGATACCCGCAAATGAATCTACATGGTTCCAATCTCCTGTTTTGCGATGTTGCCAAATATAATTATAACTATAGACTGCTACCACAGCTTTACCATCCACAAATGAATCGAGTTTTTGATAAGTAGGTTTTACAAGCCACTTACCTTTCTTGTTGATAAGCCCCCAACTGGCATGTACCGAAAAATCATATACATCTACATTAAATTCCACAGGCTCTGTGCTATGAAATAAACCAGTAGTATCTTTTACCCAAGCCTTGCCATCTTTGAAAGGTTGAACTTGTATATAACAGTTGTGACAAATATCTTTACCATTGGCCGATATCAGAGAATAGCGGGCTGCGAGAGAATAGACCTCTTTCATAATTCAAATAAGAAAAGCCAAATTATAACGGACACTTTATTTTATTAGACCTCTTTCATAATTCAAATATACATGATGTTTATTTTTGCCACAAATATAGAAGGGCCTATTCAACGAAACAAACCACATTTTGCGTATAGTAATTCGAACTATACACTACAAGAAAGACAATACTATTTCCCTCCATTTAATTTCAAATCAGCCAAGCAATTTGCATCAAGGGTTGGAATATTTCCCGTTATCAGAAAACCCAATACATCTGTTGTTTCCACCGCATAGTACATCAAACAATCTTTATTATTGCAATGAGCTCCATTGGGTGAATCTTTGTGGTTTGTTTGCATTTTTGACCCCACATCTACCAAACCTAAAATATGCCCAAACTCATGCTCCAGAACTGTTGCTGTTAACTTGGTTCGGCTTGCTTGCCCCACATTTCCAGAATTATCGTTAATGGTTTTACCAAACAAACACATGGAGGTATTATTATATGCTACACCCAAAACATTGGCATTAGAATACCCACCATTGGTGAACAAGAAATAGACACCCAACTCTTTGTCCGTTGTAAATACGGTCCGATTTTCTTTTTCTATATCCGCTACTTGCTGTACGGTGAGAGTGCCATTTGAAGAAGCAGGTATTTCTTTTTGAACAACGGTGATGCCTACTGATTTATTAAGCCGTGCTGTTAAAAAATCTTTAAGCAAGTTTACGGCACTTGCATCGGGTGCAAAACCCGCCATGTATTGAATCTCAATTTTAATTGAAGAATATTTGCTTTCACTCAGTAAGTCATTGGCCGAACCGCCCACACCTTTGTTATTTGAATAACTAGAACCATCACTATTTTTATATTTCTTGTTACAACTAGGCAATAAAGCAATACACACAAGAAGGGCAAAGAATACATACTTATTTTTCATAATTGGCTTTTGGTACATAACGCAAATATATCAAATTTATTTGATTGCAAAAATAAAATTTATCGCCCTAATTGTCTTCTGATACCTGATACTTGATACTTGATACTTCAATTACCAGCTAAAATTTTTCTTTAATATTCAAAGTTTTAGCCTTTATTTTGAACTAACTAATCTAAATGAAAAATAAATCCATTTTACTCACCTTTTTTGCAGCCTTTGTTTTGTATTTTCGAGGGTCTTCGCAGATTTTTATCAATGAATTGCAACTGACGAATAAGACGACCATTGCTGATGAAGCTGGCTTGTACTTTCCGTGGGTCGAACTTTACAATGCAGGAAATGCAAAAATATCAATCAAAAACTTTTCGCTCACAGATGATTCAACCGCGAAAACTAAATGGAAATTTCCAGATGTATATATTAATGCCAAAGGAACAATTCTAATTTATCTATCGGGCAAAAATGCTGTAAACAATAACCGTATCCATTCCAACTTTGTTTTAAAAAATGGTGAGAGTCTATTTTTATATAATACAAGTGGCAAACAGCTAGACAAAAAGATACCCGTATATAATGAGCGTACCATGTCGCAGGCACGAATTCCCAATGGAAGTACTTGGTGTATTACCAGTGGGTGCACACCCGATTCAAGCAACAATAGTAAAACATGCTATAGTGGTTTTTTAGAACCGCCAGTGTTTGCAGTTGGTTCTGGACTTGTAAAAAGTGGTACCAATGTAAAACTATCAACTACGCAAGCAAATTGTATTATACGATATACTTTGAATGGAAATATTCCCAACGAAAATTCTCCATTATATAAAACCTATATTAAAATAGATGCCGACAAGGTAATTAGGGCTGCCTGCTTTGACACCACGAAAACATATTTTACCAGTAGAACAGTTACCAATACCTATATTACCAATAATAAAACTTTCAAACTACCCATTGTATGTCTTACTGGCGACTCAACCGACCTTTTTGATGCGAATACAGGATTGTACCCAAATTACGGCACTGTTGGGCCTGAAAAGAGAGATGCACATATAGAATATATGTTACCCTCGGGTAAATTACAATTTGAACTAGATGCCGATTTGAGTATACATGGCAATGGTTCACGCAGTATGGCCAAAAAAAGTTTAAGAGTAGAAACAAACAACAAATATGATAGTTCATCTATAAATTATAAGTTATTCCCTTTCAGAAGTTATACAGATATAACGGCTTTCACACTACGCTCAGGTAGTCAAGACCAAGGCAGTTCTATGATGCGAGATGAGCTTTGTGCTCGCATGATGTTAGGCACTAATATAGAAACTGGGGAGCACCAATCGTGTGTAGTTTTTATAAATGGTATGTTTTGGGGCATCTATCATATTCGTGAAAAGGAGGACAATGAATACTTGCAAAAAGTAACAGGTGTAGATAAAGACAGCGTAGACATTATTAACTTGAGTGGACAGGCATTATATGGTACTACTACTGCATATTACAAATTAATTAATCTTTACTCAGATTCACTCCCCACCCAAGCCAAATATGATACTTTAAGTAAATATTTGGATATAAAAAGCTGGTGCGATTATATAACCATCGAATCATTTATACATAACAATGATTGGCCTGGTAATAATACCAAACAATGGGCTCCGCATCTATCCACGGGGGGTAAATTTAGATATATGCTTTATGATACCGATTATGGAATGAGTGATACTGCTGATAAGATTGGGAAATTGCTAAGTAGCAATTATTTTGGGATACAAGCTTTTACTAAAAATTCAAAATTCAAAAATGATTTTATAAACCGTTATGCTGACTTGTTAAATACAACTTTATCTGTGGCAAATTGGAAAGCCAATATCACTTATATAAAAAATAATATATCCTATGATATGGATAAAGAAAAAAATCGATGGGGAGGCACTACATCATATTGGGATCAGAGTGTTGCCTATTTGCAAGATTTTGTGACAATGCGTATTACAACCGCCCGCAATCACTTGGTTTTAGACTACAAATTGACAAAGCTTGTAAATCTAACTTTAAACATATATCCCAGTGGTGCAGGCGTTGTTAAACTTAATACTATTATACCTAGTACATACCCTTGGAAAGGTGTATACTTTGATGGAGTTCCTGTAACTGTTACCGCTGTGCCAAGCCCTGGTTATACTTTCGATTCGATGGTGGTAAACATTACATCAACATACAAAAGCAAAACTGTAACAAAGAATTTAACCTCGGCCACTAGCAGCATCAATTTTTATTTTAAGGGCAATAGCAGAAACTTAAAAATTGCAGTAAGTGAAGTTAATTACGATTGCCATTCCACTATAAACAGCGGCAACTGGATCGAGTTACACAACTATGATACCGTACAAGTAGACATGACGGGTTATAAACTGAAAACTTCCAAAGATTACGGATTCTATGAATTCAAAGACAATTATATATTACCCGCTGGCGGATATATAGTGGTATGTGAAGATACTTTACTTTTCAAAAAGGTGTATCCTGCCGTTACTAAAAGGTTAGGAAATATTGTGAGAGGATTAGGAAATAAAGGTGACTCGATTATATTAATCGATAACAAGGGAAAAAGGAAAATACTATTTACTTATACTGATTCCTTGCCTTGGCCTGAAAATGTGGGCGGAACTGGAAGAACCATGGAACTTGTCAATGATACATTAAAACCTGCAAGTGGTACAAGTTGGTTCAACGGATGCATAGGTGGCTCTCCTGGTAGATCATATTTTCCCTGTATAGAAAATATCATCATTACTGAGATAAGCTATAACTCAAAATCGTCGCACGATGATGGAGAATGGATTGAATTATATAATACCAGTAGCGGAAATATAACCCTTGGTGGCTGGCATTTCAAAGATGGTGATGATACCCATGATTATATAATACCTACTGGAACTATTTTAAAGTCGCATGAGTATTTGGTATTATGTAATGACCTTACCAAATTTAAAATTGAACACGCGGGCGTCACCAATATTTCAGGCCCTTTCAACTTTGGACTCAGTAATAGTGGTGAGCTCTTAAGGCTGTTCGATAGTAAACTAAACCCTAAATTTTCAATGGGGTATCATAATGAATCTTTGGGTTGGCCAGCAAAACCAAATGGCGAAGGCTATACTTTAGAGCTTGCCAGAAGAAATTCTGATTACTCAAACAAAATAAATTGGATAACAGGATGTCAATATGGCTCACCTGGCAAAGACCGTGAAATATGCCCAGAAGATGTGGTATTAGTTCCTACAGAAATTAATTACAAACCTTTGCAAGAAATTAACAGTGGAGATTGGATAGAGTTTAAAAACACTTCTAAAGATACCATCAATACCTATAAATGGAATCTTTTAGCAAATAGCTCAAACTATATATTGCCAAATATCGAAATTCTTCCCAAAAACTATATAATCATTGCTGAGGATACCGCAAAACTATATAATGCATTTCCTACTATCGACAAAAATAAAGTATATCAGCTAAACTTATTATTGAACGATACAACTGAAACCATCACGCTTTTTGATAGCAGCAATATCAAACGATTTGAGATGTTCTTCGTAGCCGACAGTAATGATCAAATAGCAAATGGCAATGGGTATACCTTGCAGCTTCAGCAAATTCCAAATAATTATAGTGAATATAGTATCCATTCAAACTGGCGTCACGGATGTTTTCTTGGCAATCCACTTGAATTTATCAATTCGTGTTCTGAATTAATCAGCGTTTCAGAAATTAATTTCAATGGTGATAGCTTAAAGAAAACTGCTGATTGGTTGGAGCTATATAACTATGGTAATCGTCCCATTAATTTGAATGGCTATAATATCACCACACAGACGAGCTCAGATATTTGGAAAGACAATATGATACTCTACCCAAAAACAAGGTTACTGATCTCGGCAGATTCAAATAATATCAAGACTAATTACAATTTGGGATCACAACAAATGAATCTCAATTTAGGTCAAAATGATGATATACATATATATAATTATGACCATAAAAGTATTGCAAGAGCCAATTATGACACTTCAACTTTATTATATGCAAATGGCCTCGGAAAAACAATGGAAAGTATAATCGATACAAACTATATCACCTCGCAAAATCTATGGATGGCAGGGTGCTTTGGTGGTTCGCCCGCTGCAGCATACAGTCCCTGTCCAAAATTGGATGTGGTGGTATCGGAGATTAATTATCTTCCTTTGGCAAATTTCAATACAGGAAAATGGTTTGAATTATTGAACCAAGATTCTACCCACCTAAAAAATATAAGCAATTATTATATATCATTTGGCGATGTGAAAAACATTGTACAGTTAGATTCAAACACCTCCCTCCCGCTACAGGCAAAAACTGTCTTCTTAAACGATACCGCTGCATTTAAATTTTACTTCCCTTTTGCCATGAGCACAAAATATATTGACAAAGACCTTATTAGAGAAGGCTGGGTAAGGATTTGGGACGAAAACAAAAATCCAGTATTTGTGATGAAGTATGATAACAGTTTTGGCGGCAAGGGCAATGGCAAAACTATATCATTAATAAAACCTGATTATAATTTGAATTATTTCTCCAATAAGCTTAATTGGGAAGAAGGATGTATTGGCGGTTCACCTTCAAATTACCGAGGATGGTGCGATACAACATTATTGGTTTCAGAAATTAACTATCAATCATCCAGCAAAAATGATGCAGGAGATTGGCTTGAACTTTCAAATAAAACATCAAATGATATAAACCTAAAAGATATATATGTATATGATAGCAAAGATAAATATTATATATTAAAAGGCAATTTAATGAAAGATTCATTATTGGTTCTGGTTGGAGATTCTGCTAAATTCTTAAATGAAAATCCAAAATGTAAAAGCAAACAACATTTATCCAATTTACAATTGGAAGAGAAAGGCAGTATCCGAATTTTTGGTGCTGATAAATCGATGATATACCTAAGCAGTTGGGATTATGCTGCACCATGGAATGATAGTGCCGATGGCAAAGGTTACACACTTGAATACAATACCCAATATTCAGATTTCAGTGATGCTGGCACGTGGTTTATTGGTTGCCTAGGTGGTTCGCCGGGCAAGCCATTTGCCGCAGATTGTTATATAACTTTACCTGATACTTCGAAAAATTCAATTCATAATTCTGAAATTAATACTGATATATATATTGCACCAAACCCTACCACAGGATTGCTTACTATATATTTTGGTGCGAGCTATTCAAATAGTGCTTTAATGATATATGATGCAAAAGGTGTTTTGGTTCATAGCTCTAAAAACAGTGCAGCCCCCCAGCAAACGATCGACCTCTCAAATTTTGAAAGCGGTTTGTATTTTTTGATTGTCAATCAAAACAAACGAGTAAAGATGCTAAAATTTGTGAAAGAGTAAATAATCTTAAAACCGAATTTAGAAACTATGAAAACGCTATCGAAAATTCAGTTATGCCTGCTGCTGCTTTCAAGCCTAGCAGCCAATGCCCAGGAGGAAAATAGTATATTAAAAGATTCTATTTGGAGCTACTCCATTTATAAATATCCATGCGAACTTCCTTTAATTGATTCCAATTCTGTATATTTAGGAGCTGATGTTTCGCCTATCACTTGTTTGGACAAAAAAACTGGGAAATTAAAATGGATGTTGGATGTAGAGCTAGCCATTCATAAAAAAGGATTTTTGCACACCATAGTAGGTGATAACAAAGGCCGTATATATTTTAATGGGACTGCAAAAAATTTATATGCGGCAGATAAAAAAACAGGGAAAATTTTGTGGAAATTTGATTTGAAATTCGATGATGATGTGTGTACAAAAATCTCTTTATTCAATGATACACTTTTTTTAAATCCAGTTAATCCTATATTTATAGCACTTACTACCGCAGGGAAGGTTGCATGGGCTACTGATTTGTCCAAGTTTTGCACAGGATATACTATGGATAAAAGCACCATTTTTTGTCAACTAAAAGGTGGTGGATTTTGCTTGCTAAGTAGAAGGAATGGCAAACTTCTCAAGTTTGTTTCAGAAACTAGTCGTGGAGAAGTTTTCGCACATCCTCCAAAATATTTCGACAATACAATTGTGCTGGGAAATGAAAGAGACAGTGTTCGGGGTTTAGATAAAGCAACTTTTAAAACACTTTGGTCACTGAATGGTGCCATTATACAGTGTGCCGACAATGAACAACTATATATACATAATGATACTTTGTTTATGAAAACAGATCCACGCAATGGAAATCAACTGTGGAGGATATATGGCGATTTCGCATGGTTTCTCCAACCAACAGTATATAAGTCGAAAGTATATTTGCAAACCCGTCATCGTTTTTATATAATAGATAATGAAACAGGAGAAATATTATATGAATGTCCATTTAATCATAAATCGTATACCAAACCAATTGTAGAAAATGGGATTATATATTTGGGGTATGCTGAAAATTATGTTGCAGTACAAGACCCCACCGAAAAAAAATAAAATCGGATTTTTACACATCGGCTAATGTAATTGACATTTTTGACAGCAAATGCCAAACAAAGCAAACCTGTTTCCTTTAGAATTTACGGGGTATTCTACGCAGTTAATATTAGTCAATAAAAACACGACCCTATTGCATATTGTTGACAATAAGGAATGTATTAACTTTATTTGAATTTGCAAATTTAATCTTAATGGTTAACTTTGTCGGTTCTAAATTAACTCAAAAAAATATGAAAAAATTTTACAATTCAAACACAGACAAAATCGTATTTCCTCATCTTAAAAATGCATTATTTACTTTTTTGTTATTATTTATTTCCTCGCAATGCGAAGCACAATATTGTGCAGCTTCTCATGCCAATGCTGGCAACTGTGCTGTTACCGATATTATAACCAATGTAAAAATAAAAGGCACCTCACTCGATAATTCTGTTTCTACCTGCAATGGGGTAAGTAGGGTCAATAGCTATAGTGCCACCGGCAATACCACTGCAACATTATATAGTACCGCAGGCTATAATACTTATTCTATAAGTGTAACTTGCAGTTCGACTGATATTATTTCATTGTGGATTGACTACAATCAAAATGATACATTTGAAGCAAGCGAATGGAAACAAGTAGCTACGAATGCAACGGCCAATACGGCTGCAACGGTATCGTTTACAGTACCAACAACTGCGTTATTGGGTCAAACAGGAATGAGGGTACGGTCACGACTTTCTGGAAATCAAAATGGATCAGGCGATGCTTGTTTGGTAATGGGTTCGGGTGTAACGCATGACTATACTATTACTATTGACACCTTGGCTGCGTGCAGCGGGACACCAACGGCGGGAACAGTTTTTTCTTCCCAGGATTCTATTTGTAGCGGCACCAGTTTTTCACTATCGATAAACGGGGGAAGTTATGGTGCTGGCCAAACTTTTCAGTGGCAATCCTCATCGGACACTATTAATTGGGTTAACATGAACGGGGATACAACTATAACTATAAATACTGCTATAACTGCAAATACTTATTTTAGGTTTTATACCGAGTGCAATGGTAATGCGGATACCTCTGCATTTAAAATGGCACGTACCAATCCATTTTATATGTGCTATTGTATTCCAATTAACAATACTGCTTGTGCGATTACCGATATGATTTCAAATGTAGAAATTTCGGGTACTACGCTAAACAACATAGTGAATTCCTGTAATTCAACAGGTAACAGATATAACAATTATACAGCAACCAATAATTTAACAGGGACATTATATAATTCGTCAGGATATAATAACTACACCTTATCTGTTACTTCAACTACCAGTTCTAGAATATCTGTATGGATTGACTACGACCACAGTGGTACGTATGATGCCTCTGAATGGACACAAGTTACCACTGCAAGTACAGCCAATTCTGCTTCTACGGTTTCCATCACTATCCCTACCAATAGCCAGTTAGGTTATACAAGTATGAGAATTCGTACCCGAAATGCAGTTGCCGCAAATGGTTCTGGAAACCCCTGTACCACTTTCACCAATGGCATTACCCATGATTATATAATTTCTATTGATACTATTACCGCTTGTTCGGGAAATCTGAAAACTGGATCCGTGATGGCTACAGAAGATAAAGTATGCCCTGGCTCTATGGTGGCAGTTTACAAAAATGGAGGCACGGCCTTAGGTAGCGGCCAAACGGTACAATGGCAGTCGTCAGCAGATAGTCTTAATTGGTCTGATGTAAATGGTGCTACCTCACTAACATTAACGGTTACAGTATCAGCAAAAACTTATTATAGATATTATACGGTTTGCAACGGAAGCAGCTCTGATACTTCTAATGCAAAACTAATTGACTTAAACCCTGCATATTTATGCTATTGCCTTCCTACCCACCCCTCATGCGATGCCACTGATGAGATTACCAATGTAACGATTCAGGGAACTACATTAAATAATACACCACAGAGCTGTCCTACGGGAATCGTGAATCCTTACTACAGTTATGCATCTAAAGGAAATACCACAACGTATTTAACTCAAGGACAAACCTACAATCTGGATGTTACCACAAATACCAACAATATAATATCTGTATGGTTTGATTATGACCAAAGTGGAACTTTCGATGCTAGTGAATGGACCCAAGTATGTACTACCTCTACAGCAAATACCGCCAATACCGTTAGTATAACAATTCCTTCTACAACACCATCAGGCAAAACAGGTATGAGAATTAGGTCTCGATTAAATGGGAATACAAATGGTGCTATTAATGCATGTACCAATTTTGGCTCTGGCCAATCGCACGATTATATAGTTACCATTGGCAGTCCTTTGGCATTGGATGCTGGTGTAGCTGGTGTTACAGCCCCGGGCAATATTGCATGTTATAGCACAGCGGAACCCGTTTCAGTTGTGATACAAAATTATGGAACAGATACGCTCGACATGGCGAATAATAATGTGAAAATTCATGTAGGAGTTTCTGGTGCATTATCTGCCAGCCTCGATACCACTATTACAAACGGAAAACTTGCACCCAATGATACTTTAACTGTATTCTTTACTGGTACTTTAGATTTGAGCAAATTAAATTCGACCTATAATTTCTTAGTATATACTACGTTGAATAATGATAGCAATGCATTTAATGACTCAAGCAATTTCACCATCAATACAGTAGCACCAATTTCGTTGGACTATGTAGAAAACTTTAATAATATTGCCACTATACCAAGCTCCTATTTTGCAACAGGTTTTAATGTCTCTGCTGGTGGCGGTGTAAATGGCACTAGGGGATTACGTTTGAGTGCAAACAATACCATAAGCGTAACAGGTGTAAACTCTCCGATAGCAGGGCCTTTAACTACTAATTCCGTATTTAAGTTTAGTTTTGCTAACCCCAGTCCGTTCGATAGCCAAGATTCTCTTTTAGTGTATCTCACTTTCGATTGCGGGAAAACATATAATACCGTATACAAATTTGACAACAACAATACCAGTAGTACTTCATATAGTAATTTCATATATGATTTAAGTGCCTATTCAGGAAATAATGTAGCCGCTGTTTTTGTAAGTTATAATAATAGTGGAAATACTTATAGCATGGATTTCGACAACATTGTAATAGCTGATAAACCTACACTCAACTTGGGCCCCGACTCGACAAGTTGCACGGGTATTTTGCTAAATGCAAATCCAAAAAATAATAACAAATACAGTATCCTTTGGAGTAATACTACGACCAATAATTCTATAACTGCAAATACAAGTGGCACTTACTGGGCTCTTTTGACTGATAATAATACTGGACTTACGGCAGTAGATTCGGTTATGATAACAATTAATAGTATTTCAGTAAATCTAGGTACCAACAAAAATATTTGTAATGGTTCAAACACCAATTTAGATGCTGGTAATTTTGGTGCTGGAACCACCTATTTATGGAATACGGGTGCTACCACGCAAACTATTTCAGTAGGAACTGCCGGAACCTACTCAGTATCGGTTAAAGGAGCTAATGGCTGCATAGGTATCGACAGTATAGTGGTTGGTTATTCATCTACGAATGCCCTACAGGGATTAGATATTAGTAAAGGAAATCCTTATAATGGTTCGTTCAATAATGGAACAGCGAATAATCCAGATGCAGTATGTGTAGGCAGTTCAGTTAATTATGAATTAACTCCTCCTACTTACGGAAACAGTGGCTACGGAACTTCTTGGATAATTAGTTCATTCACCTTCGCCACACAAAATAGTAACAATCCAACCACAGGAACCTATAATACTTCAAGCCCATCATCGGCAAGCAATGGTACCTTTAGTTTCACCCCAACTAATGCAGAAGCAGATTCAATATATATGATAATGATGACCATCCAAGATATTGCTTCTGGTTGCGATACTTCTATAACTCGCTATGTAAAAGTAAATGCCTTGCCTACCCCTTCTTTAGGTTCCGATCAAACTGTTTGCCCCACAAATTCTGTTTCTTTAAATGCAGGATCGTATGTATCATATATCTGGAGTGATGGCTCCATGGGTTCTTCTCTAACTACAGCCACCACGGGTACAATATGGGTTAAAGTAACCGATGCAAATGGCTGCTCAAATTCAGATACGATGAACTTAAATAATTACAACGTAACACCCGTAAACTTGGGTGCTGACAAAACTATATGTCCAAGCACTTCGGTTAATTTAGATGCAGGAACAGGATCATCATACTCATGGAATACTGGTGCTGCCACACAAACAATTTCTGCCTCCACAGCAGGTACTTATTTTGTAGATGTAGTTGATGTAAATGGATGCAAAACAAGAGACAGTATTACCGTTTCTCTGTTTGCTGCTCCCGATGCCAGCTTTAGCAGTGCTAGGGTAAATGGCAAGAATAATAATGTACAATTTACCGCGGTAGATGTTACTGCTGGTAATATATATGCTTGGGATTTTGGTGACGGAAATACTAGCAATACACAAAACCCGTTGCATGTTTATACTGCCGATGGTTCGTATAGCGTAAAACTTACAGTTACCAATGCCAATACTTGTACAGACGCTAAAACAGTCTCAACTGTAGTGAATACAAATGTGGTGAGTATATCAAACAAAGTGAATGGGATATCAGTATATCCAAATCCATATTTTGGCTCTACGTCGCTCAATTATAGTTTATCAGAAGCCACTCAAATATCGATTGAACTTTATGATATTACGGGTCGTAAAATAGCAACACTGGCAAATGCAAAACAAAGTGCTGGTGTATATCAATTACCTATCAATACCAATAACCAAATAGCTGGAGGTACTTATACTGTGCGTATTTCAGCCAATGGTGAAATTATATCTATTCGTGTTATAGATATAAAATAATAAGAATAAAAGATTCGTATAAAAGGAGCTTTAGTAATTATAGCTCCTTTTTTTTATATACATTGCTGAGCAAAATATATTTGTTCTTGAATAAAAACAAAACCATTATTGCCACATCATATCATGCTAGTACCGAAACTCAATATATAGTAGTCCAAAAGAAAGAGACTAATCCCCCCGCATCCCGATAATTATCGGAATTAAGCGGGGCTTTCGTGATGTAGTTCGGTATTACCATTCTAAAAACTAATCAGCCCCAGACGGAGAAGTATTATAGTTTAAGAATTGGTATTATAGAAAATTCAATTGATTCTTCAAGCGAGATCAATTAAAGTAAAAGTAACTACTCAGGTACAACACGTATTCAAAACCCTTGATAAGTCTGACTATGTTGATAAATTCTATATTCTGAAGAACACCTATAAATGCTCACTTCTGTAAATATCATTGCATTTCCACTTGAATTGAAAGCCCTTGCCACCATTGAGTTTTACCTACCTGAGTAGTTACAAAAAATTAAGGCATTTATAAAACGTTTGGTCAA
>Ga0163151_10001658_pt1 | contig 36904 bp, 37 predicted proteins | sample OliLakLV19MP5IB2_FD_145596 | JGI IMG/M metagenome (GOLD analysis project Ga0163151, IMG submission 145596) | Freshwater microbial mat bacterial communities from Lake Vanda, McMurdo Dry Valleys, Antarctica - Oligotrophic Lake LV.19.MP5.IB-2 | ecosystem: Environmental > Aquatic > Freshwater >... | reverse complement strand
CAATCGTGCCCAAGGCGTTGCCCTGGGCCGTTTCGGAACCTTTCAGCTCATGCACCTCATCGGCGATGCCATAGTCGAAGAACCCGGCCAGATACCGCCCGATGAACTCGATTGGAGCCATCCGCTGCACCTTCTGGTTGTCCGCCTGCCAGAGTGGACTGAAGAAGTGTTTCCGGGACACCGCGGAATCGGGCAAAACCATCTCGGCGTGCTTCACCTTCCGGAAGTCCGGCCGCCGCAGTTGATCGTCGCCCACGATCACGGGTTTGCCTGTGTCCGGGTTGACGACGCTTCCGAGGTAGGGGCCACTCCTCGGCACGACCATGCTGTGCCGCCAGAAGTAACCCAACTTGGCGCGTTCGCGAGAGACAACAAAGACAGAGGGTTCGCCGATTTGCGCTTGCCAGCGTGCCTTAGCCGAGCGGTGGCCCTTTGCGAGACGGATCTCGGAGAGTGTCGTCGTGAGACCCTCTCGCAACACGCGGCCGTTGCGAAAACGGACTTCATTGACTCCGGTAAAGCCGTTCGACGCTACTCCGTTCCGGCACCCATCGATTATAAAGACTCGAACGCCGGGCAGCGTCTGGAAAACCTCTCGTGCCCACTTGAGAACCCGTTGCGGCGGCACCATCGCCAGCGCCGTGAACGGCCTCCCACTGGCATGCGTGAATACGCTCCCCAGCGAAATGAGGGTCTTCCCAGTGCCGCATTCGGCAACGGCGCCGGCGCAACGCGCTTCCTGCCAGCGCTTGGCAATTCCCATAATCGCCAGTTGTTGGGCCGGGAACGGCCGCCGCTTCAACAGTTTCAACGCGGGCGATACCGGGTCCATCGGTTGATGAAGAGCGGGAAACTGGGAGAGAACACGCTCTCCCAGCGCCGGCTCATACGTTCGCAAATACGAGCTGATGCAATCGGGTGAACCCATAGCGACACCCCTCCTGTCAGGTGTGGATAAGCAAGCTGCAATGGAATAAGAGACTACGATGCCGTAGGCGATTCGGGAAGCATGGGAAAGTCTTCGGACGGAAACTGAATCTGGCAGCGGCGCAACCCCTGGCTGAGAATCCGCAACTACTGGCTCACGAAACTTCGTGGGCGCCTCAGCGCCGGGCAATTGAGCCCTTGGTCGATCCGAGGCTATGTCAATGACGGCCGGCGATTCCTGCGGTTCTTGAATGACCGCGGCGTGTCGCTTCGAAAAGCGGGTCCTGGCGACGAGGTCGCCTTCCTGGACTTTCTGCGCCGGAATTACAAGCGGCGCGTCGGGCACATGCCGCCAAACGACATCCGCTGGCGATGTGAGTTCACGCCATCCATGCACGCTTTGCTCCGGCTGGCGCAAGGCCAATGGCCGCCTGCCTCGGACACCGAACGGCAGCTTGAATGGTTCGGTGCGAAGTTGGCTGCCGACAACCTGACACCCGATACGCTGCGGCACTACCTGTCGGCGGTGCGGGAGTTTCTCGCCTTCCTCGAACCTCGTGAGATTGAACCGGAGCATGTAAACGCGCAGCACCGGGATGGGTTTCTGCGGACTATGCTCAAGGTCTATCGGCGAAAACACGGCCAGTATCCGCGGAGCCGTTCAGCGTGGCAGAGGCGTTATCTGAGCGGTATCCAGCGCTTTCTAACGCTCATCCAAGGCCAGTGGCCACCGGCTTCCGTTCCGGATTCGGAACTGGCGGCATATCGGGATCATCTGGCGAAGCGGGGCATTCTGCGTAAGACCGCCGCCGAGTATTGCCTGCATGTGCGATTGTTTTTGGACTACACGCGCATGAGAAAGCTCGATATCCCGTCACTCACAGAGACGGACTTGAAGGGCTTCCTCAAAGTCTCGCTGGAATTGTATCGATCCCGGCAGCATCACGGTCCGCCAACGACTCCTGCCTACTTCCGCCGATTGAACCGGCGGGCGATCCATGGCTATTTAAGATTTCGCCGCGGTCAATGGCCGCCCGCGCAACCTCTCGTCGAGCGGTTCCGGGCTTACCTCGAAGACCTGCAATACTGGCCTCAGGGCATCGCCAGCGACGTGAGTGTGGTGCGGCGGTTTCTGGCCTATCTCGGGCAGAGAGAAACGGTTCGCAAGGCCGACGTCGACAACTTTGTCGAAGTGCAACGCGGATATTATCGAAAGCGCCATGGCCGTGAACCGCAGGACTTGATCGGGTGGCGGAGCCAGTTCACCGCGCCCATCCGATCCCTGTTTCGTATGCTGTCGCTTCCGTGGCAAGTCGAACCCGTACCCGCGACGCCATGGGCGCGACTCACGCAGAAGTTGTGCGACGGCTATTACCAATGGATTACCGAGGTGAGGGGCTTATCCATTGAAACGTTTCGCAAGAACGGCGCCACCGCAAAGGACTGGCTTGTTTGGCTAGGCGAACGATCCGAGTCTCCTTCGCTTCACCGGGTGAACGTCGACGAGATCGATCAGTTCCTCGCATGGCGGCTGCCCTCCTTGCGCCGCGCCACTCGCTTGGGTGTTTGCAGCGGGCTGCGGAGTTTTCTCCGCTATCTACACGCGGCAAAGCACCTCCGGCGAGACTTGTCCGCACTGGTCACGCAGCCCTCGCATTATCAGTTCGAGGAGATTCCCAGATCCTATACGCAAGAGCAAGTCGACGCTGTCCTTGCGTGCGCACGCAAAAACCGTTCCGCGGCTGGTCTCCGCGACTACGCGGTGCTGCTGCTGCTCGCCACCTACGGGATGCGAAGCGGCGAAGTGCGCAAACTGAAACTGAGCGACATCGATTGGCGAGAGGAACGGCTCAACATCCGCCACTCAAAGACCGGCGTCGAGTCGTCCTTGCCGCTGGTAGAACCGGTGGCCGAGGCGATTTTGGATTATCTGCAAAACGGCCGGCCGAAGACATCGCTGCGTGAAGTCTTTCTGCGAATCCATGCGCCGTTCCGGCCGCTGGCCAGCCCCGGTTCCCTGGCTAGTGTCGTTCGACGACGCTTGCAGGAAGCTGGAATCGAGCCGGCCGGCCGCCGCGGTGCTCATGCGTTTCGCTTCGCCCGAGCCATCAGCATGATGCGCGCTTCGGTTTCGCTCAAGTGCATAGGCGATCTTCTGGGACATCGCCGCGCCGACTCGACTCAAACGTATGTACGCCTGGCGATGGACGATCTCCGCGAACTCAGCCTTGACGTGCCCGGCTACAAACCAGAGGGCCAGCCGTGATCCGATCTCCATGGCCGGAAACCGCATGCGTGTGGATCGACGAGTTCCTCGCGCAAGCTGGCGCCGGCTCCAAGAGTGCGACGTACCGGACGGAACTTCTCGAGTTCACCGCTTTCGTCTCCGAACACGGCGGAGTCGCCGAGTTGGGCCAACGGCGTCTGCACCAGTGGTTACGGAGCCGTCATTCCAGCGTGTGTCTCAGCCGCGTGATCCTTGCCGCGCGGATCTCCCGCCGTTTTCTCGACTGGCTTATTCAAAAGAATGCCGCTGCGCAAAATCCGCTGGCCTCGCTGAGCAGCCAGTATGAGTGCCGGTCCATGGCGGCGATTGTGCGGGCTATGCTTGGATCCGCGCCGGCAAAGGCCCTGGAATCTCTCCGTCCGTTGCCGCGCTACGGAAGCCATCTTGGGCCCGTCATGCAGGCGCACGTGCAGCGAATGCGAAGTCTTGGCTATCGCTACAAACATGAATCTCAGTTTTTGCAGTTTGATCGCTTTCTCCAACAGCGGCAAGGGGCGGCGGATCAACCGTTGAACCTATTGATCCGTGAGTACGCCGAGGAAGCCCCGTCCGCGCATGCCCAGTTGAGCCGCCTGAGCAAAGGCCGTATCTTGGCGCGGGCTTTGACCCGCAAAGGTGTTCCTACGGTCGCGGTGGCTGCGGACCGGATGTTGATGCACGAAGCTTTGCGAAAGCGGATTCGTCTTTTCATCTACACAACGGACCAAGTGGAACTGTTGTTGCGGACTGCCCTGGAATATCAGGCGCCAACGACAAGATCGCCTTTGCGGCCCCTAACCCTCTACACCATGCTGACCCTTGCTTACTGTGCGAGCCTCCGGCTTGGCGAGATTGTTCGCCTTACGCCGGGAGACATCGATCTCGAACAAAACTTCATCGACGTGCGCGACACGAAGTTCTTCAAATCGCGCCGCCTGCCGCTATCGCCAACAGCCATGAGCGCATTGCGCGGTTTCCTGCAGGAGCGCATGAAAACCGATGCGCCACAGACGCCGCTGTTCGTTCACGGAAAGGGCGGCTATAGCTACACCGCTGCCGGCCAGTTGCTTCGGGACGTGATCCGAAGAGCGGGATTGCATCAAGGCCGAGGGCGCGGCGGTCCGCGCATCCACGATCTGCGGCACACGTTCGTGGTCCATCGAATGACGCAGTGGTACCGCGAGGGCATCAATCCGCAGGGCAAACTGGTCCATCTGGCGACCTATCTCGGACATCGCAACATTCATTCGACGCTCGTCTATTTGACCATCACGCAAGAGTTGCTGCAACAAGCCAACCTGCGCTTCCGGACGGCTGAGCCCGGCGTTCTGAAAGTTATCAAAGGAGAGTGCTGATGGCGAAAGCCGGTCTTCCGAATCTTGCGGCAATGCTGCACGGGTTCTTTCATGAATGGCTTGTTGAGCAGTGCAATGCTTCGCATCGAACCGTCCTGGCCTATCGGGACGCATGGCGGCTGTTTCTTCGCTTCGTGGCTCAGCGCCAGAAGCGGAAAGTGGCCGCGCTCACGACCGAGGATCTCACCGGGTCCCAGGTGCTGGCGTTTCTGCAGTATCTTGAGCAAGAACGGCAAAGCTCGATTCGCACGCGGAACTGCCGTCTCGCGGCCATCCGCAGCTTCTTCTCATTCGTGGCCGACCGCGAGCCCCGCGCCGCGAAGCTTTGCGCCGAGGTTCTGCGCGTGCCCTTCAAGCGTGCGCCACGTAAGGCCGTATCCTATCTGGAATCCGCGGAGGTGGCGGCGATCCTCTCGCAGCCTGACCGGTCCAGGCGTGAGGGGCAGCGGGACCATGCCTTACTCTCGTTGCTCTACAACACCGGAGCCCGGATCCAGGAGGCGCTCGACATCCGGCCGCAAGATTTGCATCTGCCATCGCCCGCGCACGTCCGGTTACTTGGCAAAGGCGGAAAGGAACGGATCTCGCCGCTCTGGCCGGAAACCGCCAGTTTGCTGACGGCGCTGTTACGCCGCTGTCCTCGACCCTCGGATCAGCCGGTGTTTATCAACCGGTATGGCGCGCCGCTCACCGCCTCCGGTGTCCGATTCCGGTTGCGGCAGTATGTGCAAGCGGCAACCAAGGCCACGCCGACGCTCACGCGCAAGCACGTTACGCCTCATCTATTCCGGCACACGACCGCCGTACATCTTGTGTCCGCCGGCGTCGATGTCACCGTAATTCGAAGCTGGTTGGGACACGCGCATCTCGACACGACTAATCACTACGCCCAAGCCAATCTGGAAACAAAGCGGAAAGCGTTGGAACAGGTTGACGCGAAACTCCGTCCGGCGAAACCGCCGAGGTGGAAGCAAGACGCCGACCTCATGGCCTGGCTGGATTCCCTGTAGTTGGACTGTCCGGCAAAGGTCAGAATTATCAGCAGTAGAAATCAGTCGTCACCAAGTAAAGACGATGAATTTTTCGGCGTCCTCCGCATAAATCGATCCTGCGGATAATGCCGCATTAACTCTGGCGGTGTTATTCCACGATCTCGGATTCGGGCCAGTCGAGAACGCGCGACTCTTCTTTGACCTGGAGCGCCTTTTTGCCGACATGCAACGCGAACTGGACGCAAGTTGGACTGTGATTAACGAGATCTACGGGCTCCACGGGAAAGAACAACTCGACAAATTCGGGCTCAGTATTCGTCGTTTTCGATCAAGCCTGGACGAACCCATCTACCGGAAGAGCCTTCCGTTTGTCCCTCAAATTGCGAAGTTTCAAGCAAAGGAGAGCTCCCTGCTCCCAAAGTTAATCGGACCGCTTTACCGCGACGAGCCGAAGTATGGAGTACGTGAATTGCTTCAGAATGCTGTGGACGCGGTGAGCGAGTTTGAGGTCTGGTGCGATTCCCACAGCCGCGATGTGGCAACAATAGGAACGAAGCCGCTCCGGGACGGTGCGGATGTCGTCATCTCGGTTGATAGCAATGCCGATGGGACAGGCATCTTCCTGATTGAGGACCGGGGTACGGGCATGACGGTTGATACTGTAGTCAATTACTTTCTTACCGCTGGTGCTTCGTTCCGTGACTCAGCCCTGTGGCGAAAGGAATATTTAGACGATTCGAATCATTCCACCCTTATTCGCTCCGGGCGGTTTGGAGTCGGTGCGCTCGCGGCTTTCCCACTCTTGCCCCGAGATGCGCAAAATTCCATTGGCGATCGTGAAGACCTTGGTTGGATCTTCCAGCTTGCTCTCTCTCGTGTCGTGGTAAAAATTGGTGAGGTCTCGGCCGTTGAAGAGGATGATTGGCGACTTGGGTGTGATGGCCGGATTGTCCGGGCCGATGTTGCCGTGGTCCCAGGCGGTTGTGAAGGCGGCACCATTGGCGCGCCTGCTCACTGGTGCTGATGAGAGTGCTGAAATGAGGAGCATCGATTCACGCACCAATTCGTGGGCCCGCATCGGGGACGAGGTTGGTGTAACTGCTGAGGAGTTGTTCATATCCACCACCAGTCTCCGAATGCATCGAGCGTCGGTACTTATCCGACGCTACCGTTGGCGAGAGGAATTCGTTGCCATGGATCTCAACAAAAATCCGGACTGCCACTCCAGCCTTGGCATAAAGGTGGTGGCTTCCATTTATCCGTTGCAGAACCCATCCGTGCGGCTCCAGGGTCCGGGCGAGTTCCTTGCCGGAAATTGCGTTCACAGCGCCAGTTCGATCACTTGATCATCGGTATGGCCGCCTAGGCTGAACACCGGAACCGACAAGCACCCTTCGATAGCCTCGCGCAGATTAAAACCGAGTTCTTCCATCGTTTCGCCCTGCGTCGCGCAGCCAGGTATGGCGGGCACTTCGGCCCAATACCCGCCCTCTTCCGCTTTGTGAACAACCACCTGAATTTTCTTGAAATGGAATGGTGGAGGCGGCGGGAGTCGAACCCGCGTCCGAGAACGCTCACTATATGATGACTACGTGCGTATCTGATCCGTTTTTCTCAACCGTGAACTGAAGAATCAGCAAAACGTCCACGGTCCAGCCCGATTGTGTTCAGCCTTTCGCTCCGGACAGAAGCCAGGGCCAATCCCGCCATATGACACCTAACGATCCCCATGCGGGCCTAAGAACCGCGGTGGCTACTTAATTACTTAAGCAGCGTATGCAAACTGCGTGTTGTTGGCAGTTATTGTTTTCCGATCGTTTTACGGGAGCTCGGAACCCGGCACGCCTCCATACAATGACTCGAACCCGTCGAAGCCGTTTCGCCCCCACAGTGTTCAAACCTACTGTACCACTCCCATAGATGCATAAGGAGCCTTCCGAGTTGCTACCATTAATTCGGATGGCCCACCTCCTCGAAACTCTCGAAGAAACGCTGGAAGACGTCGATCAATCCCACGACCCCCTCTTCCACGTCGTCCTCCTTAATGACGATCATCACACTGACGTTTACGTCGTCGAAATGCTGGGACGGCTCTTCCTCATTCCGCCCGCCCAGGCTTTTCGCCACGCCGTTGAAGTCGACACCACCGGCCGCACCATCCTTATAACCTGCGAACAGCCCCAAGCCGAATTCGCCCGCGATCAGATTCACGGCTTCGGCCGCGACACCCGCATCAAGACGTGCGCCGGTTCCATGTCCGCTATCGTTGAGCCAGCCCCCAAATGATCGCGCTGGTAACCGGAGCTTCCCGCGGCATCGGCCGCGCCATCGCCCTCCGCCTCGCCCTTGACGGCGCCGCCGTCGCCATCAACTACCGCACTCAGAAAGAAGCCGCTCAATCCGTCGTCGAGTCCATTCTCAACGCCGGCGGCCGCGCCTGCGCCATACAAGCCGATACCGGCGACGCCGATCAAGTCAAACAGCTTTTCGAACAAGCCGAAAACCGCCTCGGCCCCATCGGTATTCTGGTCAATAATGCCGGCATCCTCCACCGCGGCACCCTCGACACTTATGACCCCGGCGTCATGTCCGCTATGCTGAAAACCAACGTTGACAGCGTTATCCACTGCACCCGGGCCGCCGCCGTCAACATGCGCAAAAACAGTGACGGCCGCATCGTCAATATCTCATCCATCGCCGCCCGCGGGACCGCCGCCCCCGGCACCACCTGGTATGCCCCGACCAAGGCCGCCGTCGAATCCCTTACGCGCCGGTTCGCCCTCGAACTCGGTCCCGCCGGCATCCGCGTCAACGCCGTCGCCCCGGGTTTCATTCTCACCGATATGGTGGATCCCGCCAACCGTGACGAAGTCATCAAAACCATGGCCGCCAAAGCCGTTCTCGGCCGCGCCGGGGTTCCGGAAGATATCGCCGGCGCCGTCGCCTTTCTGGTGTCCGATCAGGCCCGCTTCATCACCGGCCAGATCCTAACGGTGGACGGCGGACGTACCGATTTTCTGAGCCATTAACGCCGCCCGTTTCCGCCGCCTCTCCATCACCAACAACTCCCGCCGCCGCCTCAACTTCGTGCGCTCGTCCACCCCGTTCCAGAACTTGAGAAAATACTGGATCGCCGACGCCAGCCCGAATATCACCACCCCGTACATCCACAACATCGCCCAGCCGTACCATTCTTTATGCCGAATCGAAATCAGCATGAGCGAGATGGCTATCACCTGGAAAACCATCTTCGTCTTTCCCAAATCGCTCGCCTGAATCGTGTAGCCTTCCGCCGCCGCGATACCGCGCAACCCCGTCACGGCGAATTCCCGCCCAATTATCAGAATCGCAATCCAACCCGGCACCGCGCGCACCTCCACCAATGAAATCAGCGCGGCTGAAATCAGCATCTTATCCGCAATCGGATCAAGCAACGTCCCGACGGTCGTCACCTGTTTCCAGCGCCGGGCCAAATAGCCGTCCAACAAATCCGTCGCCGCCGCCGCCAGAAAAATCCCCAGCGCCAGAAACTCATTTACGACCGGCCACTTGAATACCCGCAGGCCAAAGTCATCCTGCACCAATGCCACCACCAGGAGCGGCACGAAAAAAATTCGAAGCAGCGTGAGCAGATTGGGGAGGTTCATCCCGATACCACTTCCTTAGAATCGACTAGACCGTATCACAACGCAAGTGCCTATATTGCGCCAGCCCCCGCGCCGCGGCATCCGTCATCTCCACTTCCATCTCATAATGGTCTTCCACGGCCTCTTTCGACAGGATCCGCGTCTCCTCATGGACCCGGTGCATCGCCGCCCCGTCGCTCGCCGCAATGCGCAGCCGCATCTGTACCAATGCCTGGCCCGGCAGTGCTGCTTCCAGCCGTGTCAGCAACGCCTCCAGCCCCACTCCCGTACCCGCGCTAATCCCCACCGCTCCCTCCGGAATCATCCCATATCCCGGCGCGTCCGACTTATTCCAAACCACTAGCCGCGCCGTCTCATTAGCGCCGATTTCGTTCAGAACCGTTTCCACATGCGCCATCGCCCCGTCCGCCGTTTCGCTTGAACCATCCACCACATGCACCAACAGCGCCGCCTCCGTCACTTCCTCCAGCGTCGCCCGGAATGCTTTAACCAGCGTGGTCGGCAGATTCCTTATGAACCCCACGGTGTCGCTCAATAGAATCTTCTTCTTCGATGGCAGCGTCACCATGCGCACCGTCGGGTCCAACGTCGCGAACATCCGCGCGTCCGCCACCACGCTCGCGCCCGTCAGCCGGTTAAACAGTGTCGACTTCCCGGCGTTCGTATAACCCACCAGCGCCACCGTCTGTAACGGTACGGACTGCCTCTGTCTCCGTTGTGTCCCCCGCGTTCCCCGCACCGCTTCAATCGACCGTTCCAATTGCGCCAGCCGCGCCCGAATCCGCCGCCGATCCGTCTCCAGTTTGGTTTCTCCCGGCCCCTTCGTGCCGATCCCGCCGGCCTGTCCCGACATTGACGCGCCCTTCCCCGATAGCCGCGGCAATAAATACTGGAGCTGTGCCAGTTCAACCTGCAGTTGGCCTTCCCGGGTCCGGGCCCGGCTGGCAAATATGTCGAGGATCAACTGCGTCCTGTCCACCACGCGAACGTCGAACTTGTTCTCCAAATTCCGCAGTTGCGTCGGCGACAGCTCATGGTCGAAAATGACGACGTCAATCTCGAACCCTTGCACCAATCCCGCGATCTCTTCCACCTTGCCCGGGCCAATCAGGTACGCCGAATCCGCCTTCTCCCGCACCTGCATCTGCCGGTCGATAACATCCGCCCCGGCGCTCAGGGCCAGCGTTTCCAGTTCCGCCAGCGAATCTTCGGCCGATAGTGCGGAACCCTCGCGCCGCCGCCAATCCACTCCTACCAGCAGCGCCCTCTCCGGCCCAGTCTGTGTGGCGACGGTAGTGTGCTTGCTTTGGGTCAATTAACCTTCGGTGCCATCGCCGCCATGAACCATCATCGGTTGGCCCTGTCCAGGCAGCGGCGCCGGCCCGGGCATGCCATGAACGGCTCCCGGTTGACCCGCGCCATGCGCATGCGTAGGCCGGGAAACCACTACCGTTGATATCGCGTGCTTGAAAATAAGTTGTTCCTGATTATTCGATTCCAGGATCACCGAGTACTTATCGAAACTCTTGATCCGTCCCGAAAGCTTCACGCCGCTCATCAAATAGATGGTAAGGAAAATCTTATCCTTGCGCGCACTATTTAGAAATGCCTCTTGAATGTTCTGCGCCAGCTTATCCATATGCTTCCTCACGCCCTTTCCGGGCATAGAATCCCCTCTCTCAATGGAAGGGTTGTGACTGAATTGTATCACTCGCGCAGAGGGGTATCTAAGGTCTTTCTCGGGGGGTCTTTCCTGGAGGTGCTTAAAAACGGACGCGCCGCAAAAATCACGAACCCATGAAAACCATTGCCGCCGCGCCCGCCAGTAATGTCATTGCGCCCAATAGCATCGCCCTTGCCTTCGACGCTCCCGCCTGCTCGCCCCAAATCGCCAATCCACACAACGCGCCGGCCACCGCCCCGCTGTAACCCAGCGCCTCATTTCCCAGAAACTTCGGTGCATTCGCGAAGCCGCCGTCCGCCGCCGCGAAAAACGCGATCGTCCCCGCGCCCCACATCGCTCCCCCCAATATCCCCAGGAAATGCTGCCCCTTCGCACCCTTCAAATACCCCAGCGGAGACGCCGCATCCCCCTGCACCGGCAGGTTCAAGAAGTACAGGTCTACGAGCGGAGTCATTGCCAAGGCGCCAAAAGCCATAAACACGACTGCTCCGTACGCGCCGACGCCGGTGTCGCCGCCCCGGCTCGATTCCACGATCGGCAGCGAGACCCCCGTAAAAACTCCCCCCACACAACTCAGGATAAATCCCTTCCATCCGGGATGCATACCCTTCTTAACAGGCGCCGCTAGCGCCGACTCCTTCTGCGCCCTCGCCGCGGCTATCAATGCGGCCAACGCCGCTCCGGCGCCCCCGTATACCAGCAATCCGTTCGATGGCGCGCCGCCAATCGCCGCTGCCGCGACTCCCGTGAGCAGCGCAATCCCCGCCGCCACCGGCAACGCCGTACTCATCCCCGCCAGCGCCACCCCCGCCATGATCATTACGTTCCCCACGCTATAGATCGCTCCTCCGCCAAACGCCGTCGCCATATTCCGCTTGCTCGCCACCGTCATCCCATCTTCGAACGTAAAGCTACTCGAACTTCCCGCGTTCCCCACGGTCATCGCCAGCAGCAGCGCCATCGCCATTGCGCCCAACGCGAAGTCAAACGCATAGAACTCAAACCGCCACTTCCGGTCCGCCCGCAATGTGTTCGCCCAGGCGCCCCAAAAAAGCGCCGCCAGGACGAGCGTCAGCACTGTTGCGGCATAACTTGTGGGTAGGAGCATTAACTGAGAAGTTTACCGCGCCGCGCCGGTCCCCTCAAGGTCCGGTACGATTTAGGGCAACCTCCCCGGTGAACGGCCCCTTTTCGGTCCGCTCCAGGAACTGGGCAACGTTATCAACGTCTACCGGGAAACCGAGGTCAGCCTGAAGAACTTCGCTGACATCCTCGCCATGGCCCCAGACGCCGCTCCCGCCAATCCCAAGCCCATCGGCAAGCTCGAGTCACTAGCCTTCGACGACATCACCTTCCAACACCAAAGCGCCGCCGCCCCGGCCCTCACCAACATCGCCTTCACCGTCAACCGCGGCGAGACCGTCGCCTTCGTCGGACCTTCCGGCACCGGTAAGTCCACCCTCGTCAAACTCCTCGTGGGCCTCTACAAACCTCGGAATGGCCGCATTCTCTACTACGGCATTCCCAACAACGAAATCGACCTCGAAACCTTTCGCGAACGCATCGGCTTCGTCACCCAGGACACCCAGCTTTTCTCCGGCTCCATCGCCGAAAACCTGCGCTTCGTCAAGCCAGACGCCACCGACGCCGAATGCCTCCTCGTTCTCGAACAAGCCTCGGCCAGAACGCTCCTGGACCTTGCCGATAAAGGCTTCGCCACCAAAATCGGCGAAGGCGGCGTCAAAGTCTCCGGCGGCGAAAAACAACGGCTCTTGATCGCCCGCAGCCTCCTCCGCCAGCCTGACCTCATGGTGTTCGATGAAGCCACTTCTTCCCTGGACTCTCTCACCGAAGAAGCAGTCAGCGCCACCATCCGCGAAGTCGCCGAGCGCCGCGAAGCCATCAGCATTCTGATTGCCCATCGCCTCTCGACGATCATGCACGCCGACCGCATCTACGTCCTCGAACGCGGCCGCATCGTCGAGCAAGGCAGCCACGACGCCCTCCTCCAAAGGAAGGGCCTCTACTTCGCCATGTGGCGCCAGCAAGTCGGCGAACCCACCACCACCGGTGCCGTGTTACCGCCATTTGCTGATGCCGGATTTGTCGCTCGACCCGGAATTCCCCGACGCTAAAATCAATCATGCGCTCCGCCCTCCTCCTCGCCCTCATCGCACTCGCGGTACATCCCCAGGAGGTCAGCCAATCCGGCCTCCGTCTTAAAGCCGAGCGCGCCAGCCAAATAGGCGTCAATATCATGAAATACGGCGCCGCCGCCGTTGACGCCGCCGCCGCATCCCTTCCACGCTATCCTGCTCACTGGCGTGCAGGCGTTTTTAACGCGAATTCCCATTTCCAGAATGACCGCCGATAGCCGCTATTGGCTGATCACTATGTTTTCCTGCTTTTGCAGCCATTCTCGCAACTCATTGACCGTAGCATCGGTTGTCTGCCGATCTGAGCGGTCAGCCGCCGGCGGATCTCTAGAGTCAACCGCCGCCGGTCTCCCGCCTGATCCGCCAGATTTTCTCGGCCCATCCTCGGCTTACTTGAAAAGTCGCCGCCAACTTCGCTAGTCCGCCCCGCTCATAAGCAGCCAAAAACCTTGCCCCCAAATCGTTCGAGGATGCCTTGGCCATCTCGTTCGCCTCGCAATTGTTTGAGATCCCTCGGACTATGTCAGGTATTACCGTAGGTGGTCAACGGAGCGGCGGTCATTGGGCTTGAATGGGTTATCATAGCCCCAAGGTAACGTGAACCGCATTCTTCTTTGGGCGGCGGTGCTGGCGGCCTTCACGGCTGCTCTACATACAATCATGGGCACGGCGGAAATCACCGGTCCGCTGCTTCGCTCCCATTTGCCGCCGCAGTTGAGCCTTTTGCTGTACGCCTGCTGGCATTTAGTATCGGGCACTTTGATCGCGTCGTCGGCGGCTCTGTTTATGGCGGCGCGGGAGCCAGAGCGCCACCGGTCGATGGCTCAGTTCGTGGCCTGGCTGTGGCTTTGCTTCGGGTTGGTCTTCATAGGCGTGGCCGTGGGCGGTTCCGGCGTGGCCATGCTGCTGGAACTGCCTCAGTGGAGCCTATTGCTTCCGGTTGGGGTGTTCGGTTTATGGGGAATCCGGCGTAAGTGATGGGGTGGGATGACGCATCCGCGGCCCCAACCAAGTCATCGGTGCTCCTGCTTTACATCAAGATCCGGAACGTAAACATCTTCCCCGCCGTCGACGCGGACTCGCTTGGCGCCACCGCCAGAATTCCATACTCGCCCGGCCCCAGCGCCGTCGGCAGCACCAGCCGGAACTGTCGGTCACCAACTGTTTCCACGCCAAACCACTCCCGTCCAATAAGACCGCCGCCGCCAGCGAACCTCAACAGGTGCGAGCCGCGAGTGGAAATCAAACTCTACTTCTGACGGGGCTGCATTGTTGATAGACATTGGAGATTCAAGACGGGGATCGCATGAAGAGGAATTGGATATGGCGCTTGGCGCTAACCGCGATCTTTGCGGTCGGGCTGGCGCCATCGCTGTTCGCGCCGATAAAGTCCGCTACTTTCACTGGGACGGTGAAGGACACCGCCGGATCGGCGATCCCGGGCGCCAAGGTGATCGTAACCACCAATTTCCCGTAAGAAGCGCTGCTGCGAATCCAAGCCACGACGATCGGCAGCACGGCTCGCCAGGAACCTTAATAAACCCATTTTCGCGGAAGATTCCTACCCCGATAACGATAGCCTTCTATCGACGCTACTACCCGCAAAGCCCAATCGTAACCTCACCGCCCGAAGCGGTCCCCAGAGGTCTTGTCTCTTAACCCCGCCGCCTCCTCGGAGCCGATCCTGCCGCTGTAATGTCCCACGGAACCGGGCGGCGAGCGTCAACGAGCGGTCCATCAACCTTTACACCGTGGCCGCAGAATCGAATCGGCGGCGCCAGACGAGGTTCTTGTTAATTATTGTCCGAGTTCGTGGCACGAGTTACAAACAACCGTCGCTTTGGCTGCTTTGTGGCAATCGACGCACGCCGCCATTTTTGTCGAGCGGTGCAACTCGATCCGCGCTTGTGTTTTTACATCGCCGTGGCATTCGGCACATCCGGCCTTTCCGGCGGCATGACGGGCATGACTGAAGAAGACGAAGTCGGGGAGTTTATAGACGCGCGTTGACGGGATGGGCTGCTCCGCCTTTTCGGTATGGCAGGTTTGACAGGTTTTCCAAGCGGGGAAGGTGGCGCGTTCAGCCGTCGCCGCGGTTTTGTGGCAGAAGGCGCACTGCAGATTCAGTTCGGCGTGGCGCTTGTGGGAGAACGGTTCGGGCCCCGCCAGTATGGGGAGCGCCGCAAGCCAGAAAAGTATGGCTGTTCTCAGTATCTGCTGTTGATCCACTTGGCCACGCAATCGAAAAATTTCTTGGCGCTGTTGGCTTGACCGGGCGTCTTCTCGCATTCCTTGCAGGGCGTGGCTCCATGGGTCGCGCCTGCCACCACGATGAAATCCTTGTCCTTGCTGGCCGCGAGTTCGTAGCGCAATTCATTGTCCCATATAAAGGAATACCCGCCCATGGCGGCGAACAGTACCGGGACAGTAGCGCTCTTGACCGCACAGGGTGCCGGGTTGTTGGTGGAGCAGTAGTCAATGCCGTCCTGCGAACTGGACAGGAGTTAGCGAGCGGGGCGGCGTTCCTGTTGCCTTACTACATGGGGCGATGTCATGGTTTTTCGAGCGAGTAGACGACGCGCCTGGAAATGGCGACCTCGTCCGAGGGTCGCGGCGCCGGTACTATACAGGAGAGTCGAGCGGATACCTACGCGTAAATGACTGATAAATCGATAGTTATTCCATTTCTTTTTGCCAGGAAAAGCAGCCGTATGTTGCTTTCTAGAAAACTCAAAAAGCGTTCACATCTTTTCAAAACTTATATTTCCTTTATTTTCAACTAGTTGAAATTTTGAACCGTCGATCCAGTACTATACCGCACGGTACGGTGGAGGTGAGGTGGCCCAAAGCCACTGAGATCCGGGGGCAATATGGATGAGATAATCATCATCATTAATCCCGGTCTGTGATGCTATGCGTAACTAAATAAACCCCTTGCGCTCACAGTCGCAAGACAAATGTTAACCCACACTTCCGGGTTGCACTTAGTGCAAAGTCTGGTATGATCCTAGGAGTACTCCCCTCTGGGATGACTCCTAGGACGCCAGATAACACGACCAGCTCACCGGTATTGTTGAGAGGTAGCATGCGTTTGACGGGAGTTATCGCAGGGTTTTTCATCATATCCAGTTGTGGTGAAATAACGCCCATCCGAGGGATGGATCCTGACAGCATATGGTTAGGGAAGCCATTTGAAGGTCCGCGCCGGACGGGTAACGAGGCCTTGCGCGCTGGCGAATACCGGAAAGCGGTCGAGCAGTTTATCGAGGGGGCGGAGGCGGCTAAGCGGGCGGGCGATTGGATATCGCAAGGGCGTTTTCTGGCGAACCTAAGCGGTGCCCATATGATGTTGGGTGAGAATCGGCGGGCGATCCAGTGTTTGTTGCTGGCGCGAGGCGCGGCGGTGAAGGCTGGCGATCTCGTGTCGCTACAGGGTATTGAGGCGAATTTAGCGACCGTCTATGTATTGACGGGAGACTATGAAGCGGCGGGGGCCGCAGCGGGCCGGGGTGCGGAGATAAGGCCAGTTGCTCCAGACCGGGAAAGACAAGTAAGAACGCTAATGAGCTTTGGGCGAGCGATGGCGAAAGCGCGGGGAGTGGATGCGGCGGTACCGATCTGGCGCGAGGCCATGGCGGGGGCGGAGAAGGCGGATTCGCGTTCGCTGGAGGCGGACATATTGGAGTTTTGGGGTTATGAGTTGTCCGAGCAGGATAGCCGGCGCGCAGGGGAAGCCGAGGAATTGCTGGCGCGGGCGTGGTGCAAGCGCAAGTTGGTGAATGACAAACGGCTTCCGTTAACGGAGGGAAAGTTGGCGCGGCTGTATCGGAAGCAGGGAAAAATAGGGGCGGCGCGGCTGTGGATCGACCGGACATTACGGGCGCTGGAGAGCGGGCGGGAAATACCCGTTCCCGAGTGGATATTGCGGGCTGAAGAGGCCCGCATATCCAGTGAGGAGGGTCGGCTGCACGCGGCGATGGAGGGATACCGCCGAGCCCAGACACTAGTGGAACGGTGGCGCGATAAGCTGCCGCCAATGGAGCGGTCGCGGCTTGGAGCCGAGCGGCGCATGGCGCAGGAACTCTTTGAGGGCTACTTGCAAACGGCGGGGCGATTGTACCGGAAAGAACCGAACGCGGCGCTGTCGGCGGAGATGTTCACGTTGATTCAGCGGACTCGGGCATGGAGTATGGAAGCGGCCGGTGAGAGCCGGGGGCAGAAAGGCCCTTTGTATTCGGAAGCGCGAAGAATGGAAGGACGGTGGCTGGCTGGAGAAGAATCGGCGGGATCGTCGTTGCAGGTCTTGCGGGCTTCGATCATGGAGCAGGAAGCCGCAACGGCGCTGGAAGACCGCACAGCGCGGACGGGGATGCTGAAAGAGCCCGCCAACGGCGAGGCGGTGCTGACTTATTGGCTGCACGCCGAAGGGTCATGGTTATGGGTGTGGACGAAGCGCGAATTGGCGATGACGGCGTTGGCGGAGCGTGAGAAGATTTTGGGAGCGGCCGGGAAATTCCGGCAGGCGGTTGAGGCGAACGATTCTGCGGCGGGCCATTTGGGACTGGCGTTGCGCGCGCTTTTATTGGGCCGGTTGGAAAAGGAATGTCTGCGCGCAAAGCGATGGGACATTGTGGCGGATGAAGGGTTGTTTCAGATTCCGTTTGCGGCGTTGCCGGGCCGGGATGGCGGCTATTTGGCGGAAGAGATGGAGTTGCGTCTGGTGCCGAATGCGTTGACGCAGGTGACGGAAATTGCGGCCGAGCGCCGGTTTTTCGCGGTGGCTGATCCGATTTTCAACGGAGCCGATATACGGCGGGAGCGGGACTGGCCGTGGCGACGGACCGCGCATGCCGCGGCTGTTTTGCCGCGGCTGCCCGGAACGCGCCGGGAGGTGGAGGCGTCGCGGGCAGTGTGGTGGAAGGCGGGCTACGAAACGGCGGTGTATTCGGGTGCTGAAAGCGGGGAAGAGGCGGTGTTGGCGCGGTTGACGGAGTGGCATCCGGGAATTATCCATATAGCCACCCACACAATAGAGGCGCACGGGAGGCCGCGTCTGGCGCTTTCGTTGCGGCCCGACGGCGCCCCCGGGCTGTTGACGGCGGAGGACATTGCGGCGCTGCCGGTTCGGGCGGAACTGGTGGTGATGAGCGCGTGCCATTCGACGGGGGCGGAGACAGTGAAGGGCTCGGGATTATTGGGCTTGACGCGGGCTTGGTTGACGGCCGGATCGAGGCAGGTGATATCGACGCTGTGGCCGGTGGGCGATGAATCGACCGCGTTTTTTTCTGCCTTTTATGAACGGCTGGCGAACGCGAAAGTTTCCTCCCTGCCGGTGGCGGCCGCCCTGCGGCAGGCGCAATTGGCGTGCATTCGCGGCGGCGGCGCAGCGGCGCAGCCGCGGAATTGGGCCGGACATGTATTGCTGGCGAGAAGGTGAGTTCCCCAAAATGATGTTGACCATTCCAACAGAGACAATTCCGGGCGCGGCTCCGGAACCGCCGGAGCCGGAGAATACGGCGGCTACCGAGTGGGCGAACTTGGTCGAGAGCATTCGAGCTGGCGACCAGGCGGCGATGACGCAACTGTATTCGACGTTTGGCCGCGGCGTCCGGTACTATCTGTCGAGACAGTTGGGGGCGCAGGATATAGACGACAAGGTTCACGACACGTTCCTGGTGGTGTTGGGGGCCATTCAGCGAGGCGAGTTGCGTGAGCCGGACCGGCTGATGGGGTACGTGCGGACAGTGGTACGGCGGCTGGTGGCGACGCATATCGGCCGGATGGTGGAGGAACGCAAAGAGCGGATGGACCTGGAAGATGGGCTCAAGATGGCCGATGAGCGGGTGGATCCGGAACGGGACACGCTACGGCGGCAAAAAATGGACATCATGCAGCAGGTGCTGCGCACGATTTCGCGCCGGGACCGGGAGATCTTGACGCGTTTCTATCTGTATGAACAGAATCAGGAGCAGATTTGCCGGGAGATGGGTCTGAACGATACGCAGTTCCGGCTGTTGAAATCGAGGGCGAAACACCGTTTCGCGGAGTTGGGAAAGCGTCGTTTGGACAAGACCAATACAATTGATAACAGTTTTTTGAGAAAAAGCGCCAGCGGTTGACACTATATGAATGAGGGCAAAGGACTGCCCTCATTTGGAAACAGGAAGTTGAGGCTCTTGCAAAATTCCGGGAACCGGCGCCCTAACGGTCGCGGCTCTGAAAGCTTGTGTTGATTCGATTCACTTTCCGAGCCGTGAGCGTGAGCGAGCGGTTACCGAACGGGCCGCAAAACCGAATTTTGCAAGAGCCTCAGTTGTACCGGCTTAACGTCGAGGAGTTGTAATGAGCGAACATAAGAATGCGCACCCGGAGGAAGAAATCCTGGAGCGGTTTGCGCTCGGCCGGTTGGACGAACCGGAGTTGGGCGAATTGGAAGAGCATTTGCTGATATGCGGACACTGCCAGGAGCGGCTGGACGAGGTGACCGAGTACGCCGGCCTGATGCGCGTGGCGGCGAAGCGAGTGGCGGAGGAAATGCCCGTTGAGGCCGCTTGGCGGCGCTGGCTGCGATTGGACTGGCTCCCGATGCCGGCGCCGGCGCTGGCCGGAGCGATGGTAATTTTGGTAGCCGTGCTGCTGTGGCAGCCGTGGCGGGTGGCGGCGCCGGTCGAGTGGCGGACCGTTGAGTTGGCGACATTGCGTGGCGGTGTGGCGGGAAACGCCGGCGTGGAGGGTTTCGCGCTGCGCTTGCGGCTGGACGCGGAGGGACTGGACACGGCGGGAGCAACCGCGCAGATCGTAAGCGAGAACGGTAAATCCGTGACGGAGATGTCCGTGTCGCTGGTCGAAGGCAAGGCCGAGTCTCGGTACGAGGCGGGGCTCTCTCCCGGACAATACTGGGTGCGGTTAAAGAAGGCGGACGAGACGCTGCGGGAGTACTCGCTGGTAGTGGAACGGCGTTAAAAAACCCGGCGCTTTAACTTGTCGATAGTGAACTTGGCCGTGTCGGCCACCGCCATCACCGTCATGACGCCGGCCTGCACAGGATCGGTGACGACGAGGTCCGCCGCATCCGGAACGCTGCCGGCCATGTTGAGACTTACAACGAGTAGGCCGGAAGCGCGGACATCGAGCACCGCCTGCTCGATCTCCCCGCCCATCAGCGAACCGGCCAGTACCAGCGCTTTTGCGCGCGGCAGGCGGGCAACCGCGCGGACAGCTTCCGCGAGGGCCGATTCGCCAACAAGGGGAATTGTGTCAATAGAAATGTGCTCGCCGCGGATGTTGTGCCGATCGGCCTCCGAGATGGCCCCAATAGCGACTTGCCCAACTTGCGCGCCGCCGCCCATAATGATGATCCGCTTGCCGTATATCTTCTGCATGGAGTTGACCATGCGAACTTCGTGGACAACGGAAAGCGCGCGGAGTTCTTCAAACATCGCGGAGGCGTCGCCGGCCATTTCTACCTCAAAGTAGGTGCGGGCGGCGGGGCGGGCCTCCATAATTTGAACACTCGTTATATCGCCGCCCCGGCGCGCGATCACACCGGTGAGTTGATGGAGAAATCCGGGACCGGCCTCGCCGGTAACTTCAAAAGCGGAGCGTTCGCCAAGCTCGTCGATCACCTTTACTTAACCTCGTATTTTTCAAGGATCTGGTCCCAGCGGCCCTGGGCTGCCAGGATCATTTCGACCGCTTCGCGAACCGCGCCTTGGCCGCCCTTGGCTTCGGTGATGTGATGGGCGGCGCCCTTCACTTCGGGCCGCGCGTTGTTGACGGCAATGGCCAGGCCGACACGGCGAAAGATAACAACATCCGTGAGGTCATCGCCGATGTAGGCGATCTCATCGGGGGCAACTTTCGCGTCGGCGATAATCTCTTCAAGGATTGGGATTTTTTCGATATGACCTTGATAGATATACGTCATTTTGCACTGTTTGGCGCGGATTTCAGTTGCTGGCGACACGCGGCCGCTGATGACCCCGGTCTTGATGCCGTTCCAGCTTAGCCACTGCAAGGCGATCCCGTCCTGGGAGTCGAAACCCTTAGTTTCGGCGAATCCGCCCTGGCCGTCGGGAATGTTCCAGAGTGTGCCGTCGGTCATCACGCCGTCGACATCCATTAGAAGTAGTTTCACCTTCGCGGCGCGTTCGTTCAAACTCAAGCGGCGGGTTCTCCTCTACAATTGTTTCCAGTGCTCGAACGAATCGAGAACACGATCTCCCGTTATAACATGATCCCCCTTGGCGCCCGGCTTGGCGTAGCCGTTTCCGGGGGTGCGGATTCCGTATTTTTGCTGTACTTTTTGGCGGAGCGGGGCGGAGTTCCGCTGACGGTTTTACACGTCGATCACGGGCTGCGGGGAGTGGATTCGGATCTGGATTCGACGTTCGTCGAAGTGATGGCGGGGCAATTGAGGCTGCCCTTTATCCGCTACGCTATGGGTCCGGTGACGGGAAATTTAGAACAGTATTGCCGGCGGGAACGGATGGCTTTTTTCGCCCGGGTAATTTCTCAGGGGCTGGTGGAATGCGTAGCAACGGGCCATACGGCGTCCGATCAGGCGGAAACAGTATTGATGCGGCTGCTCCGGGGCACGGGAACGACCGGCCTGCGCGGAGTTCTGCCGGTGACCCGGGAGGGACTCGTTCGGCCGTTGTTAGGAGTTCGGCGGGATGAGGTCCGGGACTGGCTCCGGTCGCGGGGGATTGCGTGGCGGGAGGATGGGTCGAATTCGTCCGTTTCGTTTTTGCGCAACCGGGTTCGGGCGCAATTGCTGCCAGTCATGCGGGAGTTGGATCCGAGCGTCGATGGAGCGTTGGAACGCGTGGCGGAGTTGGCGGTGTTGGACGAGGACTACTGGCGGCGGGAGGCGGCGGCGGTTCTGGAAAAGTGCGGACGGTGGGAACGGGGAGGCCTGGTGATTGACCGGAGAGAGCTTACTGGCGTGCATCCGGCGCTGTTGGGGCGCGTACTCCGAATGGGGTTGGAGCGGGTATTCGGAGACTTGCGGAGGGTGGACCGGGGACATGTCGAGCGCGTGGCGGAATTGGCGCTGAGAGAAAGCGGGGAGGGCGCGGTCGAGACGCCGGGCGGACGGATCGAGCGTTCGATGGACTGGGTGCGAATTGGGGGGACAAATCCCGTTTTGCCGGAAACGGAGGTGCCGGGAGAATTTATGGGATCTGGATATGTATTCCAAGCATGGGTAGAGGGTGATGAGGGATATACTGAAGGGGACGCGACAACACTGGATTGGGAACGGTTGCGGCCTCCACTGCGGTTACGCGTGTGGAAGGCCGGGGATTGGTTTCAGGCAGCGGGGGCGGCTGAGGCGAAGCTGGTGAAGGAAATCTTCGAGCACGCCCGGATACCCTCATGGGATCGGCGCCTGTGGCCGATGATTACTGATAGTGACGGAATTGTATGGATATACCGCTTCGGAGCGTCCGCAAGGGCGGGGACGCACTCGGCGACCCGGGTCCGCCTTCGGGTGCGCTGCGATACGGTATCCTCTAAGTAACTGCTGTTGTAAGGGATTATCTGAATTGATGTATCAATCCGGCTGGTCTGGGCGTCTCATAGATTGAGGAATCAATGTCATCGAATGTCAACAAGTTGATCTTTTGGTTGGTGATCGCCTGTTTGGTCATCATTTTGTACACGGTTGTGAAGCCGGGAAACAAAAAAGTGGAGCAGCCGCTTACGTTCTCGCAGTTTCTGACGGCAGTCGAAGCAGGAAAGATCAAGTCGGTTCAGATAACGGCGAATGAGGTCAAAGGATCCTTCGTCGACGAAGCGGAGGGTACGCTCCGGACGCTGATCCCGAGCAATTTCCCGGACGTCTATAAGATGTTGCGGGATAAGGACGTCAACGTTGAAATCAAGGAGGCGTCGAACGCCAATTTTATCTCGTTGATTATCAACTCCATCCCCTTTATTTTGTTGCTGGCGCTGTATTTCTTTATGATTCGCCAGATGCAAAGCGGGGGAAACAAGGCGCTGAGTTTCGGCAAGAGCCGGGCCCGGCTGCATTCATCCCAGCAGAAGAAAGTGACGTTTAAGGACGTCGCCGGCGTGGATGAGGCTAAGGAAGAACTGCAGGAAATCATCGAATTTCTGCGGGAGCCGCAGAAGTTCCAGAAATTGGGCGGACGCATCCCGAAAGGCGTCCTATTGGTTGGGCCTCCAGGCACGGGTAAGACGTTGATGGCCCGGGCGATCGCTGGCGAGGCGAGTGTGCCGTTCTTTTCGATTTCCGGTTCGGACTTCGTGGAAATGTTTGTGGGTGTGGGCGCGAGCCGTGTGCGCGATTTGTTTGAACAGGGCAAAAAGAATGCGCCGTGCATCGTCTTTATTGACGAAATTGACGCGGTGGGACGCCACCGGGGCGCTGGATTGGGCGGCGGACACGATGAACGTGAACAGACGCTGAACCAGTTACTGGTGGAGATGGACGGGTTTGAATCGAACGAAGGTGTGATCCTGGTGGCGGCGACGAACCGGCCGGACGTGCTGGATCCGGCGCTCTTGCGACCGGGCCGGTTTGACCGGCGCGTGGTTGTCGGCCGGCCGGACGTCAGGGGCCGCGAGCAGATCCTGCGGGTCCACACGAAAAAAGTGCCGTTGTCGGACGACGTTGACTTGTCGGTGCTGGCGCGCGGGACACCCGGATTCGCGGGCGCGGATCTGGCGAATCTGGTGAACGAAGCCGCACTGATTGCGGCGCGGCAGAATCGCAAGGTCGTCACGATGTACGACTTTGAACACGCCAAAGACAAAGTCATCATGGGCACTGAACGCAAGTCCATGATGTTGACGAACGAAGAAAAGACCAATACCGCCTATCATGAGGCGGGGCACGCCTTGGTCGCGGTTTTGATTCCTCACGCCGACCCGTTGCATAAGGTGACTATCATTCCGCGCGGCATGGCGCTGGGATTGACGATGCAGTTGCCGATCGACGATAAGCATTCCTATCATAAGGACTTCCTGGAGTCGCAGTTGGCCATCTTGATGGCTGGCCGCATTGCCGAGGAGATCTTCATGAAACACATCACCACGGGCGCGGGCAATGACATTGAGCGGGCCACCGATATGGCGCGCAAGATGGTCTGTGAATGGGGCATGAGCGACCTGGGGCCCATGAGCTATGGCAAGAAGGAAGAGCAGATTTTCCTGGGCCGGGAGATCTCGCAGCACCGGGATTATTCGGAAGCGACGGCCATCCGTATTGACGAAGAGGTACGCCGTTTTGTGGACGAAGGCTACAAGCGGGCGCGCGTGATTATCGAACAGCACAACGATGCGCTGATTCGCATTGCGGAGGCACTGCTGGAGCGGGAAGTCCTGGACGGGTCTGAGGTTAAGCAATTGATTCGCGGGGAAACTCTGGCGGCGGTTCGGTCAAACAAGGGCGATGACGACAAACCGGCGGCGACCCCGATGTCGATCCGGCCTGAGGGTGGCCTGCGCATTCCTCCATTGACGGAAGGTCCGCAACCGGCCTAATGGCCTTTCCGGTTTATCTTTTCGATGTCGATGGGACGTTGACGGATTCCGCGCCGGATATCACGGGTTCGGTCCTCGAAGTACTGGACCGGAACGGGTATCCGGCGCAACCCGTTTCCCTGCTCCGCAACTATATCGGGCGGCACTTGATCGATCTGTTTGAAGACGTTATTCCCGGGATTGACGCGGCCGGGATTGATGACTTAATCGCGCAGTACCGGGTTGTTTACTCGGCCAGAGGACATGTCAATACGCGGACCTACGACGGCGTACCGGAGATGCTGTCGGCCCTGCCGGGACGCAAAGGAACAGCCACGACAAAGGGTACGCCGACGACGCGAATCGTGTTGGAGAAGTTCGGTCTGTTGGGCTATTTTGATCATGTGCAGGGGACGGATGGGTTCCCGGCCAAGCCGGCCCCGGATGTGATTCACCGCGGATTGGAGACCTTTGGCGTGCGGCCGGAGGATGTATTGTTTGTGGGCGACTCCACCGCTGATATGGCCGCGGGCCGAGCCGCTGGGGTGCGGGTCTGCGCGGTGCGGTATGGGTATGGAAATCATTTGGAGATGCAGGCCTATGAGCCGGACTTCTGGATCGATCACCCGGTCGAACTGCTTTCGCTGTAGCCTATAGTTCATGGACCGTCGCAAACTATTGGGCCTTTGGGCCGGTATCGCCTTCAAAGCCGGCTGATCACCAATTCCGATTTTCCGCCGATCATAAGGGAGCAGTTCGGGATCGAGACCTTCAGTTTTTGAACTTACTCTGGGAGGCTCTCGCGGTTGACGCGGAACACGGAACCGAGGGGCACAAAGAGCATGTTAATCATATGCGATGGGGAAGGCTTCATGGGCCACACCGATAAAGCCCAGCGGATGGCGGCGGTGGACAACCATCGGAAGTGGGCGGACATAACTGCGGAACTGGGCGGTCATGCCACTCGGACAAATATATGTATCCGGGCGAGAAGCAGCTTGTTTCGGCTGCCGAAATCGCTGACTTTGTTTCGCGCTGCGTGGAGAGTTTTTCGAAGCTGTGCGAATACGCCGCTGCGAAGCTGGCCAATCTCGGCACGCTGCCCGATTTTGGCAATTTTCTCAAGGAAATCGACAAATACGAAGCGGTGGCCAAGCGGATGCCGTTTGCCAAAGGCGTGTCGTTCAAGTGCCATGATTTCGATGCGCAGTTCAAGGAAACGACGATCGACATGGACCGGATGATGAAGATTGTGGACGCGGCGGGGCACCGGGGCCGGGTGGGAATTGAGTACGAGGGGACGCGAATGACGGAGTTAGAAGGCGTTCAGGCGGTGAAGCGGTATCTCGACAAAGGGACCGCGTGAGGTAATCTGGTGGTCATGCGAAATTTATTGTTGGCGTGTTTGTTAATGGCGCTGCCGCTTGTTGCCGCGGATGCCGATGACGTGAAGGCGGCGGAAATGAACTGGTTCAATGGGATCACCAAAAACAACTTCCCGCTGCTGGAAAAAGTGCTGGCTGAAGACTTGCACTATCTGCACTCGACGGGCATCGTGGATACGAAGGCGAGCTACATCCAGTCGATGAAGTCGGGGAAGCAAAAGTACGCTTCGGGGAAGGTCAACGACCTGAAAATCCGGGTGTACGGAAACGCGGCGCTGATCAACGGGGACGCAAATTTCGAGTTCGTTACCGAAGGAAAGCCGGGCAAGGCCCGGTTGAAATACACGCACGTCTTCGCTAAGACTGCGAAGGGTTGGCAGTTGGTCTCGCACCAGTCGTTGAAGGTGCCGGACTAGTCACGCCTGATAGACAGGGATAACGGAATTGCCGTAAGGGCGTCCGCCTTTGATAGTCGCCACCGGCCGCAACCGCAGCTTGCCCGGTCGTTTCTCGCCTAACGAATCGACCATTTCCCATGGCGCCTCGCGCAGTTCGAATACGGCAACATCCGCGGTCGCCCCCACTTTCAAGGTACCGGTCCCATTAGGGAACGCGAGCGCTTTCGCCGGGTTCGCGGTGGAGCGCCGGATGACCTCTTCCAGGCTCATTCCCATATGAAGGAACTTGGACAGCGTGGTCGCCAGATCGTAGACCGGCCCGTTGACGTTGCCCTGGTGAACGTCGCTTGAGATCGTCCCTGGCATGATGTTTTGCGCAAATGCCTTCTCGGCGGTCCGGAACGAAAAACTTCCGGCGCCGTGCCCGACATCGAGCAGGATGCCGCTCTCGGCCGCGCGGCGTACCTCAGGCAGCACTCGGTCCCGGCCATCGAGAATGCCGCCCTCGCGGCCATGGAAACTGTGGGTAATCAGGTCGCCGGGCTTCAACATGGCAAGGATTTTCGGCAACGGCGAGAAGGTTTCGCCGATGTGTACCATCAGCGGCAGACGGACGGCATCGGCGGCTTCCCTAGCCACTGCCAGCGCGCGCAAATCGTTGTCACCGGCGATGTTCTTGCTGAGGCGGATCTTAATCCCCAGAATGACGTCCCGGTTCTGCTCGATGGTCCGAATGGCCAGCTTGGCATTGGCGTAGCGCAGATCCAGCAATTCGCCCCAGGGATTGCCATCGGAAAGCGTCGACTGTCCGACCACCGATATGTTGAGCAGAGCGTAGACTCGGGTCTCAACGACGCGGACGACGTACTGCCTGAAACCCGGGAAAGTGTGAGCACCGGCGGATCCCGCGTCAACCACCGACGTGGCGCCTTTGGCAATGCAGTTGGCATCGGCGGGAATTCCCAGCGGGGCGACGCCGTCGTAGACATGAACGTGGACATCGACCAGCCCCGGGGTGACGATCATGCGCCGGGCGTCGAGAACCTGGCGCGCTTGAGATTCCGGTATATTTGCCGCGATTCGCGCCACCTTACCCTGGCTGATGGCGACATCCGTTTCGGCCGAGAGTTCCTGGGAGGGATCAATAACACGCCCGCCGCGAATGAGTAGATCGTAGGCCGGCGCACCGCCGATTTGCGCCGAGAGCAGGTGCTCGAAGGACGGCAGGAGCATGGCTCCGGTAAAAAAGTTCCGCCGGTTATGGAGTGGCATGCGGTTTAGCGTAGGCTAATTCCGCGCCCGCCGCAACCGTTAGAGCATGGCGCGGAGTTCGGCGAGATCGAGGCGTCCGGTATAGATCGCCATGCCGAGGGCCGTGTGGATGTTGATGGAGCGGAGAGCGCGCACGTCGTCGAGCGTGGTGACGCCGCCGGCGGCGGTCAACTCATGCGTTTCCGGAAGCGCGGCGCGGAGGCGCGTGAACCAGCCGATGTCGGTGCCTTGCATCATCCCCTCCTTGTCCACATATGTGCAGAGGAAGCCGCGGCAATAGGGTTCGAGCGAATTGATGATCTCTTCGGCGGTGAAGTTCGTCGCTTCCTGCCAGCCCTTGATGACGATGCGGCCGTTCTTGGAGTCGAGGGCGAGGAGGATTCTTTCGGGACCGATCTTGGCGGCCAAGTCTTCGAGAAACGGCTTGTTAGGGCCTGTCGCCGTGAAGGCTGAAGTTCCGACGATGATCTTGCAGGCGCCTTGGTCGAGCAACGTCTGGGCTCGATGGACCGAACGCACGCCTCCGCCGACACGGCAGCGGGCGTTGGCGCAGAGAGTTTCCACGATGGCGTCATTGGCGCCGCGGCCTAACGCCGCGTCGAGGTCGATCACTTGAATCTCAGGGAAGCCCGCGAATTTCTCAAGCATGACCAGCGGCGCGTCGCCTTCCAGCGCCTTCTCTTTCCCCTGGACGAGTTGGACGACTTTGCCGTCCATCAGATCGATGCAGGGCAGTATTAGGCTGCTCACCGGCGCCTCCGCACGACGATGCCGTGCTTATCCAGAAACTCTTTCAGGTCGTCCACCGTGTAGGTTCCGAAGTGGAAGATGCTGGCGGCGAGGGCCGCGTCGGCTTCGCCTTCGGTCAGGACTTTCAGAAAGTCTTCCGGCTTCCCCGCCCCGCCGGAGGCGATGACCGGGATACGCGTAGCCCGCGAGACGGCTGCGGTGAGTTCGCAATCGAAGCCCGTCTGGACGCCGTCGGTGTCCATGGATGTCAGCAGGATTTCACCGGCTCCAAGTTGCATGCCGCGGGCGGCCCACTCGATGGCGTCAATGCCCTCGTCGTTGCGGCCGCCGCGCGTGAAGACGTTCCAGCCGCCGCCGTTGGGACGGCGGCGGGCGTCGATGGCGAGAACCACGGCTTGCGCGCCGAACTCCTTGCTAAGTTCGGTAATCAACTCCGGGCGGCGGACGGCGGCAGTGTTGACGCTGACTTTGTCGGCGCCGGCCATCAGGATTTTGCGGGCGTCGATGATGCCGCGAATTCCGCCGCCAACGGTAAGCGGGATGAAGACGTTGCGGGCGGTGCGGGCGACGACATCGACCATGGTTTTGCGCTCATCGCTGGAAGCCGTGATGTCGAGGAAGACGAGTTCGTCGGCGCCTTGTTCGTTGTAGCGTTCGGCGAGTTCGACAGGGTCGCCGGCGTCGCGGAGATTGACGAAGTTGACGCCTTTGACGACGCGGCCCGCGGTCACGTCGAGGCACGGAATTATGCGTTTGGCGAGCATGGAATCAAAGGTCCAGGCTTTAGAGCTCGATGAAATTTTTGACAATTTGCAACCCCAGGGGACCGGACTTTTCGGGATGGAATTGAACGCCGAAAACGTTCTCATGTTCAAGCACGGCGGTGAACGGTTCGGCATACTGGCAGGTGGCCGCGGCGGAGTGGACGACGGGCACGTAAAAGCTGTGGGCGAAGTAGACGTAGGGCCGTTCGCCGACATTGCGGAGCAGGCGGGAGCCGGCCTTGACGTCCAACTCGTTCCAGCCCATGTGGGGAACGCGGGCGTCCTCCGGGAAGCGCTTCACCTTGCCCTCAAAGACGCCGAGCCCTTTGACATCGGGGGCCTCGTCGCTCTCTTCGAACAGGGCTTGCAGGCCGAGGCAGATGCCGAGAAACGGTGTGCCGGCTGAGATGCAGGTGAGCAATGTGGAGCGGACGCGCATGGCGTCCAGCGAGCGCAGCATTTGGCCGAAATGGCCGACTCCGGGGAGGATGATTTTATCGGCGGTGGTGAGGCCGGCGGCATCGTCGACGAGAGTGAACTGGGCGCCGATGGCTTCCAGCGTGTTGAGGACGGAGCGCAGGTTGCCTGCGCCGTAATCGAAGACAGCGATCGTACTCATGGCGTGGTTCCTTCGAGCAGGCCTTTGGTGGAGGGCAGTTGATCTTTCAGACGCGCGTCGGTGGAGCAGGCGAATTTCATGGCGCGCGCGAATCCTTTGAAGATGCTTTCGAGCTTGTGGTGATTGGACCGGCCGTACATTACGAGGACGTGGACGTTGGCGCCGGCGTGGACGGCGAAGCCATCGAAGAAGTCGTGGACGAGTTCGGATTGCAGGTCGCCGACGAGGCGGGTTTTCACTTTGTCGTTGTAGACCAGAGCGGGACGGCCGCCGAGATCGATGGCCGTAACGGAGAGCGTTTCGTCCATGGGCATGACGAAATATCCGGCGCGGTTGATGCCCTTGCGATCGCCGAGAGCTTTGGCGAATAGCTGGCCGAGCACGATGCCCACATCTTCCACGGTATGGTGCTGGTCCACATCAAGGTCGCCGGTGGCCTGCAGGTCCATGTCGAAACCCCCGTGCCTGGTGAAGAGTTCGAGCATGTGATCCAGGAAGCGGATACCGGTCGAGATGCTGTAATTTCCTTTGCCTTCAATTTTAAGTTTGCCGCGGATTTGGGTTTCCTTGGTGATCCGCACTACGTTCGAGGTTCTCATGCGGGTAATACTCGCTCCAATTCGTTGATGCTTTCGATGATGGCGATGGCGCCTTCGGCTTCCATCAGTGCGACTGTTTTGGCGTGGCCGGTGTCGCGGCGATGGCCGACGCCAATGAAGGGAACCCCGGCGCGGAGTGCGGCACGGGCGTCGTCAACGGTGTCGCCAACGTAGTACCGGGCGTTGCCGATTTGCAGCAGGCCTTCGGGATCGGGCTTGCCATTATTGACGTCGTCGTCACCGACGAGGGGCTTAAATTGCAGGCCGGCGGCGAAGCGGTCGAGGGTCATTTGCGCTTCGGCGCGGAGGCGTCCGGTGAAGACGGAGAATTCGAATCTCCGGTTGAGGCGGTGCAGGGTTCCGGTCGTGTCGATCCACATTTCCCGCTGCATCAGACCGTCATTTCCATTGGGGCCGAAGAAGATTTTCTGGAATTCTTCGACGACGGTTTCGTAAGGGACCGTCATGCCGAAATCGGCGAGGACTTTTTGCGACAAGGCCCAATCGTTGTTCCAGCCGCCTTGGTTTTTGTAGTCCTGAATGGCGGCGCGTTCGATAGTGCGGCCGCAGAACTGTTTCACGGTTTGGACAATAGTTTCGCGGTAGGATTCGGTGACATCGACCAGGACACCGTCCATATCGAAGGCGATCATTTGGCCGGACGTTTCCACACGGCCTCCAATTCATTCAGAAATTTGCGCATTTGTTCGCGAGTGCCGACGGTGACGCGGACGCAACCCGCGAGTTCGTAACTGCGGTCGCGAACCAGGATGCCGCGCTCCCGGAGCGTGTCCCGGATTTCGACGGAGCGGTCACCGGCGGCGAAGAGCACAAAGTTACCTTGGCTCTTGATGTAGGGGATGCCAAGTTTCTCAAAGCCGACGTAGAGCAGTTCACGGGCGGCGAGGACTTCGCCGACGTATTCCGATATGTACTCGGTGTCGCGAATGGCGGCGCGCGCGGCGAGGACGGCGAGCGAGTTGACACTGTAGGGCGACTGGGCCTTCTTCATCCACGCAACATTTTCGGCCTTAGAGAACATGCAGCCGACGCGCATGGCGGCCATGCCATAGACCTTGGAAAAGGTCCGGCTGACGAAGAGGTTGGGGTAATCGTTGATGAGCTTGAGGGCGGTGACGCCGCTGAATTCGTAGTAGGCTTCGTCTATGAGAACGGCGGCGTTGGGGGCTTTTTTGAGAATGCGCTGGATGCCATCGAGATCGATGCCGGAGCCGGTAGGGTTGTTGGGGTTGGAGATCAGGATGAGGCGGGTGGAGGGCTGGATGGCGCCGATGAGTTCCTGGAGCGGGAAGGCGAGCGTACCGGCACGATAGGGAATCTCGCGGATTTGCGCGCCCGCCACCTCGCAGTAGAAGCGGTACATGGCGTAGGAGGGCTTCAGGATGATGACCTCGTCGTCATCGTCGACATAGGTGTTGACCAGGACTTGAATGGCTTCGTCGGTGCCATTGGTGATGGTGAATTCGCTTTGGTCCACCTTGAAGAACGCGGCGAGTTCTTCGACGGCCTGGCCGTATTCGGGGTAGACGGCGAGGTCATTTTCGACGAGGTGTTCGGCGATGAACTGGGTGACTATTTCCGAGCAGCCGAGGGTGTTTTCGTTGAAGTCGAGACGGAGACGATCCAGGCGTCCGCCGGTTGGCGGGTGGTAGGGCGCCATTCGCTCGACGGCTTGGCGGGGGCGGAGCGCCGGGATTTTGTTAGTTGGCACGGCGGGCCTCGGCGGGGATGAGGGCGTAGAGTGGGGAGGACGCTCCCTGACGGTCGCGGCTCGGTAACGGCAAATTGGTGCGCATGGCCGTTGGCGTTGGAACGAACGCAGTGTGGCGCCGGGCGACAGTGTTTTCGGGGGGAACGGTGCGGCGGTGGCGGAGCTTATTTTCCACGACGGGTCTCGACGGGGTGATGGGGTTGAATGGAGAGGACGCTCCCTGACGGTCGCGGCTCGGAAGCGTCGGCGATTGAAGGGACGCAATCGGCCGCGGGGCGACGGTATTTTCGCGGGTGGTCGCGGGGGGCACCGCGCGGCGGGGGCGGAGTTTATTTGCCACGGCGGACCTCGACGCTGCGGGCGTGGGCTTCCAGGCCCTCGGCGCGGGCGAGCGTGGTGATGGCGGGTTCGAGTTTTTTTAGCGCTGCGGAGGACAACTCTTGAGTGGAAATGATTTTGACGTAGTCCATGGCGGAGAGGCCGCCGCGAAGGCGGGCAGAGCCACTCGTGGGCAGGACGTGATTGGGGCCGCTGGCGTAGTCACCGGCCGCTTCAGGGCTGAAGGGGCCGATGAATATCGATCCCGCGTGGCGGATGCTTTTGACGAGGCTGGCGTCGGGGATGGAGAGGTGTTCGGGGGCGAAGCGGTTGGAGATTTCGACGGCGTCATCGAGCGAGCGGACGAGGATCACCGCGGAGTTTTTGTTGATCGCTTTGCGGGCGGTGGGGGCGGTGGGGAGCGTGGTCAACTGGCGCTCGATCTCGCTTTGAACGGCGAGGGCGAGTTGCTTGGATGTCGTCAGGAGAACGGCGGAGGCGTCGGTATCGTGCTCGGCTTGGGCGAGCATGTCGGCGGCGATCCAGGCGGGGTTGCCGTCTTCGGCGATCATCAGAATTTCCGTGGGACCGGCGATGAAATCGATGCCGACTTCGCCGGCTAAGAGCTTCTTGGCGGCGGCAACATAAATGTTGCCGGGGCCAACGATGCGGTCGGCGCGGGGGACGGTTTTGGTGCCGTACGCAAAGGCCGCGATGGCGTGGGCGCCGCCGATTTGGAAGACGTGCGGCGTTTTTAGAAGGGCCGCGGCGCCGAAGATTTCGGGGACGAAGCGGGGCGACGTCACGCAGACATTGGGGACGCCGGCGACGAGCGCGGGGATGACGGTCATCAGCACGGTGGAGGGAAGCGGGTAGCGGCCGGCGGGGATGTAGGCGGCGACGGTATCGAGCGGGCGGATGATCTGGCCGACTTTTAGTCCCGGTGAGAGGACAGCGGATTTGGGCTGGGGGAGTTGGAGCTTGGCGAAGGCGCGGATGTTGGCGGAGGCGGTTTTGACGGCGGCGCGGAAGTCCTTGGAAAGCCCGGCTTGCGCGGTGCTGAGCTCGCTTTCCGATATGCGGAGGGAGGGGCGGTCGAAGCCGTCGAAGTGGCGCGCGTATTCGATGACGGCCTTATCGCCACGCCGGCGGACGGCCTCGAGAATGGGCGCGACGGTCCGCTCGGCTTCGGTGAAGCGGGCGGCTTTGCGAGCCAGGATGCGGCCCACTTGGGTATGGTCAACGATGCGTATCATGCTGGGCTACTCGATGACTTTGTTGAGCGGATATTCGACGATGCCGCTGGCGCCGGCTTGCTTCAAGCGCGGGATGATGGTGCGCACGGTGGATTCGTCGAGGATGGTGTTGATTGCGACCCAATCGTCTTTAGCAAGGGGCGAAACGGTGGGGTTCTTGAGCGCGGGGAGAAGGCCGAGGACGGCGTCGAGGTTCTTGCGTTCGACGTTGAGGAGGAGGCCGACTTTGCCAAGCGCGGCGATAGCGCCCTCCAGGAGCATCTTAATATCGGCGAGTTTCCCGGCCTTCCACGGATCGGCGGCGGCGGCCTTATTCGCGACGAGTTGGGTGTTGGACGTGAAGAGTTCTTCGACGATCCGGAGTTTGTTGGCGCGGAGGGAGGAGCCGGTTTCGGTGACTTCGACGATGGCGTCGGCAAGATCGGGCGGCTTCACTTCGGTGGCGCCCCAACTGAATTCGACTTTGGCTTTCACGCCGTTCTTGCGCAGATATTTTTTGGTGGCTGCGACAAGCTCGGTGGCGATGATTTTGCCTTCAAGGTCCTTCACCGTTTTGACGGGCGAGGACTCGGGCACGGCGAGCACCCAGCGCACTTTTCCGAAGCTCTGCTTGGAGTACACGAGATCGGCGATTTTGACGACTTTGGCGCCGGATTCCTGGATCCAATCGAAGCCGGTGAGACCCGCGTCGAGCACGCCGTCCTCGACATAGCGGGCCATTTCCTGGGCGCGGATGAGCATGCATTCGATTTCCGGATCGTCGATGACCGGGTAGTACGACCGGCTGGAGGATTGGATGTTGAAGCCCGCCTTTTTAAACAGATCGATGGTGGCGTTTTCGAGGCTGCCTTTGGGGATTCCGAGTTTGAGCATGTTCGACATGGATATTCCTAGTTGTTGTAGACGGCGGCGGGATCGTAGGTCCGCTCTTCGGTGGTCTTCCATTCGCCGTCTTCGAGGGTGCGGAAGAAGCAGCTTTCGTAGCCTTCGTGGCAGACACCGGGGCCGACGGGTTCGACGCGGACGACGACGGCGTCCCGGTCACAATCGGTTTGAATGGATTTAACGAGGAGCTTATGGCCGCTCGATTCGCCTTTCAGCCAGAGTTTTTGGCGGGAGCGGCTCCAGAAGATGGCATAGCCGCGTTCGACGGTGAGGCGGAACGACTCCTCATTCATATAGGCGACCATGAGAATCCGGCCGGTTTTGTGATCCTGGACGACTGCGGTGACGAGGCCATCGGCTTTGTTGAAATCGAGATCCATTTTCGTGTTTTTGGGGTTGGGAATGAAAAAACCCGCCGGGAAAACGGCGGGCTTGGTTAACAGCCGCATGGAAATCACGAGTATAGCAAATGACCCCGGGAATTGACACTTCCTTTGCAACGCCGATAGACTCAAACTCGAATGCTTTTGCAAAGGGAAATTGTCGCCTACCTCGCCGGCCACATCGTAACGGCCGTTGCGGCGGGTCTCGTAGAGATCACGGATCCAGTTTCGGCAAAGGCCGTGGTGAATCAAGTGATCCTGGATGAACTCTCGGTCGAGGACCAATTGAACGACGAAGTTCGCGAGATCCTGGCGCAATACAATGAGTACATGCGGCGCGAACAGGTGAGCTTTTCGGACATGTTCCGGAAGGTGAAGAACCAGTTGATCGCGGAACGGAAGATCATCCGCGCGTCCGGGCGGGACACGGGCGACGGGATGAAACTGTCGCGGGACAAGGTCACCGACATTTCGCATAAGATTCTTAACGCGATGCGGCAGGGCCGCGATTTCCGCTTGAAGAAGCCGGAGAATGAAATCCGCCTGCATATCGTGAAGACGTTCACGGCGCTGTTGCTGGCGGAAGATAAAATCGACAAGGCGGCGCGGGATAAGATCCGGTCGCAGAAGCGCGAGATTCTGGAGGGCAGCGAAGAGTTTGAACTCTTGCAGCGGCGGTATTATGCCGAGGAAATGAAAAAGATCGGGATCGATTTGGGGCGTTAGGCGGCCTTCGGTTCCGGGATGGGCTCGTGGCCGACGAGATCGACTTCGTTTTTGTGGAAAATGTCGCGGTAGAGGTTGACGACGTTGGGGGTCACGGGACCGTTAATATTGTAAGTTTGGGCCGTATTTTCACTATTTGGGTTGGTTTGTTCGTCGATTTCGCCGATATCGTCGACTTCCGGGGCTGGGGGGACAGGGGCGGCGGCGGGCCAGGTTTTCTGGAGTTCTTTGAGACGGCGCTGGAGTTGAGTGATCGTGCGGACGCAGACTTGGCTGTCTTTGCGCAGTTCGGCGATGGTTTTGTTTCCGGTGAGGGCTTCCTGAGCGGCGAGTGAGATTTCGAGGTCGCGCAGTTCGGGGATGGACCCCGGGGTGCGCGTGCCTTGGCGCATGAGTTCGCGGTTGAATATTGCGGATTCCATTTGTTTATTGCGCATTGATTTCCACTGAAAATCGGCGATTTCCCGTACCAGTTGCTGCTCGGTATCGTCGGCTGGGCGGTACTTGGCGGTCAGGTTGTCGTACATCTTGTAGAAGGCCTGGCGATCTTCGTTGGCAAGACAGGCGGAATGGGGCGGGACGATGAGCTTGAGAGCTTGGGCGCGTTCGCCGTGGGTGATGGCGTTGCGGGCGCATTTTTCCTTGCCTTCGTCACTGGTTGGGCCTTTCGATTTGGCGCCGTTTTCGCGGGCGATTTCGGCTTTGCGTTCTTTCGAGATCATGATGTTTTCTCCGTTTCTGAAAATGGGAAAGCCCCGGCTTGTTCCTCCCTGATTCGGGGAGGGGCCGGGGCTTAATTCCTATTCCTACTATAGCAGGGGGATAGCAAGGAAATTGGTGATTGTTGTTTGTAATTTGTTGATTAATAGGGAAATATAAATCTCAAAACGTTGTGAACGGTTTTTTGGGGGGAGAGGGTGAAATCGGCAAAATGCGGTGAATTCGATTCATGGCACTTTCTGAAGGTGGTACTGATTTTGTGTATGTCGGCGAGTTCGTTTGGGGCTGAGTGGGCACCACTAGAGACCTGGACGTTCCGGTTTCGGGATCCCTTGAACAAGTTACGGCGGTTTCTACCGCTGCGGATGGATGACACACCTGCTAAGGGTACGCTGGCCACGATGAGCTTTATTGACTGGCGTGATGGGGCGCGGGAAGAGAGTTACGAAAAACTGCCACGGGCGTGCCGGGAAGACCAGGCGGTGGACGGGCGGGCAGCGGAACTTCTTCATCTAAAGGGGTTGATTGCGGAGGTGGAGGCGAAGGCGCGGCTTTATTCGCCGTTGCATGGGGTGGGGGC
>Ga0163151_10001657_pt1 | contig 36905 bp, 29 predicted proteins | sample OliLakLV19MP5IB2_FD_145596 | JGI IMG/M metagenome (GOLD analysis project Ga0163151, IMG submission 145596) | Freshwater microbial mat bacterial communities from Lake Vanda, McMurdo Dry Valleys, Antarctica - Oligotrophic Lake LV.19.MP5.IB-2 | ecosystem: Environmental > Aquatic > Freshwater >... | reverse complement strand
AGCTGCACCTGTTGGTGAGCCAACTCGACGTGCTCGATACGAAGACCATTGACGCCGAGCAGAAGTCCGCGTGATATTGTGAACGTCGGTGGAACCGGCTTTTCAACTAACGGAGGGACATTCTCCGAAGGAACGTGTAGGAGATAAAACTGACTACACCCGAGGCAAGCGCTATTTCGCTGCCGTAGAGCGAGCTTACCGAGATATTGGTTTTAGTCCGCCTGATGTTCAACGATTGTGGGTATGTTGGCAACTGCCTAAAGCAGAGGGTTTTGACGAATGACTTCGTTCATACTGTCAGGAGCGAGGAATCAGCAATCGGCCCATTAAATTGATCAGTTTTCGAGATGTAATTATTCCCGAGCTCAAGAAGTGGGTTAGCACAGCCAACTACGGTGACGACGCCCTAAGAACTTTGAGTTTACTTCGTCAAAGAGATAGGCAGGGGCGCGCAGAGCGCGAACGGAAAAGGCAATCTCGACTTAACGACGATTGATGCCCCAAACAAGAAAAGTAAGTGGGCGACACAAGACTCGAACTTGTGACCTCTACGGTGTGAAACTACTCTGGCTAAATCGCAATAACGCCTAAACCGCGACAAATACCATTGAGCCACAATTTTTGAGTATTGCAAGGCTTGTTATTCCTTGGCAGATCTCGGCGGTATTCTCGAGTAGGACGGTAGGGGTGCGAGTAGCAGGAAGTAGAAATACCTGGGTTCAATAATGAAGAAATAGCTAAAGAGTAAAGGTGCGATTTGAGTGCGACAAGCACGAATCTTGGATTCTCGCTGCAAGTGTCGGCCAGGTGAAGAGGACAGGTTTGGAGGCAGAGCAAGCATGATACTTGGATTGGTTTGTGTTGTTCATCAACAACCGAACACTCCGCCATTGATATCGAGAGTCGCTCCTGTGATGAAACCGTCATATTCACCCGCGAGATACGCCACGGCTCTGGCGACATCGGATGGATTTCCGGCACGGCCCAGGGGTATACCAGCGATCGTGGCTGCCGCGGATTCTGGCGTGGTATGTGTTGCATGAAATGCGGTCCCAAGAATCAAACCGGGGGCGACGGCATTCACTCGAATGCCGCAAGGACCGAGTTCTTTTGCCAGCGACCTTGTCCAAGTGAGAACGGCACCTTTGGCCGTGGAGTAGGCCAGCGAGCCCGCGTGTCCTCCCATGCGACCTGCGAGTGACGCAACATTCACGACGCTGGAATTCTCTCTGGCTTTCAGAAAAGGCAAGGCTTGGCGAGTCACGAACATCATGCTGGTGACATTCACATCCATGACTTGCTGCCAAAACGCGAGGTCAACGTCGCCAAGCTGACGGCGGGCAATGATATCGCCGGCATTGTTGACTAAAATATCCAGGCCATCCAAGAAATCGACGGCCGCGCTCACCATCGCGAAGACTTCTGACTCGCTGGTCAAATCAGCAGCAAAGCACTCGACTCGTGCGCCCGCCGGTGCTACTCGCTTGAGCTGCTGGCAGCCTTCAGCACTTGAGTGGTAATGGATTGCCAGATCGCAACCTTGTCGCAGTAACTCTTCGGCAATGGCCCGCCCCAGCCCCTGACCGCCGCCTGTAACGAGTGCTTTTTTCGATTTCAGTCGCGACATCGCGTTACACCTCTTCATTCGGGACTTGAAATTCGGCGAGAGGCTCTAACGGACCCATGACAAAGAGAACCAAAGCCGCTGCGATCAACGGCATGATGCCGTAGGCCATGAAAACCAATCCGTAGCCATATTGATCAATCATTCTGCCACTCAACCAACTAAAAATCATGCCGCCGAATCCGGAACCCATACTTGCGAGTCCCCACACCGAGGCGACCATGTTCTTGGGAACAACGTCGGGCGGAAAGGCCAACGCGTTGCTATTGCAACCGGTATAGCCAAATGTTGCCACGGAGATCAACGCGATGGAGATCCATGCATTCGAGACAAGGACGGCTGGTATCGCGGAAGTCATGAGCAACGCGAACAGTCCAAAGACTGTTTTTCGTGCCAAGGAAGTGGGCATGCCGCGACGTATTAATCGTCCAGTAAGCCATCCCCCCACGATGTTTCCCAAGTCCGCCGTGACAAAAGGAATCCAGGCGGTCATACCAATTTCGGCGAGGTCAAAGCCACGTACACTTTTGAGGTATTGAGGAAACCAGAAAATATAAAAATACCAAACCGGGTCGAGAAAAACCTTGGCCAGTGTGAGCGTGCCGAGAAACCTTGTGCGCATCAGGCGCCACGGAGTGGCCGGTCGCTGGGCCATCCCAGCGTGTGCCGATTGTGGGGTGTAATACACGAGCCACCAGGCGATGAGCCATACATAGCCCGCCAAGCCGACCAACACGAAGGCCGTTTGCCAATTCCACGTCAGAACAAGCCAAGTGACGAGCGGCGGTGCCACAATCGCGCCGATGGCGGCCCCGCTGTTAAAAATTCCGGCTGCCAGGGCACGTTCGCGGGCTGGAAACCATTCTGAAACGAGCTTCACGCCAGCCGGCCAGTTGCCTGCCTCTCCCATGCCCAAGAGAAAGCGAAAGCCGGCGAGAGACCAGGGGCCGATCGCGAAAGCATGCAGGATACCGGCGGTCGACCACCAAGCCATGCAGAGCGCATAGCCCACTCGCGTCCCCAGTCGATCGAGCATCGGTCCCGACAATCCATTGGAAATCGTGTAAGCCAACATAAATGCCGAAAGAATGTAACCGTAGGACTCGTTGCTCATCCCGAATTCTTCACGGAGAGCAGGGGCGACGACGGAGAGAGTTTGGCGATCGAGATAGTTGATGACCGTCGCCGCGAAGGCAAAACTGATCATCACCCAGCGCAGACGGATCGCAGGTTCCGTCTGTGACAACGACGCGGCAAGAGGTCGAGAACTAGTTTCAGGGGACATGGTGGTTTCCTCCCGCTGAAACCTCGCTATTCCGGCAAGGGTTTGTTTTTGGTTTCAGGGCCAAACCAGATGATGAGCAGGCCGAGTAGATAAATGACCGACAATGTCGCCCCCGCTTTGGGAAAGGCTTCAATCTCGATGCGATCTGCGGAGATTCCCGCGGCAAAATAGGCCGTCAAAGTCGCGGTTTGGAGCGATCCCAGCGCGGACAGCACGCGCCCGAAATTGTAGGCGAAGCCTTGAGAAGTCGCGCGAATCTTTGTGGGGAAGAGCTCCGGAAGATACAAAGGGAACCAACCATAAAACGCGGCCGTAATCCCTCCGGCAACGAAAACCGAAATCAGCAGCTTTGAGCCAAAGGCGTCGTTGGCTTGATACATGTAGATCAAGGAAAGACAGGAACCCACGCACAGCAAGGCGTAGGTGATTCTCCTGCCGAGCCAGCCTCCCATGAGTGCCGCGACCATTGTGCCCAGAATAGCTCCCGAGGAGGAAGCGATTTGCGTCCACTCCTTCGCATGAACAGGCCCTTGTTCGGCAGGCAGGTTTGCCGCCAGGGCAATCGCCCATTTGGGTGCCCATTGCAAGGAGCCCCAGGTGCCGAGCAGCGGAATGCCAGCCAGACAAGCCGCGAATAGCATTAAGCGGAGGTTGCGATAGGCATCGCCGCGCGGAAGACTTCCCGCCTGTTCCGCACGAAAAAGGTACCGCATGACTGGATAGATGTAACCGATTAATGCTACGGCAAGTCCGGTGAACGTCACGAGTAACCGAATCGTCACCGCGGTGGTCGACAAATCTGATTCAGCAGCAGAAAAAAAGGCGGTGCGAAAAAACGGCGACCAAACCGTGACCACCGAAATTGCTCCCAACGCCCCAATCACAACTCCTAGCAAATCTCGGGTTGCCCAGTGGGAGGTCGCCCCTTGCTTTTGTACCGATTCCCATTTGTGTGATTCCGGCACGAACAAGCGGATAAAGAACACCAATAGCGCCGGCAGCGCACCGGCGATCATCATCAGCCGCCAGCCATCGTTGTGCAGCAAGTAGTCAACGGTACTTTTAGGGGTACCAAGAGAACTCAGTATCTCGCCAATGCCTTGGATAAAGTTCACGAGCACGAGGCTCAATAATCCAACTAAGAGCATGCCGACGTTGGCGGCGGCGCCGATCAAGCCGGCGAGTATCACGCGAGATTTGTCGGGCCAGATTTCCGTCACTAGCGCGACGCCCAGGGCCCACTCGCCTCCCATTCCCAAGGACGCGATAAATCGCAGAACCGCGATGTGCCAAGCCTCACTCGCAAATCCGCAAAATCCTGTAAAAATTGCGTAGGTGAAAATGCTGAGCGACATGGCCCTCACGCGACCGATGCGATCTCCCAGCCAGCCAAAGACAACTCCTCCCGTTGCCGCGCCCACGAGAAAGACGGACATAATTACGCCAAACCACTCGGCCTTGAGAGTGGGGTTCTCAATCAATTGAGCGGCAAGCAGATCGTCGAGCGCGCTGGGCCCCACCAAGGGGAACATGCCGATTTCAAAGCCGTCGAACATCCATCCCAAAAAGGCGGCCAGCAGGGCCATCCATTTGCCCCGCGTATCGGAAACGACTTCCAATGGTTGCGTCATAACGCTGCCTGCCGAGGCCTTGGGCCATCGTGCTTTTTCAAGTTGAGAGTAACTCTTTCAGAGTGTTGAGATCCGTCTTGAGTGCCTGGAGATTCTCTTCAGTACTGCCCTGAGGAAGATACTCGACATGAACGGATATCGGCCCGTCAAAGCCTGATTCTTCCATGAGACTAAAGAACTTCGGATCGACTCTCCCTTTTCCCAAAGGAGCGTGTTGGGATTTCTGCCCGTCCCACACGTAGTCCTTCACGGACACAGCCGAAATATGTGGCTCCATCAGATTATAAAGTTGCGGCCACGCTTCGCCGGCTTCAACAGCAGCGTGGCGAATGTCAAAGACACAACCAATTTCTGACACGGGGTAATCCTTGATGAGACTATGCAAATCCCACAATGTCGCGCCAAAGAAATCAGCTCCACAATGATTCTGATAGACCGCCGCGATGCCGAGATCGCGATTCATGGCAGCTATCTCCTGGATCGTGGGTTGCAACTCCGCAAGTTGTTTCAGAATCGGCTGCTTTAGGTCATAGCGATAGAATCCCAGCCGATACCGGGGGATTTGCAACTCCGCAGCGGTTTGTAGAAGCTTCTGAGCATGGGGTTGATCGGCGCGAAGAATATCCGTGGTTAGGATCGTGATCTCCAAATCTCGCTTGGCAAGCGCTTCTTGAAGTTTCGGCAGTTCATCAGCCGCCACGGAAGGATGAATATAGCCTTCCTTTTCCCGAGCCGTGACTTCGACGCCATCATATCCCGCAGCGGCAATTGCGTCGGCGAGTTGCTCATAGTCAAGTTTCTGCAAGAACTTCACGAAGGCACAGATCTTGTGCTTGGGTCTTACCGCATCCGCCGCGAAGAGTCTGCCAGGAACCGTGGTGGCAGCCGCGGCCAACATCAATTCGATACCAAACTGGCGGCGGGAGGGATGTGATAAACGCTCATCAATTTGCATTGTTCATGGCCTCCAGCCATCACGGCTTAAAAAAGTACTCACTCTGCTGTCAGCTTTTCTTGGTAGGCAGCGGTGAGAAACATCGAGTGATCGTAACCAGGATAAATAACTAAGAATTTATCCGAAACTTTCAGCCAACCTGGCTCTTGATAGCGTGAAGAAAGCAACCGCAAGAATTGGTTGACGAGTGGAGAGATTTGGTAGTCGCTAATTTGCTCATGGGGCCATTCCGTGGACCCTGTCACGTAAGGCAGCAGATACTCCGCAGCCACCGACATCCCTTTCCCATCCTGATCGCGATATTGCCAAAGATCGTAATCCAAAGCTTCGCCCATGCGCGCAACGGTGCCGAGCGCATGGAAGTTGAAAATGCTGTAGTGGAATGAATTTGTCCTCGCGAGTTCTTCCGGCTGAGTTCCGTCAACCATGATTTGGTTGGAAATCAATTTGGTGCGGACATGATTCAATATTTCTCGAGCAAGTTCTTGCTCATCTAAATACAAGGCGATTCTCAGCGCCTGAGCCTGATACCAGCTGCCGTGATTGTTGTTTGCCTGGCTTTCCTTTTGGCCATGATCGCTGGTTTGCAGCCATCGGAGAAATTGCGTAAACCACTGCTTTAAACCGTTCTCGAACTCCGCGCTGTATGCAGGAGACGCTTTGAGCAACTCAAGGGACTCAATGACAAAAATAAAATCTCTTGTATCGATGACCCCTGAATTCTTGCCATGATTGCGGCCCAGGACCGCCTGGGCATATTCGAGGTGAGGATTCATGCGTGTTTCTGGGTTCAGAAACCAATCGCTTATGAGATGAATCGCATGTTCCGCGTACTTCTCGTCCTCAAAGACGAAATACGCAAGCGACAAGGCTTCGACATCTTTGGTAAACGCATTAAAGTGATCCTTATCGCCGAGACTTTTCTGCGCTTTATTGGTCTGGCCGTCGCGCCGAATAAATGGCAGGCCATCCTGCTTGGTCGGATCAGGCCACCAATACGCACCAAAGCTCGTGTAATCGTGTTTGTCGCCACTGGGTGGGAGATATTCGTTGTAAGTCACGGAATAAGACCTGTTGTTTAGGGCCTTGTCAGCTTCCGTCTGCAGCATTTTCGCCGCGCGCTTGAGTGCTGGCGTTGGATTACTTAAAGCGGCTTTGGCGTCTGACAATTGATCCCATTCCCAGATGTAGAGTTGAGGCTCAGCGTCCGCCTTAAGCTCGTTCAGAATGCCAAACACAAAGAAAAATAGCGTCGCTATGAGCAATGACCGAAGCATAATATCCTGCCGTCGTTTCTCTATGTTAAACTGTCACGAAACTTCCGAACTTCACAACAGGAGAACCAAGCTCTCGGTGAATCTCATCGATTCGATATCCAAAGCCTGAACCATGTACCGAACGCAGATTGAGCTTGCCATCTCGACGTTGATAGAGACCGGGATGCACCTGGGCCTCGGGTAGCGACGCCTGGGGATAAAACTGCATGGCGTTCGACTCCACGCCCATCAGCGTACCTGCATGGGCGGCCAGCAAGACGTGCGGAATCTGGGCCAACATGGGATTGGTCAGGTCTTGAACCATGACGCTCATGTCGTGGGCTTTTGCCCAACAGAGCGTCAGAATCGCACCTGTCTGAGTCTTACATGTTTTCAGTGCCACACCCGTCCAGCCAAGCTCCCGGCCAAGCCTTACCAACTGCCAATTATGGGCGCTTTCGTCCATTAAAAGCGGCTTACGTCTGGAGACACTAGTGACATCAATTTTGTTGGCCTCAAGATCGTAAGGAAATGGTTGCTCAACATAGAGAATGGCATCAAAGACAGTGGGATGTTCGAGCGCCAAACGATCCAAGATCGAATTCACATAATCAGGTTCCAAGACAGTGCAATTGAAATCGGCGGTCAACGTATAGCGACCGTGTCGCTCGGCGATGCGACTTACATCGATGAGCCGATTAAAATCCCAATTCGAGTCGTTGCCGCGCAGCTTGACTTTGAAACAACGGACCCCATCCTGACGAATCCAATCTTCAAGCAGGATTGGCACGCCATCTTGGGAATGGAAACCGTTCATTTGCGCGGTGTCGAGTGGGTCCAAACCTCCCACCAAATGCCAGACGGCAAGCTCTTCAGGAACATCAGAAACAAGAAAATCTGCGGGAAATTTTCCCTCGAATTTCACTTGCTCAGCGTCGACCGACTCCAAATAGTGCGAGAGATCATGATTCATGAACTCGGAGGTGTAGCATTCATAGATCGGTTTCTGGTGCAGATTTCCGTAGGCGTCATGCAAAGCAAGATCGAATGCCGAGCAACTAACTAATCCGGCCAACAGGGGAATACGTTCCTCGGGGGTACAGTCGCGGTTAAAACCGGCCAAGAGTGTTGGCAAGACATTGAGCTGAAACTCATAGCCGATCTCCAAGGGATGGCCGTAACTGGGAAAACTCGACCAAGCCGAGGCTAATTGCTCGCAAAAGTCTCGCAAGGCAAGGTCGCGGGTCCGATGAGAAATCGTACTTGGCCAAACCCAAGGCACACTCAAGGGAGTTTCGCCCCAACCAACTGCTTTTCGACCCAAACGGTCTTCAACCATCACTCGCGCACGCGCACAGGTCACGGAGCTCAGTGTTTCCGAACCAAATTTCAGCGGCATCCGCGTGGTGACTGGCAGAAAGTAAAGTTCCACGCCACAAACGGCGATGTCGGTCTGTTTACCGATCGCTGCAAGCTTTTCAAGGGTTTGTGGTGCGTTTGGCGGGGTCATGGTGTTTATCAGAACGTGCTAAGGTGCTCGGAGTTGTTTTAGGAAACCACGGTTAATCAAGTTTCCCAAGTTTGTCGTGTCGTACGATTCAACATCGCATTGGCTTGTTCGTTGTCGACAATCCGCTCTTGAACCGGATCCCAATTCAAACTGGTTTTGAGCCGCACAGCGATATTGCCCAAGTGGCAGACCGTGGCGCTACGGTGACCGATTTCGACGGAAGCCGCCGGCTCTTGGCGGGACTTTATACAATCAATAAAGTTGCGTTGGTGATCGTCGTTGCTGATGTAAACCTCCGGCACATCAGGCCCAAATTTTGTCGACTTGAGCTTTTCAGGAATCGTCACAAAATTACGACCTTGATTCTCAATCCGCACCGAGCCTTCGGTTCCTTCAAACACACAGCGGACTTCGGGTGATCCGGTCATGCACTCCACAACCACGCCATTGTCATAAGTGCAGCGAAAATGCGTGTAGGTGGCTGCATTGAACAAACTGCCTGCGGGCAGAAAATCCGCGTAAACATGCTCGACTTTCACGGGCCCAGATTTATCCATGCCGAGGCCCCATTGGGCCATGTCCAACGAATGCGCGCCGAAATTCGTGACCTGACCACCCGCATAGTCGTAGTTGAAACGGAAGCGATAGAGACAACGATCCTTGTGAAAGGGAGCGTCGGGAGCGGGGCCAAGCCACATTTTGTAATCAAAACCGGGGGGTAGGGGTGTCGGCTCCCAACCTGGACCTGGGCCAACCATGTTGTGCCTGCCCACGTTGGCGATCACTCGCTTAACTTTGCCGATGCCACCGCTTTGGACGAGTTCGACGACTTTTTTCACGTTCGGATTGGATCGCTCGTGGCTGCCCGTTTGCAGGATGCGCTTGTGCTTCCGCACCGCCTCGATCATGGCTTGCTGATCGCCAATCGTCAGGCCGAGCGGTTTCTCGCAGTAGATATCTTTGCCAGCCTCGGCCGCCATGACCGTCATGATGCTGTGCCAGTGATCGGGAGCGGAAATCACAACGGCATCGATATCTTTGCGGTTGAGAATATCGCGAAAATCGTTGTAGGCTTCACAACCTTTGTAAGAGCCGGACTCGCTTTGCTTGGCGTAGTGCTCCTCGACTTCTTGGCGCGCGGGGTCACGGCCATAGAGTTTGTTCGCCTCTTTATAGCCATCGCTCCCCTTGTTAACGTCGCAAACGGCCAAAATCTGGCAATCCGAGTTACTCAGAAACCGTTGCATGACAGGAAGACCCTGGTTGCCGACGCCAATACAGGCCAAGGTAATGCGATTGCTGGGGGCACTCGCACCAAAAACTCGTGATGGCACAAAATAGGGAACCGCCAAAGCCGCGCCTGCCAGGGATGTTTTTAAGACTTCACGGCGAGTCACCGTTCCGCGATTTTCTTCAGAGGACATGGTTCTAATTCCTGTTTCTGAGGCACTGTTGACTTTGAACGTAGCCGCGATTCGTGCGGATACGCAGGGAAAGGGTCCAAACACTACCCAATACGAATAACGTGAAAGCACAGGGTTCTGGTACAGCCCCAACCAATGGACTCGGCGGCGGGGAAAATTCACTTTGCCAGACCAGAAAATCACGACCGTCAACGTCGCCGTCTCCATCGGCATCACCCTGGTTAGGCGCGGCCGAGGGGCTTAGGCCGTAATTCAATTGCCAGATACCCAAATCCGTTCCGTCGACTTCTCCGTCTTGATTGAAGTCCGCGGCGGCATATTGGATGTCAAAGAGATCATCAAGTTCCGCTGCCGTTAAGGATTGGTCGAGATGCAAGACGAACGCGTCGAAGTCAGCGTTCTGCTCGCGCTTGCCGATGCGAAACTCCAGTGGCATGTTCACGTTGGCCGCCGAGATGACGAACGTCCCACCGACCTCCCAGTTGTAGGGGCCCAAGGTGGACAGACTCTCATTCACGGTGGGATCGACGCCCAAAGCATTGGGCACGTACATACTGTCGGTACTGCCGCTGGCACCACGCGCTCGGTAATAAGCACGATAGGTTCCGGCGGTTTGGAAATGCACGTCATACGTCGCGAGTGCGTCGTGAGTTCCCGGCAGATTGACGATTGAACCCGCAGGTGCGATCAAAGCTTCACCGCCCAAAGCATCGCCCATCGTTGTCACCGTCCACATGTCGCCGTCGCCATTGGGATCGGAAAGGGCGCTGAAGTCCTCGGCCTGTAGTGCGAAACCATCGGCGAAGAAACCTCCGCCACCGCCCGGCGATGGATCGGGGGGACCAGCGATCCAGGTAGGCCCGACGTCATCACTTTCGAGAGGTTTGCGGACAATCGTGGCGAGCGAATACTCGTCGGCACCCACGTCATATAAATCGATGCGTGCTTGGCCATCCATGTCGCCTGACACATATTGCGAATAATTCCCGACCGCGGCGTTCCGCGCGGGACTCGTCGCCCCCAGACGCCAAATGTCGTTGGGATCCAATTGCAGTTGCGGATCGATGACGGTGATACCAGCGTCGCCAGCCTTCGGCCCCAAGCTGCCCCCGAAAGCGATGTTGCCTTCCCAAGTCCAGCCGGCGCCCTCGTTGCCTTCAAAAATCGTCGGGCTGGAACTGCGAAACAAGTTGTTCGCGACGGTCACGTTTTCGGGCAGCAGCGTGCGACCACTGCTGCCGAGTCCATCGTCAAAGGTCAGCATGATTCCCGTCGTGTTGACGACGGTGTTGTGGGCGATAACCGCATCCTTCACTTGGTAGTAACCGCTAAGCGGGGAGTTCGGCACACCCGCCGAGAGCGAGATCGCGCCACCGGCGCGATCGTCAACATTGGCGATATAATTATTGACGATCGTCTGCCTCTCGCCGATGACGCGAATTGCTCCACTGTTATTCTTATTCTCCCCCAAAAAGAAATTTCCCTCGACCAGCGTGTCGTTGCCATGTCTGAGAGTGAGCGTGCCCGCTGATTCGCGGAACGTGTTGTAGCGATAGGTATTGTGTCCCGACTTGTTGGAGATGATTTCAATCTCGCCGTCGAGTCTTTCAAACAGATTGTTTTCCACGGTCGTGTAGGAATCGCCGAGCGAATCGGTGCTTGTGCCAATGCGGATCGTCTCGAATCCGTTGGGGTCGGCGGGATTCACCGGCACGGGGCGATCTACGAAATGATTGGCGTCGATCTGATGGTTGTCCGTATTCGCTAAGTCCCGCCAGACGGTGACGGTGACACCCGAATGGTTTTGTCCTTCAAAGCGATTGTGATCGACGCGGTTGTTCTGGCCGTAGAGCGAGACCCAAAAATAACGGGTGTCGACGCTCGCCGGGTTGTAGTCAATGATCGCGGAATTGGTTAGGCGGGAGTTGGTCGCCTCGCCCTGGGAGCCACGGAATTCGACGACATGATCGTCCTCGGCCAACGCCCCGCCTGCAAACTTCAATCCATCGGCCACAAGCCAATTGCCTGAGATATTGAGCTTCGAGTTGCCGTTGAGCACGACTTGCCCCGGCGTCTGGGCGCGGAGTGTAATCGGGGCACCGGAGTTGCCGTTGCCCGCGAACTGAATTCGTTGATTGGTCCAAGTACCATCGGTCATGATGAGCGTGTCACCAGGCTGGGCGAACTGCATTGTGGAAGTGATTTGTGCCGCGGAGGAAACCATGTATTCAGCGGCAAAACTCATATTTGCGCACAGTATCCAAGCCGCAAGCACCACGAACGCTTGGCAGGAAACTTTTAACCAACAGACTTGTGCAAGTTTTTTTGACGGCGAGCGACCACTCATTGCACAAATGGCTTGCCGCCATCCCAAGTCAGTTCAATCTTCAAATCATCCGTTGGCTCGTTGATCTCAAATTCCAATTCGGAAGTACGAAAGTCGGCATATTTTGGTGGAGCCATCCACCGCACTTTGCTGGCGCTAATGACTTCCATCGCGGAAATCTGTGCGCGGTGGCGACCAGGGACCACGCCATCACCGCCGTCATAGCAGGTGAGGGTGAATTTGCCTTCCGCATCAAGCTTTCCGGACGAAGGACGTGCTCCGTCGGGAACAAATTTTATGTTGCCCACCGTGAGTGGCTGCCCATCAATCAAGACGTGTCCAGAAACCGTGACGCGAGCAGGTCGGCTTTCGCCGCAGCCGGTCGCCAATAGCAAGATTGTCAACAGTGCTGCAATCTGCCAACGACGCGAGAACCTGCGTTGTTTCGCGGGGGTAATGGTATGCGAGTCTGTCATTGCTCTGACGCGGCCTCTTGCCCGGTTAAGTGATCTTTTGCGGAGTCCTTTTCTGACGTTGCCGAAGAATTCTCTTGCTCATCCTCGGCATCAGGCATTTCATTTCCCTCCCAGGTGAGATCGATCACGAGGTCGCTGCGTGGACCTTCAATCTGCTCCTCGATTTCAGAAGTGCGAAAATCGGCGTATTTGCTCGGAGCTAGCCATTCGACCTCCCCAGCGTCTTCATCAATGACTTTGGAAGCGGAAACAGCCACGCGATACTTGCCGGGAGCAACACCCTTTTGATCCGGATCAGACGAGAGCGATGTTTCCGCCAAAGCGAAGGTGCCATCCGAGAGAATCGCACTTGTGACGGGTCGGCCTTTCTCGGGGACAAAGCGAATCGAACCCAGGGACAACGGCTCGCCGTCGATCATGACTTTCCCTGACACGGGATAGCGCATGGGTTGCTCGCCACAGCCGAGGAGCCCGACTGCGACAAAAGACAAACCGATTGCACTTAAGGCTTTGCCCAGTGTTACGAGAGACATCTGCTTTATCTGTTCCTTAAAATCCATATCAGTCACCCGTGCAGGCTTGCTTATCGATTGTGTCCATTGCTAGTGGAGCGCCAGCGATCGTGGAGAGGTTTTGGTAGAGATCGAGATCGATGGAATCTTGCAAGAAATCGACATGACCATCGAGATATACGAACTGCGCGCCGCCAGGATGTCGACTCGCAAAGGCACCGTTGACCAAATCACCTTCGATAGCGAGAGTGTCAACCCAAGGAGGTGTATTCAAGGCGACCGTAGTCGTGCGAAAGCAATCGAGATAGCGGAGAACATTGGTCCAAATATTGCGACTCGAAGCGCCATTAATCGTTCCCTTGGAAGTTTCGATCACTTCTCCCACGGAAATGGTGTTGCTCGTGCCATCTTCGACTTGTTTGAGCGCCACCTGTGTGCGATAGAGATGAGGGCCAGTGTTGTGATGCTTTGTCATGCAGGCGTTCACGGGCGAATAGAGTGCGCCGCCGTTGATACCGCGATGACCTGCCACAAAAGCATAAGAACCCACCGCCGGAGCTGGGAGCCCCAATGTCCCGTCTTCTATAAAGAGTTCACTGCCCTCAGAGGGACAGATGTATCCAGAAACACTGGTTGCCATGGCTTCTCGACGTGCAGGAAAAACAGCGGGATCTTGCCAATCGACGCCAGAAGTCTTATAGGAAAACGCTGGCCAGATGCCGTCATTCTCATAAATATCCAATCTATCGAAGAGAGCCGGCTGCTCGATAAATGGCAGTAACAGTACAAAGCCGCTTGCTCCGGAACGCTCTATTGCGGTACGCAATGCACGCATTTCCCTGGAACTCGTCGAATCGGGTCCTAACCGTGCTGGCACTATATAGCCGTTGATACTTTCATGATTCAAGTCCGCCAAGCCCACCTGCTTGAGGTTGTTGGAACACGACATCCGCCGAGCGGCCTCGCGGGCGGCTTGCACCGCTGGCAAGAGGAGTGCGACCAACACGCCGATGATCGCGATGACCACCAAAAGCTCCACCAAAGTGAAACCGCGAGCAGGTCGATTCTTATGATCCGCTCTTGTTATTGATTTGGCGTACATAGTCCACTCCTAAAAAGAAAAGTGCTGAATCGCTCTGGTCGTGGCGCACCCCAAAATCTCCCTCCCCGGCCGTATCCCGGGGAGGGGTCTTTTAACGAACGCCGTCCAGTTCTCAAAGTGACAAATTGGCAGCCCCGATCAATTCCTTCGTAGCCGCCTGCTCGCAAACGCGAATGCTCCCGCGCAGCCTAGTAAGATCAAAGATGCTGGTTCGGGAATTGCGCAATATTCGATCTTGATGTTTGTAAAATCGATCCCATTGTTGGGTGTGTTCACCGTGTTGACCGACCCAAAAACATTCGAAGTCACATGGAACGCGAGCATTCCGAAAGTGCTTGCGATTCCACTGGCATCAGTCGCGGTGTAGCTGCTCAGTTCGGTGTTTCCCTGAGACAGCGACCCTGTGATATCCAAGGTGTCTAAACCTGTTCGCTTCACCGACAAGATGACCGTGTAGCTGGTATTGGCCAAAAATTTATACGTATTGCCACCCGCCGTAAGCGAAGTGTAGTCAGCCGTGGTGGCCATGAGTTGGCCCGACGCAGGATTCGACCGCTCCCGCATGCTGATGTTCTCGTCATTCGTTGCGAGGTTGACGTCCAAGTCCATCATGTACCCCGGCAGGTTGTTGTAAATTGCGTTGGGAGTACCGCTCGAAGCAGAAATGTCTGCTGCCAAGCCGGGCTTGCCCGTGGTGTCAAACAGACCGAATCGAAACGCGGCACTTCCAGGTCTGACCGTGGCTGGCGTGGTAAATGTGGAGGTCGTCTTTAGCGAATCGCCCACGTTGAGCGACTGGGCCGCAAAGGTTCCGTGGATCCCACGACCGGAGGATCCCGAGACCAATCCCAAGGATCCGACGGCTACCTCGATGGCACTTGCCGTCGTCGATGCCCACCAATCCGTGTCCTGGGCGTCCACTCCATTTGTGCGTCCTCCGTCTGCCCAACTGTCGTCGACAATTATGGTTGCCTGGACGGTCGAGACCATCGGCAGAAAGGCAACAAGCAGCATGCAAAAAATCCGCAGCCAGTTGTTGCTCACATACTTCGTACGGTAAAAAATCATTAGACTACCTCCCAAAAAGGTGTGTGCATCACTCGATCACTTATTACGTTCGCCACTTCTCAAGCTTCATGTCGCATCATGCCCGCGAAAAGCGCGCTCCGCGTGGGAATGATGGTCTGGTCCGCGGGATCAAGAAATGACCCGCTTACGAATGCCCCCCGCCAACAATCCTCCTAGGCTCAGCAGCAATAAGGCACTTGGTTCGGGAACGGCGCTCACTGCGGCCAACGCGCCACCGTTATACGCCCCCTGCCAAGCCGCGAGGTCACCCGGGCTGAAAGGACTGGGCGAGCCGCCCCGCTGCCAAACCAGGAAGTCGCGCCCGTCGACGTCCCCATCGCCATCAAAATCACCGGCGATGCCCGCATTGCTGCCAAAAATTTCTAGCTTAAAGTTGTCGAGCACCAAGTCCACGTCGTCGATGCCGGTATTACGTATGGCAAAATAATCCCAGGAATCGCTGGAAATGCCGTCCGGAATCATGCCGCCCATGCCATCATCATTGAATAAAGACTCTTGATCCATGAGCGAATAAGAGATGCCTGTCGCCCGATCCGTCGCGGTAAGAATCGCCTTGATGGTATCTCCAGGGGTAACGTCGGTAGCTCGTTCCAAAGTCAGCGACAAATTATAAACCTTGCGAACATCGAGATTGACCAACCCATAGTCGGTCCCACCAGGGGTCATAGGCTGAGGTACTGCGACCGTGTCGAGATCACCGGTTCCTTGCATAATGCGCTTGTCATTCGTATCCGTTCCAGCGACGTTCGTTTCTTCACGAATGCGCCAACCACCCCCATTAGGAATAATTGGCGGGAACGAGCCGACGGGATTCTCCAAAATGACAGAGCCATACCATCCTCGATCATTAGTGCTGCCAATATTGCTGCCCGAAGCAGGAAGGCTTCCTCGCGTACCGTCAAAATAACCGTCCTCTTGCCCCCAGACGGCAGGCGTCTGGGTGACTGGGGCGATGGTGTCTTTGCCGGCAACGGGGTTAGTCAAGCCGAGTTGGTTATCCGTATCTTGAAAAAGACCGAAACGGATATCGGCGTCGTCGGGTTGCTCGACCGCATTAGCATTGGGAGCATCACGCCAGACACGAAAATCAAAACTGACCTTAACTTGGTCACCCACTTCGGGACCGAGCGAAATCGTTTCATCAAAAAATGCAGCGGCTGAGTTTCCACGCCCTTTCGAATTGTACGACAGAGCGTAGCCGTTATTGATAGCCGTGGTAGCCAACCCGCCAACGGTTGTAGTGGGCTTCGTTTCGAGCATGGAGCCTTGTGTATCGTCGACAATGGCGATGAAGGCCCGACGATCACCGTTATTGGCGCCGGTGAAGCCTGAGTGCGACAACCAACGCAAGCCCGTATCGCCAGAATCCAAGGCAGTTCCGACCTCGGGATTCGTGGCCCGGTCGTCGATCAAAGGATCGGGGTTGGGGTCGGGATTCGAACCGCGGGCTGGGATGTACGTGCCTATGCCATTGGTTTGCGTATCCGTGTCGGCATCATTGATAACGCCGTCGTTGTTACGATCAGCATCCCCAAAGCCATCAAAAAATTTAACGACCCCCAATGCGTTAGGTGCTTGGCTCGCGCAGAAAACCAAAACAAAGCCGAATACTAAAGAGAACCGATGAAGTGCATTCTTGAAGACATTCCAACACGGTTTAACGTGGGCCGCTGCCATGACAATAACCTTTCCAAAGAGATTTCACTGCGATGCGATAAGCACTGAGAAGAAATTTATGACGACGTCTGCCTCAGACTCGTCAGACAAAGTTCAACAGACAACAAAACGAGAAAGTAGACAAGAAAAATAGAATCTCACTTCTACCATAATGGGGGTTAATTCAGTCCGGGACAATCCGATTCCTCGGATAACAGTTCCAATTTTTCGACGCCTGATGTTCAATGACTAGCTCTGCCACGGAACGCGGTTTTTGTCCTTGGTTCCCCCTAGACCTGATCGCGGAACTTGTTGCGGTAGTCCGAAGGTGTCATATCCTCATTCGTGCGAAACACGTCACAAAAGTATTTGGGCTCGCTAAAACCAGTACGTTGCGAGATTTTCCAGATCGGCAACTCGGTTTCGCCCAGGAGCAATTTCGCGCGGGCCAGCCTGACGCGGGTAATCTCGGCTTTGATGGTTCGGCCAAGAATTCGCTTAATTCGCCGTTCGAGAGTGCTGGGAGACCGCGTTGCAAGTTTCAGCACGTCTTTCACACGGATACCCTCCACCGCTTTTTCGCGAATGAAGCGGATTGCCGCAGTCACCTCGTCATCGGCAACAGCCAGCACATCCGTGGACTGCCTCGCGGCAACTCCGCGTGGTGGCCCCAGCAGGACCGGATCCGATTTGATCTTCGTGCCGGTCATGAAGGAATGCAGCACCCGAGCTGCTTCGTAGCCAATCCGGCTGGGATTAGCGTCAATGCTCGTCAGCGGTGGCGTGCATAAATTGCAAAGATGCGGATCATTGTCGACACCAATAACGGCCACCTCGTCGGGCACATGCAAATCAGCCCGCCGGCAGGCATCCAACACTTCATGACCTCGGCCATCGTGACAAGTCATGATGCCAATGGGCTTGGGAAGCTGCTGGAGCCATTTCACGATTTGGCGCTGCTGTTTATCCCAATCGAGCGCCTGGCCTCTGCGTGAGCTCCCCAAATAAACTTCGCATTCAAATCCGGCGGCTTTGACCGAGTCGACGAAATAATCGCAGCGTCGATCTTGATTGGGATTTTGGCCCCGCGGAGTGCCACAAAAGGCAAAGTTTCGGAGGCCGCAGTCTTGCAGATGCTCGAAGGCCAGCTTCGAGACGGGTCGATTATCCACGCCGATGAAAGGTAGACCCAAATTCTGGAACGCACCACGCAAGTCGACGGTGGGAATGCCGGTTTGCAGTATGGCATTCGCCATCCGCTTGTCATCAATCCGCGCCAGGATGCCATCGCCTCGCCAACTCTTCAGCCAGAAAGGTGGCGGGTCGTTCTGGCCATGCGGCTCGAAGAAAATTGACCAGGGCCCATGTTCCTGATGATAGCGGGCCACGCCTCTCAAGAGTCCTCGAGCATATTCTCGAGAGGTTTCCACCAGTAAAGCGACATGCAACATGGTTTAGAGTCACGTGGCGAAAAGGCATTCAAGATTTTCGGAAGAGTGGTAAGGATTCTAAACACAGCAGGCAGGGCAAGAGTATCCGAATATTCCGCATCTTACTCCGATTTTTCGACATAGCAAGGTTTTCCACAATAGTTTCTGCCAGCCAACATCACTCGCAACGAACTCCAAGGGCACAACTGGCGAGAGAAGTCCCATGATATTTGTTCCCATGGGTTCACCGTGAAGATTAGCGAGCAAACTTTTCGTCGCTGGACTCCTCGACTTCTTGGCATGGTCAAAAACCGGAAGTGGTTTCCGTAGTTTTTGATTGTCGGAATCAACTTTTTCACCCATGATGAAGGTTCTCATCCTCATGCACACTCTCGTTGAGTGGTCTGGCAGGCAACTTGGTACTTGGTGCCGAAAGATTAAGTTTGTTGTTCCTCATAGATTTGCTGACCTGCTGTGGGTTCCCATCGAGATGAAGCACTCAAGATCGGCCTCTCAACTCAGGAATATCGCTTGCGGGCTGATCGCCATTTGGCTTGGCACGAGCATCTTCCCTTGCCGAGCCGTGGAAAGCGCGTGGATCAAGACCGGCGCCACGGGCCGCTTGCTCTATGTGCCCGATGCTGAAGGCGACCGCATTCTCGATTTCTCGAACGTGGGTTATCGCGGCAAAGGAACCGATTTGATTCCACAGGCCGTCGCCAACGCGGTGATCATCGTACCGATGGCAGGCGATGATACTGCACAGATTCAAGCGGCCATCAATCAAGTCTCTGCTCTGCCACTTGGGCCAGATGGTTTTCGTGGTGCCGTGCTTCTGCAGCCTGGCACGTTCGACATCGGCAGCCAGTTGGAGATTCGAGCGAGCGGAGTTGTGCTACGCGGAAGCGGTTCCGATGCTGGTGGCACAGTCTTACATGGTCGCAATCCATTGGTGGGAGTAACGAATCCCAACCAGCGGCCATTGGTGCGAGTCTATGGCAACGGCAACAGGTCTGACATTGGTTCGACCCGCAACATGATTGAAAAGGTGGTTCCAGCCGGGGCGCGCAGTTTTCGAGTGGACTCGATCTCGGGATTCTCCGTGGGCGATACCGTGCGCATCGAACGCCCCAGCACGGCTGCCTGGATCGAAGCCGTGGGGATGGACAACCCTCCCGATGGTGATCCCCCCTGGGCAGCGGGAACGATGAACATCCGTTACGACCGCACGATCACACGGATCGAGGGGAATCGCATTTTTGTCGACGCCCCGTTGGCGAACTCCTTTGAAACGCAATTCGGCGGCGGAACCATTCGTGAATACTCCTGGTCGGGGGCCATCAACAACATCGGCATTGAAAATCTGCGCGGAGATACGGACTTCACTTCCGCCACGGATGAAGATCATGCTTGGGAATTTATTTCCATTGGAGACAACACAAGCTCGAATCGTGCGCAAAACGTCTGGGTTCGCGATATCGAAGTTTCTCATTTTGGTGATTCCGCGGTTGTGGCTAATCCAAGCTCCAAATGGGTTACTGTCAGCAATGTTTCGAGCAACAACCCCGTGAGCCAAATCACGGGGGAGCGGAGATATACCTTCGACTTAAGTGGCGAACTCGGATTTGTCACCAATTCTCAAGCCGATGAGGGCCGACACGACTTTGTCAACAACAGCAGCCGTCCAGCTGGGCCGAATGTCTTTCACAATTCCGTCGCCACCAATGCCAATAACGATAGTGGCCCCCACCAACGCTGGGCTTCTGGCACGCTATTCGACAACATCACCGTTGATGGCGACGCAATCAATGTCCGTAATCGCGGAAGCCTAGGGACCACCCACGGCTGGACCGGTTCCAATATGGTGATTTGGAACTCGACCGCACAAAGTTTCATCGTGCAGAATCCGCCGACAACTCAGAATTGGCTTGTGGGATCCCAGGGCACAATCATTGAAGACACCACTTTCGGGCCTCAGCCAGCGGGTTACTACGATCAGTCAGGCCCCGCTGCCACGCCCGTCACGGCTGGTGGAACGACGAGCCTGTACGAAGCCCAAATGAATGATGCCGCCGCTGTGTTTGAGTTTCATGACCAGGGTGGCACGGGAAATTGGACCGATGCGTCATTCTGGGATCAAGAACTCGCTCCACTGGATTCTTACGAAATCTCGATGCGTGATTACTTAGTCGGCGATATCGACGGTTTCACCTATGACGGTGCGGGTAGCGTCGACAATGCCTTTATCGATCCCACCTGGCAAACGGCGGTTGCGAATTCCTCGGGACTTCCGCTCACAAAACTGGACGATCTTTCTGGCAATGAGAATGTCGCTTTCACGGTTCAACACACCTTGGACCCTGGGGAAAGGGTCGTTCACGCCTCACTCGCCCTCGCCTTGAGGCAATCCGGCGACTCGACCAGTTCCGATTTCATCCGGCTGTTCAACATGAACCCCGAAAATCGTCTTGATTTCTCGACGCTCGGTTGGAACACGCAACTCAGCGGATCGGAAACCTTTGTCGGAGTGCTGGATTTGGGAGGTCAACTTGCCAACCTGCAAAGTGGCAGTGTCAATGTGCAAATTAACGATGACACTGGCCTTGATTGGGCCCTGTATACCGCAACCGTAGCCACACCTCGAAACAATGCGAGTGTAACGAGTGTTGTCCTAGATCAAGGGGGCACCGTCATGGTGAGTTCCGCCGTGGCGCCCGTTGGAACCCTCGTACTCGGTGGCATGGGCAACGGAAACTTACAGCTTGCAGCGGCTGGTGTTCTTAACGTGAGTGGCAGCTTCACGCAATCTCTCGGGGGCACACTTGAAATTGAGTTAGATGATCTTGCATCGGGCGGACTCACTGTTGGCGGAACAGCAACCCTAGGGGGCACACTGCAGGTGACCTTATCTCCCGGTTTAGTCCCCCAAGCAGGCGATGAATTTGAATTGCTCTCGGCGGCAAGTTTGCTTGGAACTTTTGTTGATACAGACCTTCCCACGCTCACAAATGGTTTAGCTTGGAATTTGAACTACGCTTCCAACAGCGTGGCGTTGACGGTGCTCTATTCGGCTGACTTCAACAAGAACGGCACGGTCGACTCGTTCGACTTGGCCATGTGGCAAGCTGCCTATGGAATGAACACCGGCGGCAATGCCGATGGCGACGGAGATACAGATGGTCGAGATTTCCTCATTTGGCAGAACCAGTTTGGAAGTTCTATCGCACTTGAGGCTTTAGCTACGACCGTTCCAGAACCTAGTTGTCAATTGCTGCTAATCAGTGCTTTACTGGCAGCTACAATTTGCCGTTTCGTCAGACCAACATTCTGACAATTAAACGCTTTGGCTTAACAGGAGTTAAGGAATGAAGTCGCCCGCGACACTAAGGACAGCGTCTCTTTCTGGAGTTGCTGGATTTGCTTGCATCACTATTTTATTCGGTGCCTCCTCGAGTGCGATTGAAATTCAGCAGCAAAAGTTCCCTATGGAAACTCCACCTCGCGGCGAGGTGCGATCAGAGCCGCTACTGAAAAGTGAGATTCCTGAAGTTGAAGCCACTCATGTTGCGATTGCTGGCCCTGCTTCTCATACCGAGTCACCGGTTGATGGTTTTGCCGACATTCTGCTGTTTATCCAAGGTCGAGGAAGCTTAGGGTTTAATGGCGAAGACCACGAAATCAACTCAGAAACGATTGCGCTGCCGATTTCTTCCGCAGACGTTGCCATCCATGTTGCGGAGGGTGATGTCCTGCATTATGTGCGCATCCGCAAGCAGTTTTCAAAGCAAGATTTGCTCGACATGAAAGACTTCGCATCGCGAGCTGGTGGAGGTATCTACCTTAAAAAGTTCGAGGATTGCGAGGCTTATCGTGAGGCAATCAAGAGCCCCAAAACCACCAGTCGGACGGTCCTGCCTGCTGAATTCATTCCGCGCGTTGCGATGGGGACCGTGCAAACGACGGGGCCGGATGAAGTCGGCGCGCATCGCCATCCCATGCTCGATCAACTGTTCCTTGGTTTGGTGGAAAACGATGTAATTGTCACTGCCGATGATACCCATGCACGATTCACGGAATTCTCTTTGCTGCATATTCCGCTTGGTTCCTTGCACGGTGTCAAAGCACAAGAGGGAACAAAGATGTATTACATGTGGATGGATTTCTTCCTCACGAAGGAAGGCGAAGAGTGGCTCAAAACGCATAAACCGGTGACTGAATAAGGGGTTTTGATAAGTGTCTCGACAAACAACACTGTATAAGTCTGCCTCCAGTTCCTTCTGGGGTGCATTATTGCTTCTGCAATATTTTACATACTCGCTCGCCGCCAAGGATATTCCTATCGGCGATGTTGCCGCGCTGGAATCTGCACTGAAATCCGCGCGCCCAGGCGACACTTTGATCCTCAGCGAGGGAGAGTGGCGCGACGTTAAGATTGTCTTCAAAGGGCAGGGGACCAAGGCCAAGCCCATCACCATGAAAGCTGCCACGCCCGGCAAAACAGTCATCACCGGCAAGAGCACGCTACGCATCGGCGGCGAACATCTTGTCGTCGAGGGGCTATTGTTCAAGGATCCCGACCCTGGCGTTAGCGACATGATTCAATTCCGCGTGGATTCGGATGAGCTCGCGCATCACTGCCGTATGACGGATTGCGCAGTGATGGGTACGCTGCCAGGAGACAACTCCCAAGAAAGCCGCTGGGTTGGACTCTATGGCTCGGGCCATCGCGTCGATCACTGCACTTTTCAGGGAAAGTCGGGTAAGGGCCCCACCTTCGTGGTTTGGCTTGGCGACGGTAGCGCAGGCCGGCACCAGATCGATCACAACTACTTCGGTCCTCGTGAAAAACTTGGCAAGAACGGCGGTGAAACAATCCGCGTCGGTGATAGTAAAACTTCCATGCTCACCGCAAGTTGCATAATCGAAAAAAATCTCTTCGAGAAATGCAACGGCGAAAACGAATGTATTTCCAACAAGTCCTGTGGCAACACGTACCGCGGCAACACGTTCCTCGAAGTCAGTGGCACGATCACGTTGCGCCATGGCAACGGCTGCCTTGTCGAGCGTAACGTCTTTCTCGGCAACGAAGCCCGGGGTACGGGTGGCATCCGCATCATCGGCGAGGACCACATTGTGCGTGGCAACTACCTCGAAAAACTCACCGGTGACGACGGCCGCGCGGCCCTTTCCTTGATGATGGGCATCCCCAACTCGCCGGCACACCGCTACTTTCAGGTCAAGCGAGCACTCGTGGAAAACAATGTGATTGTGGATTGTAAGCATTCCCTACTGATCGGTTTGAGCGATGACAAAAACGCCAGTCTCGCGCCCATGGAAACGCTCTTCAGCGGAAATATCGTTGTCAATCCTAAGTATTCCGTCATCGAAGCTCTCTGCCCCCTTGATGGAATCGCCTGGAAAGAGAATCACTTTCTAGGCAAGTCCTTGGGAATTCCCATCGTGCATGGAATTGCGATGGATGATGCAAAGGTCACGCCTTTGAAACCAATCACGCGGGCCGAAGTGGGAGCAACTTGGACCTCTTCCGCTTCAGTTCAGGAAGCGAACCTGACACCAAGGTCTTCAACCTCCAGTGTTCGAGAACTGCTCGACGTTCCTTACGTCACCAACGGACATGAGCGGCAAAAATTAGATCTTTATCTGCCTGATATTCCCGACGAACAACCACGTCCCGTTCTGATACGCATCCATGGTGGAGCTTGGCGACATGGCGACAAAAGCGCGCAGCGATCTATCTCCAATTACGTCAAACAAGGATACATTGCGGTCGCGATCAACTATCGCTTCAGCCAGCATGCGACGTTTCCTGCCCAGATCGAGGATTGCAAGGCTGCCGTGCGTTGGCTGCGCGCACATGCAACGGAATATGGTATCGATCCCGACCGGATTGGCGTTGCCGGATCCTCGGCCGGAGGACATCTGGCGGCCCTACTGGGTACCGCCGGTGACACAAAAATATTTGACGTGGGGGAGAATTTAGAATACTCCAGTTCCGTTTGCGCCGTCGTCGACAATTGTGGGCCAACCGATCTGCTCCAAGCACTCCAAACTCCGGGATACCCAAGCAAATGGTCCGCTGTAACTCAGCTTCTTGGCGGACCGCTTGACGAAAAAGCCGCGTTCGCGTCCCAGGCCAATCCCATCAATTACATTTCAGCGGCTGATCCTCCATTTCTGATCGTTCATGGTGATGCTGATCCGATTGTGCCGCTCGATCAGAGTGAATTGTTACATGTTGCGCTGAAAAAATCTGATGTTTCATCAAGCTTTCATGTTGTGAAAGGTGGTCTGCACGGCGGGGAAGCATTTCAGACACCGCACTATAAGAATCTGCTGAAAGATTTTCTGGAAAAAAATGTCAAAGGCGAAAGTACTGCGCCATAAAAGCTGGGCACTGACCATCAAAAACAAGGTCGCGAAAAAATTTGCCCTGCGAGGGTATTCTTGCCTTCAAAAAAATTGGATAATTAAAGTGCTTTCCGGCGGACACTCACCCAAACAAACTCCCCAACCCCTCCTCCTCAACGGCTACATGCAGGTAGATGCTGGTGATGCTCACATTCGAGTGCCCCGCTGCATCGCGCACCTCTGCCAAAGTACGCCGACCAGCAAGTGCGTGGCTAATAAACGTGTGCCGACCGTGATGGATAGTAAGTGTAGTGAGACGTTCTTTGCCCAGCACTTTGCACGCGGTGCGAAATCGCTTCCTTAGCGTATGTCGCGAGAATTTCAACTCCTCCCGCCCCGACTGCCACGAGCAGATGAACCAGTCAGTAGTCTTTGCCCCGCGTACTAGCCGATCCTCCCACCACTCGGCGATGTCTTCATAGGTGCCTCGGTCCCACCACAGCGGCACCGTCCGAGGCTTGCCGCCCTTCGCGGCACTAGCCCGAATACGCAGGTGCGGTCGCGGGAGCTCCAGCCGTACGTCGGCCATCTGCAACTGGGCTATTTCTGACGCCCGCAGGCCGCAACACGCCGTCAGTCGGAAGATGACTAGATTCAGACGGGCATTCTTCGAGCGTAGCGCCTTGTGGCGTAAATCGGCGAGCACCGAGGCCGTCTCGCGCTTGGTGAGGATCTTGGTGGCATCCGCCCGCCGGGTGGAATAGTTCGCCATCGATTGCCATAGGGAGTGTTAGTTTGGGTAGTCTTTCGATAACTGCCTCTGGTTCTAACCAACTACCTCTCTTGGTGCTCAAAAGCAAGCGAAAACGGACCCATTTCGCGCATGTTGGGTCCGTTTTGGTACTGCGGCGGAGTTTCAGGCGTGGAGGACTTGGTTCAAGAGATCGCGCCACTCCCTGGCTGATCGCTCGGAGGTCGGCAACTTGTCCGGCGATTCGCCCTGAGCGGTCAACAGTTCCACCATCTGCTCCTTGGTCGGTGCCACTTAGTAGAGAATGTCACTGCATAGCTCCAAGGCGGAGCCAAAATGATTGGCCTTGACGAGCTTGATTCCATCGACCCCCAGCGAGTCGGTAAAGAGTTGCCAGCCAGCCATGCCGATCTTGAAACGATAACCATGCACGTCGGCAATCAATGACCAGGCTTCCCGACTGGGATCGCGGGCTGACTCAATACTTGCCAGAAACACCATGCTCGCATGGTCCAGTTGCTCGCCAACATACATCAATGCGCACATGTCAAGCATCAGCTTAGGCAGCATCGTGTCGGGGATACGCAAGGTCCGTATGGGCGTCACCTGTTCCAAGAGCCGCAGTTCTACTTGATCTTCGCGGTCCGTGGCGGCCAATAAGCGTTCGAAGCGTTCCTCGCGCGAGAGGGGTGGACCGGATTCATAATTGTGTGGGTATAGCTCCTCGTTCGCCGAAGCCGCGATCTTCGTGGCGGGGTAGAGGCCCTCGAGGAGCGCTTCATCCTTGAGAACGAGGAGGGCCGTCCGGACATCGTTCGTCTTGAGCGCGCGGGCGTACAGACCTCGCCGCTGCATCAGATGGCGGCCCATGAGTGACTTGAGGTTCTGCTGAGTGGCATCCGCCAGCCGTCCACAAGCCCGCTGCAGGTAGCGACGCAGTTGGCGCTGGCGGGTGGGGAACACAAGATGTTGTGGTCGCTCCGAGGCCCGAACCACTTTCGGGCACTTCCTGAGCCGCTTTTGGTGGGTGCTGCGGGGAGTGAAAATGTCTATTGGTAGTAGGTGGTCTGGCTGCACCCACTAGATGATGTGGTTTGGCGAGAAAAAACTTGCGATTTTTACGTCAATGGGGCCAAGGCATACAACATGTAGCATGTCCATCCAACCAACTTTTCAAGGAACCGGCTCTAAAGCCTAATTTAGCGCGTTGCTGACTATATCACATTTGGGCGGCCAATATTAGCCGCTAGTTTTGGCCGCGCACGCTTTTTGGGAAAGCCTAACGTGGAGCGCGAAAAAGTGGAGCGGATTGGTCGCGGGCTGGGATTGGTTACACTTTGCTCCCATTAGACTCTCCCGATTGTGAATGAGCTCGCCACAGTGTTGCATGGCGTGAGTCCACGCAAATGGGCAGAATGATCCTCCGCGCGCTGGAGGGAAAGCGGGCACGATTTTGGCTGGGCAGAAGTGTAGCCTGGATTACAATGTTGAAGGACATTGGTGACAGGGCCGACCGCCTAGTAATGCAAGGCGAGTCTCACGAGCCGCTGAAGTCCGCTACCGGTAAGTAAGCCTTACCTTCATGCGAGCCATGACGCCTAATGCGCCGAACAATATCGGCAAAAGAAATGACACCTCCTAATGCCACGTAAACATGGTTGTAATCGAGCAGCAACAAAGGACTTTTCGGCTTAGAAGCTTTGGTCTTAGCCCCCTCACTTATACCGCCCATTGAAACCAAGATGGCCATTGTATTGTCATGTACGTCTTCCACCTTGCTCAAGATTGAATCAATGGCAGTTACTTCGGTTAGCTTAGCTTCAAATTTTAGCTCGCCATGATATGTAGTGCCGTCGATTGTAAGCGCCCCATCAATCTGCCGGCCGTCAGGCGTCTTGTATGGTTTTCGATTCTCGATTTCGCAGAAATCCATGAATTCATAGAACCATTTTTCAAAGGCATAGCCGCCATGGGTCGTGCCAAGCGATTCCGTCGCCAACTTATCAAGTCTTTCCTTAAACATAGCTAAGCTGGATTGCGACCTGATGTTCGCTAACCGCTGTTCTTCTCCTTTCTTACGGCGTTCGGCTACTTGCTTTCGCTCTTCTTTGTTCGTATCTAGTCGTTCCATTAATTCCTTGAGGGCAGCCACCGCAGATTTCGCGTCGGCAAGCTTTTGGTCGGTATCTTCCCAATTCATAAGATCGGGAAATGTGCGCTGGGACGCCAAGTCTCGCGCCATTCGCTCCAAGAGCAACTGACCAGCGTCATTATCTTCGAGTTTAGGAATTAGAAAATCTAACCAGTTCCTCTTCGACTCACTATCGGATAGTTGTCCTAACAATGAGCCATCAACGCCTGAACTGCGAAGAAAGGTTTTTAGCGCCGGCTTGCGCCAGAATGATTTTTGCAAAGCTTCTTTTATCACAAGCACAAAATGAGCTGACAATCGTTGAGCCATACGTAGCACCGCAAAATGAGATAACCCAAATAGCCATTTTATACCCAGCGAAGGGGCTGACAATTGCCATTCGACAATCGTTTCTGTAGGGCGACAAGCGACAGAAAAATGCGGTAAAGAAAAGAGAACATTCTACTATTTCTAGAATGTTCCCTTCTAAGTCGGGGCGACAGAACACCAATTGAACTTTTCCTGGCTGGCGTGGCAAGCTGGGAACCATACGTCGAACGCCTTCTCGTGGCAGCGTAACCTCAACGCAGAAAGGAGATTGGAAACAAAAGTTTCCAAAGCTCAAACCCTCCTCACCACCACGAACCATGCCAATGGCCCGCCATCTTTGAAGCTACTGTCATTCGGATCGGGCCGTACCTCGTAACGAGACGGCTTTATAGACTCGATCTCCCAGCCCTCGGCGAAGGCATCGCCAAGTTCCTTCCGTGACACCCGCCGTGGTCCCTGATCGCCCGGCTCGGCATCCGAGAAGCAGAGCAGGAACAACCGGCCACCCGACTTCAACACCGACGCCAAGCCCTCGACGTAGCGGCGGCGGTCGTCGTCGCCGAAGACGTGGAACAGCCCGCTGTCGATTACCGAGTCGAAGACTTCGGGCAACTCCGTCAGAGCCAGGGCGTCCATTACCAGGAACGTCGCCGTCAGCCCCCGCTCGGCAGCTTTGCGCTTCGCAATGGTGATCGGTTCGGCGAGGAAGTCGATGCCCGTGACCTTTTGGCCCCGGCTGGCGAAGAAGAGAGCGTTCTCGCCCGTGCCACAACCGGAATCCAGGATCGAGCCGGTGATTTGATCGGCCACGTCGAGCAGTGCCTGTTGTGGCCTGCCGATCTCCCAGCGAGGTAGGCCGGTGTAAAGGCTCTCGAAACTGCTGCGGTCGTGGATGGGCATCGTTGTGGTACGCTCCGGTCGTAAAACGATGCCCGTGGGAAGATACGGAACTTCAATCGGCTACGAGATCATCGTCACTGCGTCCATGTTCGGAAGCGGTGTTTTTTGGTAGAATATCGCCAGAAAAGCGGAAGACTGATCGAACGGCAACTGCGATTTGGCGGGGGCTGGTTAAAGAGTAGGCCGACCGGGAAAAATACGGGCGACGTGCTTTTCCAGTCGGCTTTTTTCATTTGATACCAACGCTGCGGGCTGGTCGCCCAGCCCACGGACACGAAGACACGGAGGTCGAAATGATTGCAACACGAGACACGCTCATGCTCGATCCTCAAGACTCCTTAGCCTACGCTGAAAGCATCATTGCAACCTTGCGAGAGCCATTTGTGGTCCTCGATAAGAACCTGCGAGTCCGCACGGCGAATGCCTCCTTCTACCGGGACTTCCACGTCTCAAAAGAGGAGACAGAGGGCCAATTCGTGTATGACTTGGGCAACGGACAATGGAATATCCCCAAGCTCCGAACGCTGCTTAACGAAGTCTTAACCAAAACTCCCGCCATTGAAGACTTCGAGGTTGAACACGAATTCCCGACAATAGGTCAAAGGAACATGCTACTGAATGCTCGCAGGTTGGGCATCGGCCTTAGCTTGGTTCAACGACTGGTCGAAATGCACGGGGGCCGAGTCGAGGTTTCAAGCGTGTTGGGTCAGGGTAGCGAGTTTGTCGTGCATCTGCCGGTGATGTTGAATCCCGCAACGCAGCCACAGCCACCGCTTGAAGTCACTGTCGAGCCAATTGGTCTATCCCTGCGGGTTCTTGTGGTGGATGACAACGTGGATGCGGCTGAGTCGTTGGGGTTACTGCTAAAAGCATCGGGGCATGATGTCCGGACAGCTTACGATGGCTCAAAAGTCCTCGAAGCGGCACTCGACTACCGCCCCAACGTGGTGTTGCTGGACATCGGCCTGCCCGGAATGAATGGCTACGAGGTAGCGAAGCAGATTCGTCAGCAGCCTGCTCTCAAGAACTCTGTTCTGGTCGCCATGACCGGATATGGACAGGAGAGTGACCGCAAGAGTTCCCATGAGGCGGGATTCGATCACCACTTGGTCAAGCCAGCCGACTTTGCCAAGTTGTTGCAAATTCTGGCCGCTGTCTCGGAATCATTACCAACATGAACACCCCTGGAGAAATGGGAACGGCTGTTTGCGACCAGATGTTGTGCTGCTCGATCTCAGAATGCCTGGAATGAAGGGCTACGAGATCGCCGAGCAAATCAAGAGTCGTGCCGACCTGCGGCTCATTCGACTTGTCGCAACGACCGGCCACGGAATGCCGCTTGACCGTCCTCAGACAAGGCTGCGTGGTTTCGATCAACACCTTCTGAAGCCAATTCACTTTGAGGAATTGGCGACGTTTCTGAACTCAGTTCAGGATCAAAACGATGAATAGATGGCCCCGACCACGGCCCAGATGGTTCAACACGGATTCTGCATCAAGAGAGGCACTGCCGGAATGCCCTGGATCGGATGGTATAACTCGCTCCCCAGACCAAGCTGGACACTGGCCCCGGCAAACCGGGGTCGGCAGGCCGAGGAAGACGCTGACCCTATCTGTACAGCCGACCTCCTCAGTACAATGTCGATAACGGAACGCCACTAGAACGGGATGATGGGACACTTTTATGGACACAGAAGGTACTGAATACAAAATCATGTGTGTGCGGGGGGGGGGGATGAAGTCGTCCGCTGCTGCCTATGGCGTGTCACTCGCTGCCGTCGCTGTTGCGGTCGTGGCTCGTCTGTTGCTTGAGCCGCTGCTGGCCGAGCGTCTTCCCTTCATCACCCTGTTTCTCGCTGTAGGTTTTGCCGCTTGGTACGGAGGAAGGGGGCCTGGGTTGCTGGCGTTGGTCGCCGGTGCGGTCGCCGCCGCCTTCTTCCTGACGCAGCCTCGCTACTCGTTTGCCATTGACCAAACCGAATTTCAAGTCGGCCTCGTCCTCTACGGAGTCGTCGGGTTCGCCTCCATCGCCATGCTCGAGTCGCTGCGGAAAGCCCAGCGGCAGACCGAAGAGCAACGGCGACAATTGGAGCAGGAAGTCGCAGCCCGCCGACTCACCGAACAAGCCTTTGCCGAGCAAGCCGAGCGTTTACGGACCACGCTCGCCAGCATCGGGGATGCGGTCATCACGACCGACCTGGCGGGCTGCATCACCAACATGAACGCCGTCGCTGAATCGCTGACGGGGTGGACGACCGCCGAGGCGATGGGGCAACTGCTCGACGCTGTATTCCGCATCGTGAACGAGACGACCCGCAAGACGGTCGAGAACCCGGCGTTTCGGGCGTTGAAGGAAGGCGTCATCGTCGGACTGGCGAACCACACGGTCCTCATCGCCAAAGACGGCACGGAGCGGCCCATTGACGACAGTGCCGCCCCGATCCGGTGCAAGGACGGCGAAGTGGTCGGCTGCGTGCTGGTGTTTCGCGACATCACCGAGCGCCATCGGCAGGAGGCCGAACTGGAGGAACGGGAACGGCAGTTCCGCACTCTGGCCGAGTCGATCCCGCAGTTGGCATGGATGGCGAACACGGACGGCTACATCTTCTGGTACAACCGCCGCTGGTACGAGTACACCGGGACGACGCCCGAGCAGATGGAGGGCTGGGGCTGGCAGAGTGTCCACGACCCGGACGAACTGCCGAAGGTGTTGGAGCAGTGGAAGGCATCAATCGCCACCGGCACGCCCTTCGACATGATGTTTCCGCTCAAGGGGCAGGACGGCCAATTTCGTCCGTTTCTCACACGGGTCGAGCCGGTCAAAGATGACGAGGGCCGGGTGGTCCGGTGGTTCGGCACGAACACCGATGTCACCGAACAGATGCGGGTTGAGGAGCGGCTGAGGTTCCAACTCGACCTGACTCAGACGATTACCGACAACGCCACCATCGCCATCTTTATGACGGACGACAAGAGCCGCTGCACCTTCATGAACCCGGCTGCGGAGGCGATGACCGGCTTCACGTTCAAGGAAGTCGAGGGCGGCATCCTGCACGACTTCATCCACCACCACTACCCCGATGGCCGACCGTACCCGATACCGGAATGCCCCATCGACCGGGCGTTGCCCGAACGTTTCGACGTGATCGGCCACGAAGATGTGTTCATCAGAAAGAGCGGCGAATACTTCCCGGCGCTGGTGAACGCCAAGCCGATCCGCAAAGAGGGCCGGGCGGTCGGGACCGTCATCGAGGTTCGGGACGTGAGGGTGGAGAAGGAGGCGGCGGAAGCCCTGCGGTTGCTGGCGGCGAACTTGTCGGAGGCCAACCGCAAGAAGGACGAGTTCTTGGCGACGTTGGCCCACGAACTCCGTAACCCTCTGGCCCCGATCCGCAACGGGTTGCTTTTGATGAAGTTGGCCGGGGACGACGCCGAAGCCGTCGAACGGTCCCGCTCCATGATGGAGCGACAGATTGAGCAGATGGTGCGATTGGTCGATGACCTGATGGACATCAGCCGCATCAGTCAGGGCAAGCTCGAACTCCGCAAGGAGCATGTGCCGCTGGGGGCGGTGATCGCCAGTGCGGTCGAGACGACCCGCCCGCTGATCGAGCAGATGGGCCACGAACTCACCGTTACGCTCCCGAAGCAACCGCTCATCGTTGATGCCGACATGACTCGGCTGGCACAAGTGTTCATGAACCTGCTCAACAATTCGGCCAAGTACAGCGAGCGTGGGGGCCACATCTGGCTAACCGTCGAGCGGCAGGGCAGCGACGTGGTAGTGTCCGTCAGGGACACCGGAATCGGCATCCCCGCCGATAACCTGACCAGCATCTTCGATATGTTCAGTCAGGTGGATCGGAGCTTGGAGAAGTCGCAGGGCGGGCTGGGCATCGGCCTGTCGCTAGTAAAGCGGCTGGTGGAGATGCACGGCGGCAGGATCGAGGCGAAGAGCGACGGGCCGGGCCGGGGCAGTGAGTTCGTCGTCCGGCTCCCGGTCGATGTCGAGGCGTCGAGGCCGCAGGCGGCGGACAAGCAGGAGGAGCCAGCGGCCTCGAAGTCGTCGCTCCGCATCCTGATCGTAGACGACAACAAGGACGGGGCCGACAGCTTGGCGATGGTACTGAAGATGATGGGCAACGACGCCCGCACCGCCTATGACGGGAAGGAGGGCGTCGAACTGGCCGGGGAGTTCCGACCCGAAGTGGTGCTGTTTGACATCGGGATGCCGAAGCTCAACGGGTACGAGGCGTGCCGCCTCATCCGAAAGGAGCCGTGGGGCCGGAAGGTCATCGTGATCGCCGTCACCGGCTGGGGGCAGGATGATGACCGACAACGGAGCCACGACGCCGGGTTCGATCACCACATGGTCAAGCCGGTGGACCCGCAAGCCCTGATGAAAATGCTCGCCGAGTTGCAAGTTGCGAAAGTTTGAGCTTTACGACGAACTTGTTCGGTACGATTTCCTTGAACTTGCGGATGGTCGGGGCAAACGGCTTCGGCCAATTCTTAATTGGCTTGACGTGCAATGCCTTCCTTTGGGAACCCCGATGCGTTTAGCGTCGGACACGCAACGAAGAAGGCTTTGACCGGGCTTTCCAGATTTGGCGTGGGGTTGAAGTTGCGCCTGGGAAGATTTCGGTTGGATGATCTCGCTTCCGATCACTTCGCCGTGCTGGAGCGAAAATCCACGGTAATATCGAAATGCTTTGCCTGGGCTGGATCGGAAACCTCCTGATCGAAGTTGTCCTTGTCGTTGGTCAGACTCACCGCAGCCAGTGTTTCGACGGGTTTCAGGCAGTTCACATTGTCATTCGCCTCCGCAAGCCTTAGACTGGATGGTTGGTCGGATGGTTAAACGCAGAGCAACCCGGTCTTGACGGGAGGCTCGGCAGCGCACAAGCCGACGTGGGCGCACACCTTCTCCGGTTTGCACCCACGTCGGCTTTTTTCGTCCACCGCATTCCCGATGCGGAAAGCGTTGCTGAGAAGCAGTTGCAAGACCCCCAAGACCTGAACGTGTCGTCCACTTTCAGCGAGAGGGGTGAGTTCTTGGCCTCGCCAACATTCGGCGAGGCGGTGTCATAACCGATCACCAAGTTTGGCTTCGCTTACGGCACGTTGCCGGGACACGTTGAAAGTGGTGAAGAACGATTCTTGATCGAGTGGGACCGGAGCGACGACAGCGTGTGGTACGACATCGTGGCCTTTTCCAGACCGAACCACTTCTTAGCCCGGCTCGGCTACCCGGTAGTGCGCCGTCTGCAAAGACGATTCGGGCGGGACTCGGCGGCGGCAGTATTCAGGGCCGTCAATGGGGCGTCAGTGATACCTGAAGTCTGCCAGAGTACCGATTGAACGATCTCTCGAATGAAGAAAGTGGTCATGGATACTTTTGAGAACGCCACACCGCTGCCACTACCTTCAGAAAGAAATTGAACGCAGTAAACATGAACGATCACGAAGCTCATATGCGGCGAGCCATCGAACTGGCGGCGAACGTCCCCGAACTTCCATTTGGGGCCGTCATCGTGGATCGGGCGACCGGCACGATTCTCTCGGAAGGCTGGAACAAGACCTCACAAAACCCGATATGGCATGGGGAGATCGACGCCATGAACACACTGGCGGCATCGAGCGTCGGCACTGAGGGCAAGAACCTCGTTTTATACACGACCGCCGAACCCTGTCCGATGTGCCAGGGAGCGATCTTGTGGAGTGGAATCGAAACGGTCGTCTATGGAACGTCCATTCGATCCCTTCAACGCATGGGCTGGCGGCAAATCGACATTCTGGCGGAAGAAGTCGTTCGCCGTAGCCCGGCGTGGCACTGTAAACTCATAGGTGGTGTTCTGGAGCGGGAGTGTGATGCCCTCTTTGAATTGGCGATGTCGCACAGGAGCCATCCGAAGTGATGTTCGGTCTGCGTTGGCTTCCCCAATACAGAAGCAGTCGGACCATGAATCGAATCTGGCGGTAGTACCTGCCGTCCATAACACAACAGATCGAAAGGTTGATGAAATGAGATTTGCTTGCACTCTGGGCTGTCTTGTCCTTCTGATGGGGTCGTTTGTCATGGCCGAAGACACGCCGAAAGTCCTGTTCGACTTCACCGGGGCTGATGCTGCGAAAGTCTGGCAGAACGTCAACGACAACGTGATGGGTGGTGTCTCAGAGGGCAAGTTCAAGATCACCGACAAGAAGACTCTGGAATTCTTCGGCACGCTTTCGCTGGCAAACAACGGCGGTTTCGCCTCAGTACGGACGAAAGCCAAGAAACTCGGCATTGAGAAAGGCGACACCCTGATCGCCAGGGTTCGTGGTGATGGTCGTGAATACGAAATGAATCTGTATGTCCCAACAATCCAGATCGCCTACAGCTACCGAGCATTATTTCAGACCAAGAAAGACGAGTGGATCGAGGTCACATTGCCATTCGACAAATTTGAGGCAACGTCCTTCGGGAAAGTCGTCAAGAATGCTGGGCAAGTCAATCCAACGTCGGTCAACGGTCTGGGCTTCATGCTCAGTGACAAGAAGGCTGGGCCGTTCAAGCTGGAAATCGAGTCGATCAAGGTTCAGCGGGCGGCGAAGTAACCGGATTGGCTCACTTCATCGGGTGCTTCTGGAAGAATTCCCACATCAGATCGTTGGCCGAGATGCTCGTGACCGATTTGCCGATGAAGGCTACGGGCGGTTTTTCGCCCGGCCATGTGTGACCGCCTTCTTCGATCACGATCAACACGACCTCGGCTCCGTCCTTGCCGCCGCTGTAGGTCTTGCGGGTCACTTTCATCTCGTCGCCCTCTTTGGACACCACATCGTCCTTCGGCTTCTCATCGCAGCCGTTCAGCTTCACCCATGTCTGGATCGAATCCTCAACCCCTTTCAACTTCATGAACGAAGGCGACTTCCCCTTCGTCATCTCGAACGGCACGATGTTGTCCTTCGAGCCGTGGAAGTGGATGACCGACACGGGGCGTTTCGGCTGGCTCTCTTCGATGGCGATGGTCCCGGCCACAGGTGCGATAGCGGCGATCCGGTCTGAAAGTTCCGCAGCCAGCCGGTAGCACATCATGCCACCGTTGCTCATACCGCAGGCGTAGACCCGCTTCTCGTCCACCTTGACTACGACAGCGAGGTCATCGAGCAACTTGCCGATGAACACCACGTCGTCTGCCTTGCCCTTAGCCATCTTGCCGCTGAAACCGCCAGCGTTCCATGTGCGAAACGGCCCCACGCCCATACCGCTCGGATAGACCACGATGAAGCCAGAATCCTCAGACTTCTTGTTTAGGCCGGAAAACCAGACCATCATTGAGCCGTCCATCGCCGCCCCGTGCAGAGCCAGGACGACCGGGGCAGGCTTCTTCGGATCATAGTCCTTGGGAACGTGGACGAGGTAGGTCCGCTTCTGCTCGCCCATCATCAGGGTGCGAGTGTGGTCGCCGGGACCGAGAGGGTCGTTATTTGTGGGCGATGCTTCCTGGGCGGTAGATGCCCGGCAAAGGAGCATCGCCAAGGCCATCACGGACCATAAACTTCGGAACCGGCTCATGTCATTCCTTCGGTCGGTGATTTTCCACCGCTGCTTCGTAGACCGTCACCGCCGCTTTCGCCATCAAGTGCATCGTGCGTCGGTCAGGCAAGAGCGGTAGCATCTTGAGGCCCATCTTCACCATAATCTCGGCAACGGCCTCTTCGATCTTACCTTCGAGTCTTTCGACGATCTTTGGGTCCATGATCGACTCCTATCCAATCGCTTTCGCAATCACGAACGCCGCCGTTGCCGCCAGCCCGCCCACGAGGACCGTTTGCCATGCACTTCGGAATGGCTTAGATGTGGTGAAGCGGCCTTTGATGTACCCGAAGACCAAGAGTGCCAGCAACGTCACGATGACTGAGCCGATCAGGGCCGAATGAACCGAATGGAAGAAGAAGTAGGGTGACAACGGGACCATCCCACCAGCGGTGTAAGACAAGGCGATGGTCAGGGCGCTGCGACTGGCTCGTTTCGGGTCCGGTTCTTCAAGGCCAAGCTCAAACCGCATCATGAAGTCCACCCACCGCTTCTTGTCGGCCCGGATGGAGTTGACCACGGTTTCCACGTTGTCGTCTTCCAGTCCATAGGAGCGAAGCACGTCG